>ERZ791695.903-NODE-903-length-11456-cov-2.35128_pt1 | contig 11456 bp, 8 predicted proteins | sample MGYA00509956_ERZ791695 | MGnify/ENA primary metagenome ERZ791695 (study PRJEB30046, sample SAMN00715234) | human gut metagenome | study: EMG produced TPA metagenomics assembly of the A metagenome-wide association study of gut microbiota in type 2...
CACCAGCCGCTCCTGGAGTGAACCGGGAACGGCTGGTTTTATGTCTTTATCGCAGTGTCACGCCGAGGTCGTTTTTGAGCTTTTCCAGAACGGCGTTCGTGACACCGGTGGTGTCCTCGTCGGTGAGCGTGCGGTCGTCCGCGCGCAGCTCAAGGCTGAACGCAACGCTCTTCTTGCCCGGTGCAATGCCGGGGCCGCGGTAGATATCAAACAGCTGGATGGAGCGCAGCAGCTTGCCGCCCGCCTTCTTGATGCAGGCTTCGAGCATACCGACGGTCATCGCCTCGTCGCACACCAGCGCCAGATCGCGGCTGACGGTCGGGAACTTGGGCAGGCTGTGGAACACACGTTCCGGTGCAAGCGCAGCCTGCAGGCCGGTGAAGTCCAGCTCCGCGACGTAGACCTCGCCGTCGATGCCGTAGCCCTCCGCGACCAGCGGGTGGATCTGACCGATCACGCCGAGCTTTTTGCCGTCGATGATAATATCGGCGCAGCGGCCCGGATGATAGCTCGGGTTCTTCGTGTCGGCGATATATGCCGCCGGATGCACGTTCAGCTGTTCGAGCAGCGCGTCGATCTCGCCCTTGAGCGTGAAGAAATTCTCATGCTCGCCATACGTACCGAAGATCATGCGCTTCGGCTCGTCCGGCAGCTTCTGGCCCTCGACCGGCAGATAGATCTTGCCGATCTCATAGAGCTTGACGCCCTTGTTCTTGAACGCATAGTTGCGGGAGAGGATATCCAGCATACTCGGCAGAATGACCGTGCGCATGATGGAGGTATCCTCGCCGAGCGGATTGACGAGCTTGACCGTTTTGCGCAGCGGGCTGTCCGCCGGAAGGCGGATGGCGTCGAACGAGGACGGGGAGACGAAGGAATACGTGATGATCTCGCTGTAGCCCAGCGCTCTTGCCGCCGCACCGGCGGCGTTTTCCAGCTTCTGCTCGTCGGAATAGCCGCCCATGGTGGTTGCGCCGCGCATGAGGGTGGTTTCAATGTTGTTGTAGCCGTAATACCGGGCGACTTCCTCCGCGATATCGGCCATCACGCGCAGATCGGGCCGCCAGGACGGGACCTGGATCATGCCGTCTACAACGGGAACTTCCTCACGGTGCAGATATTCGATCATATCGGCTTCGGAGATATTTGTGCCGAGCAGTGCGTTGATACGCTCCGGCTCCAGCTTAACGGTGACAGGCTGCGGAACGTAGTTCAGAACGTCGATCATGCCGTCCATGACCTCGCCTGCACCAAGCAGCTCGACCAGCTCGCACGCACGGTTGACGGCGGGGACGGTCAGCATCGGGTCAATGTCCTTTTCAAACTTCGCGGACGCGTCCGTGCGCATACCGAGCGCCAGCGCCGTCTTGCGGATAGAGGAACCGAGGAAATTCGCGGATTCGAAGACCACGTCGACCGTATCGTCCACGATCTCGCTGTTTTCGCCGCCCATCACGCCCGCAAGGCCGACCGGCTTCGTCTCGTCGGCGATGACGAGCATATCCGGCTGAAGCGTGCGAACATTGCCGTCCAGCGTCGTGAGCGTCTTGTCCTCGCCCGCACGGCGGACGACGATTTTGCCGCCCTTGACATAGCGGTAGTCAAACGCGTGCATCGGCTGACCGTATTCGACCATGACGTAGTTCGTGATATCGACGATATTGTTGATCGGACGGATGCCCGCCGAGCGCAGGCGCTGCCGCATCCACTTGGGGCTGGGCGCGATCTTGACATTGCGCACCATACGAGCCGTGTAGCGCGGGCACAGGTCGTCCGCCTGCACGTCGACGTCAAGAAGCTCACAGAGATCACCCTCCGCGCCGCCCTTGACGACCGGCTCATGGTGCTTCATCGGCACGTTGAACGCGGCGGCCGTCTCACGGGCGAGTCCGATGAGCGAATAGCAGTCCGGGCGGTTGTTCGTGATCTCGAATTCGACGATGGAATCATCGTTGCCGATGACGACGTTCATATCCTCGCCGACCTCGCAGCCCTCGTCGTTCAGAATCCAGATACCGTCGGCATACGCCTCCGGGCAGTCATGCTCGGTCAGGCCAAGCTCCTTGTAGGAGCACAGCATACCACAGGACTCTACGCCTCGCAGCTTGCCCTTCGTAATGTGGATGCCGCCGGGCAGGTACGAATTGTGCTGCGCGACCGGAACCAGATCGCCCTCGTGCACATTCTGTGCGCCCGTGACGATCTGCACCGGCTCACCGGAGCCGCAGTCGACCATGCAGACCCACATATGGTCGGAGTTTTCATGCTTTTTCATCGACAGGACCTTGCCGACGACGACGTTTTTGATCTCCGCGTCCATGCGCTCGGTCGTCTCGACCTTCTGACCGGCGAGGGTCATGACGGAGTCGTATTCTTTATCCGTAGCCGTGATATCAACGAATTCACGGAGCCATTTTCTCGAAATATTCATGTCGTACCCTCCTTAGAACTGAGACAGGAAGCGAATGTCGTTTTCGAAGATCATGCGCATATCGCTGATCTTGAACCGGCGCATGGCCATACGCTCAAGGCCGATGCCGAAGGCGAAGCCGGAGTAGATTTCCGGGTCAATATCGCAGCCGGCCAGTACCTTCGGGTGCACCATACCGGCACCCAGCAGCTCGATCCAGCCCTCGCCCTTGCAGGTCGAGCAGCCCTTGCCGCGGCAGTTGAAGCACTGCACGTCGACCTCACAGCTCGGCTCGGTGAACGGGAAGTGGTGCGGGCGGAAGCGGACAACGGAATCCTGGCCGTACATGGCCTTGATGAGCGTCTCAAGCGTGCCCTTGAGATCGGCCATCGTGATCCCCTTGTCGATGACAAGGCCCTCGATCTGGTGGAACATGGGGGAGTGCGTCGCGTCGACCTCGTCCTTGCGATACACGCGGCCGGGGGCCAGAATGCGGATCGGCGGCTGGCCGATTGCTTCCATGGCGCGAATCTGCATGGGGCTGGTCTGCGTGCGCAGGAGGACTTCTTCGTCGTCCGTCACATAGAACGTGTCGCTGCGGTCGCGGGAGGGATGGTTTTCCGCGATATTCAGCTTGGTGAAGTTATAGTCGGCAAGCTCGACCTCCGGGCCGTCGAGGATCTTGAAGCCCATGGAGATAAAAATATCCTTGGCCTCGTCGAGCGCCTTGTTCATCGGATGCCGGTGACCCAGCTGGACAGGGGTTCCGGGGATGGTCACGTCGATGGCCTCGGCCTCCAGTCTGGCCTCCATGGCCTTTTCTTTCAGTTCGGCGCGGACGGTTTCGATTTTTTCCTCAATGGCGGCGCGGACGTTGTTCGCGGCCTGACCCATGACGGGGCGCTCCTCTGCGGACAGCTTGCCCATCGTCTTCAAAACGCCGGTCAGCTCGCCCTTCTTGCCGAGAAAGCGCACGCGCAGCGCGTCCAGCTCCCCGGCGTCCTTGACGCTTTCCAGCGCGCCGAGCGCTTCCTGCCGGATTTTTTCGAGTTGTTCCTTCATAAACGAATGCTCCTTTTCGTGATAATACAAAAAAATAAGCCCTCCGCCCGGAATCGGGACGAAAGACCATGCTTCCGCGGTACCACCCGCTGTTCGCAGAAAAATCTGCGCTGCTTTCTGCCCGGTAACGGCGGCAATAACCGGCGCGTCCTAGTAGGGGAGCGACCCCGTTCAAACGGCAGCTCACGAGAGAAAGCCCTGCAGCCCAACCGGTAGGCGTCTTCCAGCAAAACCCGCCCTCTCTGTACCCGGCCCTATCGGACAGGACAGCTCGATCCTCGCTTTTTCCAGATATCAGATGCATTTTAGCACAACAACCGCCGTTTGGCAACAGCTTTTTCGGAAAAAGCACAGAAAACCCGGCGGCTGCGCGCCGCCGGGAGAAATTTCTTATTGCAGTCCCTTGCCCGCTTTGACCTTGTCGAAGTCCGCCTCGATCTGCGCGTCGGGCTCTGCCGTGAGCAGGGAGACGGCGACGATCACGATCACGCTGAAGACGAACGCGGGCAGCAGCTCATAGATGCCGAACATCCCGCCGAGGGGCTTCAGAACGAGCTTCCAGAAGAAGACCATTGCGCCGCCCGCGACCATACCGGCGATCGCGCCCTGATATGTCGTGCGCTTCCAGAACAGGCACAGGAGCATCAGCGGGCCGAAGGCCGCGCCGAAGCCCGCCCACGCAAACGACGTGATGCCGAAGATGGTCGAGTTGGAGTTCCAGGCGATCGCCATGGCGACGATGGTGATGAGCACCAGCGTGATGCGCGAGCACCACATGACCTGCTTCTCCGTCGCATCCTTCTTGAACACGCCGCGATACAGGTTCTGGCTGACGGCGCTGGCCGAGATCAGCAGATACGAATCAGAGGACGAGATCGCCGCGGCCAGCACGCCCGCGCAGGCGAAGCCCGCGAGGATCGGCGGCAGATAGGACGTCGCCGCGTCAATGAAGATATTTTCCGCATCGTTGTTGGACAGATAATCAAGCCCCGTGACGCTGCGGCCCACGACGCCGATGAACACGGCGGCGGCCATCGAGATCACGACCCAGATGATCGCCACGCGGCGGGAGCGGCCCAGCTCATGCTCGGAGCGGATGCCCATGAACCGCAGCAGCACCTGCGGCATACCGAAATAGCCAAGACCCCACGCAAGGCAGGACGCAATGGACAGCGCGCCGTAAGGACGGCCTGCACCAAAAACGTTGACCTCTGTGGTCGAGGGCGTCGCCGTGCGCACCATGGAGAAGAAGCCGTCAATGCTCTTCGCGTTTTGGATGACTGTGTTCAGTCCACCTGCGGAAACGACCGACAGGATCAGGATCAGCACCAGCACCGTGACCATCACAACGCCCTGCATGAAATCGGACGCGCTCTCGGCCAGATATCCGCCGAGGAACGTGTAGGCCAGCACGAACACGGCAGCGACGATCATCATGCCGCCGTAGGAGAAGCCGAACAGATTTGCGAACAGCTTGCCGCACGTGGACAGGCACTGCGCCGCGTAGACGCTGAAGAAAATGATGATAATGAGCGAGCAGATCGTCATGATGATCTTTTTCTTCTCATGGAAACGGTTCGAGAAGAAGTCCGGCAGCGTGAATGCGTTCACGGCGATGGAATACCGGCGCAGCCGCTTCGAAACGATCAGGAAGTTGAGGTACGTGCCGATGGCAAGCCCGATGCACGTCCAGCCCGCGTCCGCAAGGCCCGTCCAATACGCAAGGCCGGGCAGGCCCATCAGCAGATAGCCGGACATATCGGACGCCTCCGCGCTGAACGCCGTGACCCACGGGCCAAGGCTGCGCCCGCCGAGAAAATACGACTCGGCGTCCTTATTCGCGCGTCCGGCAAAATAAATGCCGATGCCGACGACAGCGGCCATATACAAAATCATGGCCAGCCGATGCTGCAGATTTGCTCCACTCATAACGCATTTCTCCGTTTCTTTCTCTTGACACATTACAAATATTCATGTATAATATCAAGGAACTTCATAATTTAAAGTGAAAAAAGCAAGAGGTTTTTCAGTATGGATACGAAAAAATATGAGGCTTTTGAAAAAACAGTGGAGCTGCAGTCTCTGACAAAGGCCGCGCAGGAGCTGGGCCTTACGCAGTCCGGCGTCAGCCATATGCTCTCCGCCATCGAGGCGGAGCTTCAGCTGCCGCTTTTGAAGCGCACGCGCACCGGCGCACGCCTCACGCCGGAGGGCGAGCAGATGATGCCCTATATTCACGAGATCGTGCGGCAGGAAAGGCTGCTGCGGCAGGCGGCGGAACGCCTGCATACGCTCGTTACCGGCAAGATCCGCATCGGCACGTTCACCAGCGTCGCCACGCACTGGCTGCCCGCCATGATGATGCAGTTCCAGAAGGAGCACCCGCAGGTGGATTTCCAGCTTTTCAACGGCGACTATCATGATATCGACACCTGGCTCGGCGACGGCAGCGTCGATCTTGCGTTTACAACGCTTCCCGCCCGTCCTGGCTGCCGCTGCACACCGCTGTACGAGGATGCGCTGGCCGCCGTCCTGCCGAAGGGGCACCCATTGGGGCAAAGTCCGGTCTGCCGGGTCGAAGAGCTGGCAAAGGAGCCGTTTATTTCGCTCCTGGAATCCTCCAATCATGACGTGCGCCGTGCGTTTCATGCAGTCAAGGCCCGGCCAAACATCCGCTTTGAGACGAAGGATGATTATGCCGTTATCGCCATGGTCCGGCAGGGACTGGGCGTGAGCATCATGCCGTCCCTGCTGCTGCGCGGCAACACAGACGGCGTGGAGATCCGCCCCATCGACCCGCCCGCCAGCCGCACCATTGCGCTTGCCGCTGCGACCGATGCCCCTGCCGCCACCCGCTTCGCGGACTTCGCAGTCCACTGGGTCAGAGAGAACACATAAAAAACCGGGCCGCTGCGGCTTGCAGCGGCCCGGAGCATTTATTTCCGGCTCAGTCGGGCTTCCATATAGTTGTGCGCGGCAGTTTCAAATTCGTCGGTAAGGGGCAGAAGCTCCACTTTGCCATATTTGCGTTCGAGCGCAAGCTTGAGGATCAGATCGGCCAGCTTCGGGTTTTTGGGCAGCAGACAGCCGTGGGAATAGGACGCGAAGACGTTTTTGTAGCGTGCGCCCTCCGTCCCGTCCTCGCCGTTGTTGCCGTATCCCTCGAGGACTTTGCCGAGCGGCTTCACGCCGGAGCCGAGATACGTCTTGCCGGAGTGGTTTTCAAAGCCGACAATTTTACAGTCCGCCTCGTCGCACGTGAACATATAATTGCCGATCATACGCTGCTCGGAGCCGACGGTGTAAAGATCGAGCGCGCCGGTAAAGTCACACTGCTTGCCGTCCCAGGTCTTGTAATACTGGCCCAGCATCTGATACCCGCCGCAGATGGCGAGCACGGGCACGCCGTCCTCGATGGCGGCTTTCAGCTCTGCCGTCTTTTCGCCCTTCAGATCGTGCATCAGGATCTCCTGCTCAAAGTCCTGTCCGCCGCCGATGAAGAGCAGATCGCAGTCCTTCGCGGCAAGTTTCACCCCGATGGGAACCGGGACAATGTTTGCCTGCATCCCGCGCCATTCCAGCCGCCGCTGCATACACAGGACATTTCCGCGGTCGCCGTAGAGGTTCAGAACGTCGGGATATAAATGATAGATGTTCAGTTCCATAGCTTACTCCCAGAATTGCTTGTAGCCATACGTTTTGCTGATCGTGCCGCGCAGAGCCAGCATGGCCGTGTACGTCGGCATGACGAAGACCGGCAGCTTATGCGCCGTCGCCTCCTCCATCAGCGCGCCGTAGTCCTTCTGCACGTGCAGCTTTTCCTTCGGGAATCCGGCGTAGAGGAAGCGCAGGGCCATATCCTCCGCCCGCGTGCCGGACAGATAGACCTCACGGAGCGTATCGCCCATGTCTACCAGACGCTCAAAGGAGACGTCCCAGATCCAGCTGACGTCGCGGCCGTCCTGTGTCCGGTCGTTGAGACAGGCGGCGAAGACGAACGGCTCGGTCCGCTGCGTCAGGAAGCTCAGCACCTGGTTGCAGCCCGCCGGATTCTTGATCAAAATCATGCGCACGTCCGTGCCATTGATCTCGAATTTCTCCATGCGCCCAAAGCCGCAGGCAAAGCGGGACAGCGACTGCGCCGCCTTCGGAAGCTCCAGCCCCATGGCCTTTGCTGCCGCCATGGCCGCGCAGGCGTTATAAATATTGTATCCGCCCGGCAGATTGACCGTTGCGGGGATCTCCGTTTCGCCGTCGCGGAAGACGACCTCGGAGCGCTCCTCGTCGCTCAGAATGACCTTGCTGACGCAGATATCCGGCTTCGGACGGGCATAGCCGCAGCGCGGGCAGCGGTAGCCGCCCAGATGGCCGTATGTCACAAAGTCGTATTGATATTCGCTCTTGCACTTGATGCAGTACGGCGCGTCGGAGAGGTCCGAAACCTGCTCCTCATAGAGCGGCGTGCTGACGCCGTAGAAAATAACGGGGTTCGGCACGTCGTCGTGCAGGCTGGTAATGAGCGAATCGTCCGCGTTCAGGCACAGAACGGCGTTCGGACTGTTCTGCGCGCCGACGCGCAGCTTGCTGAGCGTATGCGTGACCTCGCCGTAGCGGTCGAGCTGGTCGCGGAAGACGTTCGTGTAGACGATCACCTTCGCGTCGACATATTTGCTGATGAATTTCAGCGCCGCCTCGTCCGACTCAATGAGCGCGTGCGAATATCTGCAGCGGCCCGTGAGCGTGGAGTGGACGGCGAATTCCGCCGTGACGCCGGACAGGAGGTTTGCGCCGGATTTATTTGCAAAGTAAGAGATTCCAGCGTCCTGCCACGACTGCTCGATCATGCGCGAGGTCGTGGTCTTGCCGTTGGTGCCCGTGACGATCACGGTCGTCACGTTCCTTGCAAGTTCACCCAGCAGATTCGGGCAGAGCTTGAGCGCCACGCGCCCGGGAAAATCCGTGCCGCCTCTGCCCAGCAGGCGGATCAGGGCCCGGCAGAGCTTGCAGGCAAGCACTGCGGTCATCACTCGTAACTTCATATTACACTTATATCATATTTTTTCGCAAAACTCAACTGGTTACGAAAGATTTACAAAATTGTGCTTGTAATGGTTGTCATAATCTGATATAATGCAGTCGAATTGTCTCGAAAATGTGCCGTTCCGGTCCGGGAACGGAAAAAAGGAGTCTGTAAACCATGCGAAAGGCAAGAAAACCGCTGTGCCTGCTGCTGTGCGCCGTGCTGCTTCTGTCCATGAGCGCGGCCGCGCTCGGCGCGAACAACAACTACAGCAGCTGGTTCCAAACAAACTATGACGAGATCAACAAGCTCGGCCTGATGCCCGCGTCCTTTAACGGCCTTGATCTGACCAAGGACATCACGCGCGGCGAGATGTGCGAGCTGGCCGTCTACGCATTCGAAAAGGCCACCGGCAACGACATCGATATGTCGAACGAAACGTTCACCGGCTTTACGGATACGTCGGATGAGAATATTATCAAGGCCCATCTGTACGGCATCGTCAACGGCTACGAGGACGGCTCGTTCCGCCCGAAGCAGCTGCTGACGCGGCAGGAATTCTTCAAGCTCATCGAGAATTTCTGCACGGCGGCTGCGTTCTCCCCCAAGGCGAAAGACGGCGCGCTGAACGGCTTTGCCGACGCCGGATCGATCTCCGCATGGGCGAAGGAGGCCGCGCAGATCTGCGTGAGCTATTCCTACGTGCAGGGCACGAAGCTTGGAAACGGCACGTATCTGAACCCCAAGGACAACGCCAGCCGGCAGGAAGCCATGACGATGTTCCTGCGCTGCTATAAGACCATCCAGTGGTTCTACGATGAAAACGTCAAGAGCGCGACGGTCGTTGTTGACCAGATCAATCTGAACGTCACCGTCACGAGCATCAGCAAGACCATGTACGTCTGCCAGACGGGTTATATCAACGTCCGCGATTCCTGGACGACCGGCAGCACGAAGGTCGGCGAGCTGAGCTACAACGCCGCCGTCACCGTCACCGGCATCACGACTACGACCTCCGACGGCCACCAGTGGTACCGCATCAAATATAACGGCATTACGGCCTATGTCCGCGCAGACCTGCTCGCCGATAAGAAGGACAGCACTGTCACGCCGGGCAGCGGCTCCGGCTCCGGCAGCGGCGGCACCGTCTCCGGCTCCGGCACAGCCAGCGAGATCGCGAACTTCGCTATGGGCTTCGTTGGCTACAGCTATGTCTGGGGCGGTTCGAGTCCGTCAACTGGCTTTGACTGCTCCGGCCTCATGTACTATGTCCTGACGCAGTACGGCTACTCCATGAAGCGCGTCGCCAACGACCAGATGACGCAGGGCACCTACGTTTCCCGCAGCGACCTGCAGGTCGGCGACCTCGTCTTCTTCGGCTACAGCGGCTACGCGAACCACGTCGGTATGTACATCGGCGGCGGCAACTTCGTCCACGCCTCCACGCCGTCCACGGGCGTCCGCGTCAACTCGCTTGACGAATCGTATTACAAGACCCGCTTCCTTTGCGGGCGGCGCATTATCTGACGATCAAATCATGACATACCGGCCCCCGGTCTGCTAAAAAAGCGCCGGGGGCTGCGCATATCAAAAGGAGAATGTATGGAGCGAAATGAATTGGTGCTTGCGCGCCTGTCCAATCAATATCTGCTGCGCACAGGGGAGCGGATGGAGGTGCTCCGCGCTATGAACGGCTTTCAGGCGCAGTTCCTTTCCAACGCACTGCACGCCATGCGGCTGCGCTGCGCAGCGTATGACACAGCACACGCGGCAGACAGCCTCGTAAAGAGCTGGACGCTCCGCGGCACAATGCACATCTTTGCAGAAGCCGACCTTCCGTTGTTCCTGCACACTGGCTGCCGGTACCGGAGTCGGGACTGGACTGTTCCGTCATTCTGGAACCAGCGCCCGAACTGGGCGCTTACACCGAAGCGGCAGGCATACTTTTCGGACCTGATCATCGATGCACTTGCGCAAGGGCCAATGACGCGCGAGGCCCTGAAAGCCCGCTGCCGCGCTGCCGGAATGACGCAGGCGGAGGAGGGCAGCATATTCCATCCCTGGGGCGGCGGCATACGCGAGCTCTGCGAGCGCGGCTTTCTCTGCGGCACGGTCAGCGAGGAAAAGGCGTTCCGCCTCTGTCCGGCATTCACACCGATGGAGGAGCAGGACGCACTGCTGGAACAGACGCGCCGGTATTTCACGAATTATGGCCCGGCCTCCATCCGGGACGCAGCCTATTATTTCGGTTCCTCGCAGGCGGAGATCAAAAAGCGGCTGGCCCGGCTTCCCGTGGAGGTAGCCGAATACGAGGGACAGCAGCTGTTCAGTCTGGATTCCGGAAGAGCACCAGGACAGTCGCTTCCGGACTGCCTGCTGCTGGCGGGCTTCGACCCGCTGATGCTGGGTTATGAGAAAAAGCAGAGCGTATTTCTCCCGCCGGAGTATCTGCGCGGCATTTTCAGTCTGTCCGGCATCGTCATGCCGCCGGTGCTGCTGCACGGCAGCGTAGCGGGCCGCTGGAAGCACAGCGGAAAGCGCCTGCTTATCACGCAGTTCCGCCCATTTTCGCAGGAGGAGCGTGGTTTTGCAGAGGCAGCCGCGGCGCAGTTTTGGGGCGAAGCCGTACAGCCTGTCTTTCAGGACGCATAATCGACCTTTTCAAACCGAAAAATCCATGCTATACTTTTCTTGTCCCTCATACGCTTGTATGGGGTGATCATATGAAAAAATGGGTAGAGATTATGATGCCGGTCATGCTGTTTGCGACCATTCTGTATTTCTGCGTCTTCGCCGTTCTGACACATCGAAGCGCGCAGACGGCGGCCATGCAGCCCGGCGGAACGACCGTCGTGCTCGACGCAGGGCACGGCGGGGAGGACGGCGGCGCGACCGGCGTTTCCGGCACGTCGGAGGCGGCGCTGAATCTGGATATTTCGCTGCGCCTGCGCGACCTTCTGCGCC
>ERZ791695.907-NODE-907-length-11360-cov-3.02893_pt1 | contig 11360 bp, 7 predicted proteins | sample MGYA00509956_ERZ791695 | MGnify/ENA primary metagenome ERZ791695 (study PRJEB30046, sample SAMN00715234) | human gut metagenome | study: EMG produced TPA metagenomics assembly of the A metagenome-wide association study of gut microbiota in type 2...
GCCGAGATCGTCCAGCCGCGGGGCGAGAATAAACTCGTTTTTCGCGCCGAGGCAAGTGCCGCGTGTGCGCACATACAGACTCAGGTCTTCTCCGAGCACCTCGTCCTCCTGCACGCCCGCAGCCTTGGCCACGACGCTGCGGAAGCTGCCGGAGGATTCCTGCATGCCATAGAGCGGGAGTGTGTCAATGTTTGCCATGAACTTGAAGCCCTCGTTTGCGGCGCGGTTCATGTGGATGGCGACGGAGGGGATCACGGCCAGATCGCGGTCCACATCGACCAGCTTCGTTTCCAGCTTCCCGTCCTTCGCCGTCACGACGCGGCCTGCGACGGAAAGCGGCCGGTCGAACCATGTGCCCATGAGCATACCGCCGTATTTCTCCGTCGACAGCTGCACATACGGGCCGGACTTTTTCTCCGGGTTGTGCTTGATCTTGAAGGTGGGGGAGTCGGTATGCGCGGCGGCCATCAGGAAGCCTGCGGGCGCACTCTGCGGGATGCGGAAGGACAGGAGCGACGAGCCATTGCGCGTGACGAAGTATTTCCCGCCCGGCGTCAGCGCCCATGCGTCCTGCTCCCGCAGCTGCGCATAGCCATTTCTTTCCAGCCGCTCCGCGAGCGCCTGCACGGCGTGGTAGCAGCTGGGGCTGGCGGCAAGAAAGTCGAAAAGCTGTTCGGTAAGCATGAAAGAACCCTCCATGTGTCGTTTTCTTTCAGTATACCGCGCCCGGCGCAGGCCCGCAAGGGCGAATTTTCGCGCGGCTCTTTTCAATGCGGGAAAAATGTGCTAAACTATAGAAAAATAAAAGCAATGGAGGCTTTTTTATGAAAAAAACAGTCCTGCGGGAATACGCAAAGCTGATCGCCAAGGCCGGAGCGAATGTCCAGAAGGGACAGGAGGTCTTTATCACGGCCGAGCTTGACCAGCCGGAATTCGTCGCGATGGTGGTCGACGAATGCTATAAGCTGAAGGCGAAGAAGGTCGTTGTCGACTGGAGCTATCAGCCGCTTACGAAGCTGCACGTGCGCTACCGCTCCGTCAAGACTCTGTCCACGCTCGACAACTATGAAGAGGCCCGCTGGCAGCACTATGTCGACACCATTCCCTGCCGCATTTATCTCATCAGCGAGGACCCCGACGGTCTGCGCGGCGTGAACCAGGAGAAGATGGCAAAGTCCCAGCAGGCCAAGTACCCCATCATCAAGGGCTACCGCGACCAGATCGAGAACAAATATCAGTGGTGCATCGCCGCTGTGCCGGGTGAAAAGTGGGCCAAGAAGCTCTTCCCGGAGCTGCGCGCGTCGCAGGCCGTGGAAAAGCTGTGGGAGGCTATTCTGAAGACCTCCCGCGTGACGGACGATCCCATCAAGGCGTGGGAAGACCACAACCGGGATCTGCATGACCGCTGCGAATATCTCAACAAGCTGCATATCCGCGAGCTGCGCTATAAATCCTCCAACGGCACCGACTTCACCGTCGGCATGATCCCCGAGGCGCAGTTCTGCGGCGGCGGAGAGACGAGCCTGCAGGGCATTTTCTTCAACCCCAACATCCCCACCGAGGAATGCTTCATCTCCCCGATGCGCGGCGTGGCCGAGGGCATCGTCTACGCGACGAAGCCGCTGAGCTATCAGGGCCAGCTGATAAGCGGCTTCTGGATCCGCTTCCATGAGGGCAAGGCCGTCGAATGGCACGCCGAGGAAAACAACGAGCTTCTGACGAAGCTCATCGAAATGGACGAGGGCAGCCGGTATCTCGGCGAATGCGCGCTCGTGCCGTTCAATTCGCCCATCAACCAGACGGGCCTGCTGTTCTACAACACGCTGTTCGATGAGAACGCCTGCTGCCATCTGGCGCTCGGCATGGGCTTTGCGGACACCATCAGGGACTTCCAGAACAAGACGCTGGACGAATGCCGCAAGCTCGGCGTGAACGACTCCATGATCCACGAGGATTTCATGATCGGCTCGGCAGATCTTTCCATCGACGCGGTCTGCGAGGACGGAAAGACGGCTGCTATCTTCCGCAACGGAACCTGGGCGTTCTGATCGGATCTGTCAGGAGCTGCCTGTTACGGGACATCGAGCTTGACAGCGGCTGTCTTTGAATGGCTGCGGTAAATCAGCTTTGCATTCAAAATCTGCGAAGCAGTACGAATTCGCCTAAGGCTCCTCTTTGCACGCAAAGGGGAGCCTTTTTGTTGCGCCTGCGCATGGAAAAATGCGGAGCTTTAGCGTGGTGCACAAATAAAAAATGGCAGGCGGATTTTCTGCTGTTTTGTACAGAATGCAGAGGAAATTCTGTGCGCACTGGCGAGGAGGACTGGATGAACGCACAAAAACAAGCGGTAAAAACTGTGAAAAATGCTGATTTTTGTTCAAAAAGACACGGAAAGATCGACGTTTTTGGACGAAATCGGAACGCGCGCGGGAAAAAGGCGCGGTGCGGGATGCGGACCGGCCGCTGTCGGGAAATGTACGGGAAAAGACAATTTTTCAGGTGGAAAAAAATCATTTTAGTTGATTCCGGACCACGAATATGCTATAATAAGTTACAGATATTATATTGTATCCGGCACACGGTCAGATGACCGCAGGAGACGGACAAATATCAAAACAGCGATAATTTTCTGTGGATCAAACACAGTAAATTATAAAATTAAAACAGGAGGATTAAGATGAAAAAGAATCTGAAGAAGCTCTTCGCGCTGCTTCTCGTCGTCGTCATGGTTGCTGCCATGTTCGCCGGCTGCGCAAACAACGCCGAAAAGCCCGCTGAGACCGTAACTCCCAGCGAAGACACCAACACCCCCGCTGAAGACACCAACACTCCCGCCGAAGACAACACCCCGGCTGAAGATGCGACTCCCGTCGAGACCCGTGAGAACAAGGTCATCTACGGCAGCACCACCGAAATTTCCGGTGACCTCGGCAACGCATGGTGGACCAACAATGCCACCGACAAGATGATCCGCGATCTGACCAACGACTATGACACCGTCATTTTCGATCAGTTCGGTCAGATGGTCATGAACGCCACCACCGCCGCTTCCATCGACCAGGTTCACAACGATGATGGCTCCATCACCTTCACTGTCAAGATCAACGAAGGCTTGACCTACAACAACGGCGAGCCCATCACCGCAGCTGACTATGTTGCGTATGCACTGGTTGCCTACTCGCCTGTCACTACAGAAGCGGGCGCCAAGATCTCTGCGGAATCCGTTGTTGGCGCTGCTGCATATCAGGCAGGCGAAACCAAGGAGCTGGCCGGCGTTCGCCTGCTCGATCCCTATACCTACTCCATCCAGATCACCCCGGAGAAGGCCAACTACTACTTCGCAATGACCTACGCATCTCTGGCACCTCTGTATCTGCCGCTGTACGGCGGTGAGGGCCTCACTGTCAAGGACGACGGCAACGGAGCGTATCTCGACGGCGGCGAACTGACTGTCGACGGCGTCAACGCTTCCCGCTACGTCTACGAAGGCCGCGTTGTCGCTGGCCCGTACATGATCAAGAGCCTCGACACCGGCGCTCTGACCGCTACGCTTGAGATCAACCCCAACTACAACGGCAACTTTGAGGGCCAGAAGCCTTCCATCCAGACCGTTGTCATCGTCAAGGCTGAAGACGACACCATGATGGACGCCTTCAAGACGGGCGAAATCAACTTCCTGTCCCAGCTGGGCGAAGGCGACAAGATCAACGCTGCGCTCGATCTGGTTGACGCGGGTGGCTTCAACTACTGCCATTACACCCGTAACGGCTACGGCAAGCTGATGTTCCAGTGCGACTTTGGCCCCACGCAGTTTGCTGCTGTCCGTCAGGCAATCGCTTACCTGCTTGACCGCGAAGAGTTTGCAAACACATTCTGCGGCGGCTACGGCTCTGTCGTTCATGGCCCGTACTCCACCGCACAGTGGATGTATCAGGATTCCGAGGAACTCTTCAACGAAAAACTCAATGCCTATGCTTATGACCCGGCTAAGGCTGTCGAAGTCCTCGAGGCTGACGGCTGGACGCTGGACGCCGAAGGCAACGAGTATTCCGGCACCGGCCTGCGGTACAAGGAAGTCACTGCTGAAGAAGCCGGCGACTACGCTCTGAACGTTACTCTGGCTGACGGCCGCATCCTGATGCCTCTGCACATCATGTGGTCTTCCTCCGAGGGTAACTCCGTCTCCGCGCTGCTGGCCACCATGCTTGCCAACGGCAAGCAGACTGCTGATGCCGGTATGCAGATCGAGCAGGTCACCATGACCTTCTCCGAACTGCTGAACTGGATGTACCGCGATACCTCCGTCGGCGATCAGTATGGCGTGAAGACCTACGGCATGTACAACCTGGCCACCGGCTTCGCCGATGTCTATGACTATGCCTACAACTTCGCTTCCGATCCTGAGTCCGATTATGTCAAGCAGGGCTGGAACCAGAATTACATCTTCGACAAGGAACTCGACGACCTGTCCATGGATATGGTTTACAAGCCTGCTCCTGGCGACGATGCAATGTTCCTGGATTATTTCCAGAAGTTCATCGTCCGCTGGAACGAACTGCTGCCGGAAGTCCCGCTGTACTGCAACGAGTACCACACCTTCTTCCCGGATTGGCTGAAGAACTACAATGAGTCCAGCCTGTGGGATTTCCAGAAGGCGATTGTCTACGCCTCTATCGAAGGCGCCAAATAAATAGACTCCTTCCCCACATTCCCAGCGACGGGGCGGCACAAACCGCCCCGTCGCTTCCGGTATCTTTAACGCATCTTTTCTTCTTTAGTGTAGCATATTCCTTTTGAAAAATAACCATTTTGGTTTCATATACAGATCTTTGCGCTCCTTTTCGGAGCAAATACAAGAGAAAAGGAGGGTATGCGGATGACGAAATATGTACTCAAGCGACTGGTATATATGGTAATTGTATTTCTGCTTGTTTCGCTTCTGATGTATTCCATCTACAACCTGATCCCAACTGACCCGGCCCGGGCACAGCTTGAACCGCTCAAGACAACGCTGACCCCGACAGAGTATGAAACGCGTTACCAGGCGCTTCGCACCGAAATGGGGCTGGACGATCCGCTGATCGTACGCTATCTGCGCTGGTTCGGCTTCTGGCCGGATGTTGACGGCGAACTCAACGGCATGCTGCAGGGCAACTTCGGCTACTCCCAGATCTATAAGACGGATGTATCCAACGTTCTGCCGTCGAGAATGCTCAACACGATCTACATCAACATTTTCTCAACGCTTGTCGCGCTGGCGATCACGATTCCGCTTGGCATCTACTGCGCCGTCCATAAGCGCAGCAAATCAGACAACGCCGTGCAGGTGCTGTCCATTGTGGGCTACTCGATTCCAGTCTACATTGCGCTGCTGTTTATCTGGCTGTTCGCGGTCACGCTCAAGCTGCTGCCGGTCTTCGGCATGCAGACGCCGGGCAATAACTTTACCGGCTTCCGTGCGTTCCTCGACAAGGTCTACTATATGACGCTGCCGGTGCTCGTCATGACGGTCGGTTCGCTCGGCGGCATGACCCGCTACGTCCGCGCCGCCATGATCGAAGCGCTCAGCATGGACTATATCCGCACCGCCCGCGCCAAGGGCCTGCGCGAAAAGGTCGTCGTCTATTCCCACGCATGGCGCAACGCCCTGCTGCCGGTCATTACCGTCCTCATCGGCTGGTTCATCAGCATCTTCTCCGGCTCTCTGATCATTGAGCAGATGTTCGCGCTCAACGGTATGGGCCAGCTGTACTATCAGGGTCTGATGAACAACGACTTTGAACTTGCACTGGCGATTCAGATGTTCTATGTGCTCATCGCGCTCGTCGGCCAGCTGATCACCGACCTCAGCTACGGCCTCGTTGACCCGCGCGTGCGCGTCAATAAGTAAAGGGGGAGAAGAAACATGGAAAAAAAGAAAAAATCGACCCTCTTTACCCGTCTGTTCGGCAACCGCAACAAGGTCACCGACTTCATGACGGAAGAACAGCTGCAAAGCCCCGGCCGTCTGATCCTCAAGAATTTCCTGCATAACCGGCTCGGCATGATCGGTCTGATCGTGTTCCTTCTGATTTTCCTGCTGGTTATGATCGGCCCGAAGTTCTACCCGCTCGACCTGTCCTATCAGGACAATACGCAGCTGAATGTCGCGCCCGGAATGAACATGATGTCCATTCCCGACGGTATGAAGCATAAGGTCGCAGATATCTCTCCCGGCACGACCTACGGCGTCGGCGCGGATACCGACGGCAACGTCTATATCTGGGGCTACACCAAGATCACCGATACCATCGATCTGAAGAACATCCCCGACGAGGTGCGTGAGGCCAAGATCGTCAACGTCGCGGCAGGCTATGACCATATCGTCGCGCTCGACGAAAACGGCGGGGTCTATGTCTGGGGCAACAAACGCCTTGGGCAGGACAGCATTCCGGACAAGATCCAGATGGCTGCCGCCTACGGCAAGAACCTCGGCATCAAGCAGATCGAGGCCAGCAACCAGTTTTCCGCGGCTGTCACCGAAGACGGTGAACTGTTCCTCTGGGGCAACGGCAATCAGGCCGATATCAAGGTCAAAAAGGAATATCAGGGCAACATCGAAAAAGTCGCTCTGACCGCTCGCGGGTATATCGCCCTGACCAAAGACGGCGCAGCTGTCTACGCGGGTTTCCAGAAGGATAACGCCCTCGTCCGCATCCCGGACGGACTGGATTCCGGTGTCGTTGACATTGCAGCGTCCAGCAACGCGGTCGCGGCGGTCAAGGAAGACGGCACCGTCGTCGTCTGGGGCACCTGCACCAACGGCGAAAAAAACGTTCCTGCATTTGAGAGCAAGCCTGTCGAACTCTACGGCGGCCGCTATCACTTCACGGCTCTGATGGACGACGGCGAGGTCATCTCCTGGGGCGACAATACCCATGGTCAGGCATCCGTTCCGGCCTCTTTCAATGACAAGGAGATCGTCACCGTTTACGCAGGCTTCTATCAGAACTATGCAGTCACAGTTGACGGCGACGTTGAAACGTGGGGCCTGAAGGGTTATGTCTGCGGTACGGATGATCTGGGACGCGACGTGTTCAACCGCATCATCAACGGCGGCAAGGTCACCATGACCGTCGGCGCCATCTCCGTCATCATCCAGCTCATTATTGGCATCATCCTCGGCGGACTGGCCGGTTATTTCGGCGGCTGGGTCGACAACATCATCATGCGTATCTCTGAGGTCGTCGGCGGCCTGCCGTTCCTGCCCTTCGCCATGATCCTATCCGCCATCATCGGCACCCGCATCACGGTCGAACAGCGTATGTACCTCATCATGGTCGTGCTTGGCATTCTGTCGTGGCCGGGCATCTGCCATCTGATCCGCGCGCAGATCCTCTCGCAGCGCGAGCAGGAGTACGTTACGGCGGCCAAGGCCCTCGGCGTGCGCGAAAAGTCGATCATCTTCCATCACATCATCCCCAATGTCATGAGTCTGATTCTGGTCAACGCGACGCTGAGCTTCGCAACCTGCATGCTCACCGAGTCCTCGCTGTCCTACATGGGCTTCGGCATTGCGCCGCCCACGCCGACCTGGGGCAATATGCTCACCGGCGCGAACAACTCCATCGTCATCCAGCAGTACTGGTGGCGCTGGGTATTCCCGGCTGCGATCTTCGGCATCTGCACGATCTGCATCAACCTCGTCGGTGATGCGCTGCGCGATGCGGTCGATCCCAAGTCCGCTGAGCGATAAGGAGGGGTTGTTGTGGCATTACTAGAATTAAAAAACCTGAAGACTTTCTTCGCGACCAAGCGCGGCACGGTCAAGGCGGTCAACGGCGTCAGCTATTCGCTGGACGCGGGCAAGGTGCTCGGCGTCGTCGGCGAATCCGGTTCCGGCAAGAGCGTCTCGGCCATGAGCATTCTCCGTCTGCTCGACGGCAACGGCTATATTGACTCCGGCGAGATCCTCTTCAACGGTCAGGATCTGACCAAGCTGTCCATGAACGAAATGTACAAGATCCGCGGCAACGAGATCTCCGTGATCTTCCAGGAGCCAATGACGAGCCTGAACCCGGTCTTCACCGTCAGCCGTCAGATCTCCGAGCCGCTCATGATCCATCAGGGCATGAACAAAAAGCAGGCTGCCGCGAAAGCGGTCGAGCTGCTGTCCGACGTCAAGATCCCGAACCCCGAGGTCGTCGCCAAGCAGTATCCGCACCAGCTCTCCGGCGGTATGCGGCAGCGTGTCATGATCGCCATGGCGCTGGCCTGCCGTCCGAAGCTGCTGATCGCGGACGAGCCGACCACGGCGCTCGACGTGACCATTCAGGCGCAGATCCTGAAGCTCATGAACGAGCTGCGTGAGAAAAACGGCACCGCCGTTCTGTTCATCACGCACGATCTCGGCGTCATCAACCAGATGGCCGACAACGTCGCGGTCATGTACTGCGGCCAGGTCGTCGAATACGCACCCGCCGGGACGATCTTCCACAAGAACGAGTATTCCCATCCCTATACCGAGGGCCTGATGCTCTCCATCCCGCGTCTGGATACCCCCAGCGACGAACGGCTTGAAGCGATCCCCGGCGCGGTTCCGCACCCGCTGGATCTGCCCAAGGGCTGCAAATTCGCCCCGCGCTGCAAGTATGCGACGGAACGCTGTCTGGAGGAGGAGCCGGAGCTGATCCACGTCTCCGACACCCAGCAGGTTCGCTGCTTCTACGCGAAGAAGGAGGACAGACATGCAAAATAATGACAAGAAGGTTCTGCTTCGCATCAGCAACCTGAAGCAGTATTTCCCCCTGAAGGGCGGCCGCTTTGTCAAGGCCAACGACGGCATCACGCTGGATATCTACGAGGGCGAGACGTTCGGCCTCGTCGGCGAGTCCGGCTGCGGCAAGTCTACGCTTGGCCGCACCATCCTCCAGCTGTATCACCAGACCTATGGCCGCACCATGTACTACGGCCGGTCCCTTGACGATCTGGCGCCGAAGTATGTCATTGATACCGTCAGGAACCTCAAATCCCGCCGCACCAAGCTCCGCGAACTGGAGCAGAAGCGCGACAAGCTCGAGGCCGAGTACGCAAAGCTCTCCGAGAAGGAGCAGTATGCCAAGCACGGCGAGCTCGACACCGCCCGCAAGCTGGCAGAGGATGCGCTGCTGGACATCACGAAGATCGTTGGCGGCTTCCTCGTGGTCGATGATCTCGATCCCGTCATCGCGGCCTATTCCAAGGATTACGCCATTGCGCGCAAGCTGTCCAGCATGGAGGAAAAGCGGCAGGAGCTGCAGGTCGATGTGGACGACGCGGAGTACGCGAAGAAGGCTGCCGAGGAAGCGGGCAAGTCCGGCAAGGACGACCAGCTGCAGAAAGCGCAGGAAAAGCTGAAGCAGTGCGACGACCAGATCGCCGCTCTGCGTGCGCAGCTTGACGCGGGCCGCAAGGAGATCGAGGCGCTGCGCGCCCCGTATGCAAACGATCCTGAGTTCCAGAAGTACGAGGCCTACCGCGACGACGGCATCGACCTTGCCCGACTGGAGTACAACGAAATGCGCCGCCTGCGCCGCGATATGCAGCTGATCTTCCAGGACCCGTATTCCTCGCTGAACCCGCGCATGAGCGTCGGCCAGATCATCAGCGAGGGTATGCAGGCGCACAACATGATCAAGAAAAAGGACGCCCGTATGCAGGAAATGGTCCTCAAGATCATGGACGACTGCGGCCTTGCGCCCTACTTCCTGCACCGCTTCCCGCACCAGTTCTCCGGCGGCCAGCGCCAGCGTATCGGCATCGCCCGCGCGCTCGCCACGAAGCCGAAGTTCGTCGTCTGCGACGAGGCTGTCTCCGCGCTGGACGTGTCCATTCAGGCGCAGATCATCAACCTGCTGCTCGATCTGAAGGAACAGCAGAATCTGACCTATATGTTCATCACGCACGACCTGTCTGTCGTCAAGTACATCTCCGACCGCGTCGGCGTCATGTACCTCGGCACCATGGTCGAGCTGGCAGCGGCTGACGAGATCTTCCATCACCCCATCCATCCGTACACCGAGGCGCTGCTGAACGCGATCCCGACCACGGATACCGTCGGCGCGAAGGAGCTGTCGATCCTTGAGGGCGACATCCCCAGCCCGGTGAATCCGCCGAAGGGCTGCAAGTTCCATACGCGCTGCAAATACTGCACGGAGATCTGCACGCAGGTCGTTCCGGAGTGGGAAGAGGTTCGCCCGAACCACTTCGTCGCCTGCCACCACAAGCTTGAGGCGAAGGAGTAAGCCGATGCTGTTCCAGAAGAGAATAGACCGCGCGATGCGCTACCAGAAGGAGCGGAACGAAGCGGCGGAGCTGAAAAAGCCGACAGAGGAGGATAAGGACGCCGTCAGCAAAAAGGATCTTTTTGCGATGATCCTGTCCGCCATGCTGGTGATCCTGCCGGTCGCGATCCTGATCCTGTTCGTCATTGCGTTTGGCTGCTACTTCCTCTTCTTCCATTGAGCTGATCCCAATATGTACAATACCCCTGGTATGCGTCTGGCATACCGGGGGTATTTGCAATGCACGTCCATACCGGGGTGTCCGTCAGTCCGTGTCATCGTGCATCTGCCCGCGAAGAAAGACCGCGAGTGCCTGTCCCAGAATGCGGGCGGAGCGCAGCGCTTCGGCCAGCGTATTGCCACTTGCGCCGACCTCGACAAGAAGGGAACCCGGCGTTTCGTGTTGGTTGAAGCGCTCGGTGCGCAGATTGAGGTTCCGGCACAGGCCGGGTGCCGAGCGGTTCAGAAGTGTCTGGATTTTCAGCGCATTTGCGAGATTTTCCTGCCAGTCCGGGTGCGATAAGCCGCCCTCGTCCGTGCCGACTACGAGCATCAGCTCTGCGCAGGCTTCGCCGTCTGCCTCCGCTGTCAGCGCGACCGGGTTCCCGTCTGCGTCCTCAGCCGCGTCGCGATGGATATCCAGCACCATCTGAATGGACGGATATTCTGCCAGATAGCCCTCGATGGTCTGCCGCATACGCTCGTAGGCGCCGTTGTAATTCGGATAATCGTTCGGCTGCGTGTCGTGCAGGACAGAAATGCCCGCCTCCGTCAGAATATCCGCAACTTCATCGCCCACGCGGATCACGGAATACTGCTCATCCAGCGTCCGCAGCGCATCTGATTCCTGATATTCAAAGCCCGCCTCCATGGTATACGCCTCGCTGGAGTGCGTATGTACGATCAGGACTGCCGGGCCGTCATCCGAAAGCGACAGTGCGGACGGACGGGTCAGCAGCGCCTGCTTGTCCGGCTGATAGCTGCAGGCGCCGACGATGCCGATCGCGTCCGCCTCGTCCGCAGAAAACACAAGCGGCGGGTCGACTGGCTCCGCCTCCG
>ERZ791695.911-NODE-911-length-11314-cov-3.17781_pt1 | contig 11314 bp, 13 predicted proteins | sample MGYA00509956_ERZ791695 | MGnify/ENA primary metagenome ERZ791695 (study PRJEB30046, sample SAMN00715234) | human gut metagenome | study: EMG produced TPA metagenomics assembly of the A metagenome-wide association study of gut microbiota in type 2...
CACACACGAACGGCTCCCGTATGCAGCTGCATACGGGAGCCGTTTGCCTGAAGCTTCTGAATTAAATATCCAGCGGGTCCATGCTGAGGACAGGGTGGCCAACCTCGGACAGGAAGGCGAGCAGCTCTTCCGGATCGCCGTTCGGGCAGTTCGTCTCGTCGGCGACCATATCGGCAAAGTTGTCGATATCGTACATATCCTTGGCAGTCTCATTGAGCTTGTCGCGGATCTGATCCTTCAGCTCCTTCGGCAGCCAGACCAGACGGCCGACGCCGCCTTCGGCCTTGAGGAACTTGTGAGAGGCGATGTAGTGCTTGCCGTGGCCCATGAAGCCCGGAGTCTGCACGCCGCCGCCGGTCATGGAGGCCATCTCGGAGAAGGTCATGCCGAGCGGCGTGATGCCTGCGTATTCACGGCAGGTGATGACAACGCCCATCGAGCACGGCTCGATGCCGCAGATGCACTCGAAGCAGCCGCAGGAGGTCATCGGGTCCTCCATGATGGAGTACAGAGTGACTTCTTCAACTGCGCCGTGGGTCGCGTCCTTGATTGCGTCGTTGACGGTGGTGTAGCGGCCCGTGCGCTCGTCGAGGCAGCCCTCCTTCATGATGGGCTGGGACGGGCCGTTCGGGTTCAGCTCATAGGTCGCCTTCGCGTCGAGCCAGGAAACGGCGCCGCACAGGCCAAGACGCTCCGGCGTGACCACGCAGCAGTGCGCCGGTGCGAAGGACTGACAGAGGATGCAGGTAAAGAAGCGGTCGACGGATTCGTCGGTCATGGAGGCCAGACGGTCGTCGCGCATATTGTAGCGCGGGATGGCGACGTCGTTCAGGAACGCGGTGGCCTTGACCGGATCGGTAATCAGGTGTACCTCGCACTTGTCGACGACAGCGTCAAATTCATCTGTGATCATGTGGTACAGGACCTCGGCAAAGTGCGTCAGGCGCAGGCCCTTGTCATAGGCGTCCTTGGAGATACGGATACGGAACTGGTTGCGCTGGCCGGTGTGCATGACGCCTTCCATGTAGTTGAACCAGGCGTGGATCTTGCGCTCGATCACAGACTCGAAATCGGCCTGCATCTTCTTGCCCGCGACATAGACGCAGGTGGCAAGCGCGTATTCCAGATCGCCGGAGTCGATATCCGGGCCGTCGATGACGAGCTTGTGATCCTCGACCTCGTCCATGTTCTTCATGAGAACAAGCTCGCAGGTGGTGTTCTTTGCGGACCAGAACTCGACCTTCATGTCGGCCTTGCGGATGATCTCGCCCTCGAATGCGGCTGCGAATGCAACGGGAATGGGCAGCTCCTTGGACTTGATCTTGATGCCGCGCAGCTCCAGAGACTTCTTGACCGTCTCATTATGGTCGGTGCAGGACTCCAGTGCGCCCGGAACCTGATTTTCGCCGAGGTCGATATCGACCACGACCGGGAAGCCCAGCGCGATTGCGCCTGCACCCGCGGAAACGACGACATTGTCGATCGCACCGAAGGTATTGACGAACGCGGGAACGCGCTCCTTGGTGTACTTGAGCAGGCCCGCCAGATCGCCCGGCTGCACGTTGCCGAAGATCAGCGCGGCACGGATGGCGACGGTGACGACATGGATGACGGCGGTCACATCATGGCCCAGCGGGATGACGCGGAACTCAAGGCCCATCTTGACGCCCGCTTCCGCGCACTGTTCAATGACTTCGCCGACCATGAAGGTCATGATGCCCTTGGACTGATAGTCCTTGACGACCTTTGCAACGTCCTCGCCGTTTTCAGCCTTGCCCAGAACGACAGCCACACCGGGGATATCGCCCGTGACCAGCGGCACGCCGAGGGAACGGATGATGGGATCGGGCACAAAGCCGATGCCGGGAACCGCGGCCTGCTCATAGGCGTCCTTCGGTTCGGCAAACTTCAGACCCTCAAGGATCTCGGCGCCGACGGCAGTGGCCAGACCGGCGTTGAGCGCCTGTCCCAGATCCTCCTGATCGGTGATGAGGCTCTTGAGCACGCCCACGCAGGCGGGCAGATCGCCCAGGGTCTTGACCTTGACGCCGGTGGCGGCGTAGATGGTGGGGAAGAAATACGCGGTGTCAGGGAAGGCAATGGGATGGTCTGCGCCATATTTTGCAATGGCGTCGTTGACTGCACCCTCGGTCAGGCCAGCCACGGCGTGCGAGCCGCCATAGATGAGATCGGTTAATACGCTCATAAATACCTCCTGCAAATTCTGTTGAATTTTGAATTATATAGGGGAAATGCGGCGGTTCCCTGCCGGTGTTTCGCAGCAGGGAACCGTGGAAAGACAAATTACGCGTCCAGATAAGAGTCGGAGTACAGCTCGTTGTTCTTGAAGATGTCGCAGGACTTGATCGTCTCCATCAGGCGCAGGTCGTTCGGGTTGACGATGGCGGAGGTCAGACCCTGCATCATGGCCATGGCGACGAGCGCAGAGTCCATGATCGGGCGGACGTTCTTCGGCGCACCGTTGGAGTTGTTGGACAGACCGCCGGTGGACTTCAGGCCTTCGTCGGAGAACAGCTTGATGGCGTTCAGAACGTCCATCTGCTTGTCCTGCATGCCCTTGACGACGAGGAACAGCGGGTCGAACCACAGATCGGTCGCTTCCATGCCGAGGGACAGACCGCGCTCGAGCATATGATGGCAGTGCATCATGCGCTCTTCGTTGTCCTTTGCGATGCCGTCAGCGGAGCACAGTGCGATGCAGATGGCGTCGTTGGCCGCAGCCAGATCGATATAGGAGATACGGGAGCCTGCGTCAGCGGAGTTGACGATGGGCTTGCCGTTCGTGCGGTTGTAGACCTTGATGCCGGCCTCGATGGCGCGCTTGTTGGCGGTGTCGAGAGCCAGAGGCACGTTGTTGAAGTTCTCCTGCAGCAGCTTGACTGCCCAGGTCATAAGCTCGGGGCCGTTGGACTCGGCCGGGCCGATGTTGACGTCCAGATACGTTGCGCCGGCCTTGATCTGCTCGGCAGCACGCTTCAGGATGGGCTCGGGGTTCATGGTGTTCATGGCCTCGCGGATGACCGGGGAGATGCAGTGGATACGTTCGCCGATGGTGACGAACTTCGGGGACTCCGGATCACGCTGCTTGTAGCTCACACCCATGTCGACGACCTCGATGGCCGGGATGGACGCAGCGATCTTCTCGAAATCGAGCGGCGCGTTGGCGTCGGCAGCTTCCTTCTTCTCCGCGGCGGGAGCCTTGGAGGCAGCGGCAGCCTCGGCGGCCTTGATGTGTTCGCCGTCGCGCAGGTACTTGACCAGCTCGACCGCCTCACGGGTGCCGACGACGACGTTCCACTCAGGCAGCTTGTCCTGGATCTCGCCCTTCATGACGGCGACCTTGCCCGGAATGATGAGGGTGCGGTTGTTGATCTTGGAGGCGATATCGAATTCGTCAAAGAACTTCTTGACGGACGTGGAGGAGAACTTGCCCGCGGCCCATGCCGTCAGGACGGACATACCGGATGCGTCGGTGATGAGCAGGTTCACGGGAATCTTGGAGCGCTCGAGTTCGCCGGAGACCAGGAAGTAGGTCAGCGCGAAGTCGACCGTCAGCGCGCAGGGATCGTCGGGACCGGCGCCGTTGATGGGGTAGATGCCGGGGGCGACCTTCATCGGCTTCTGCGGGTCGGTGAAGATGTTCTGGCGCAGGCCGTAGAGCGGCAGCGCCTCAGCGTAGCCGACCTTGTCCATGACGATGATGGAGCCGTACTTGACGACGAACATGGCGGCCAGAGCCGTCTCAAGATGCTCGTCATGGTTGCACAGAACACCCAGATTGACAATGGAGGGATAGCCGAACGTGCGGTCGCCGTCCTTGATGGCGGTGCGGCGGACGAGCACAGCGTTTGCGAACGTCTCCTTGATGGTGGGAGCGGTCACGTCGAGAATGAGGTTCTTGTTGCCGGCCTTTTCGAGTGCGGCAACGGTATCGTGCAGCTCGGACAGATCCGTGCCGCTGACGCCCAGAACGAGGCCCGCCGCCTTGGCGATCTCGTTCATGTCGTTGAAGTTGTCCTTGTTTGCGCCGTTCAGGATGGGCTTGCTGTCCTTGATGGCCTCGACGGCAGCTTTCGCCGTCTCGACGTCCTTGGTGTCGATGATGACGGTGCGGTCGGGCAGAGCGGCTGCCTTTTTGCACAGTTCGACAAACTTCGCGCAGTCGCCTGCGTCGTGAACGAAGACGCACTCGACCATTTCGCGCTCGCCGATACGCTCGTAATCGACCTTCCTGATGCCCTCAAGACGAGCCTCAACGGCAGCGTCGTCCATGCAGGTGCACAGCGTCGCCGCGAACAGGTTGCGGTTGACGAGGGTCTTCTCATGACGCATCATGACGGTCTCGCCGCCGAGCTTGTGCGCGCCGACCGTGATGGTCTGCATGGGAGGCGCGGTGGCCTCGGACAGAAGGGCGATCGCCTCTTCGGACATATACGGGCACTTGGTGATGGGAACAGCGCCCTGTGCGACCTTCATGCAGAATGCCATGCAGGTGGGGCTGCCGCATTCCTTACAGTTTTTCTTCGGAGATAATTTGAAAATGTCAAGACCTTTAACTGCCATAGTATGGTTCCCCCTCTCTGCTTACATCAGCGCGTCGATCATCTTGGCGATGGTCTTTACTGCTTCCGGATGGCGCAGAATGACTGCGTCGGAGCCGCCTGCCAGAACTGCGGCAGCGGTCGTGATCTCCATCTCGATGCCGCGCTCTTCCTGGCTGCCCCATTCGGGCATGTCTTCCTCGGACATAACGGCTTCCTTGACGCCCCAGGTGTCTGCGGAGACAGGGGTCATGATGGGCATTTCGAGCATGGCGTCCGCCTGCTTGAGCGCAGCGTCCTTCACGCGGTCGAGCGTGGAGGCGACGTACTCATAGCCGTAGCCTGCGGCAGCGGAGCCGACGTTCATGACGATGGACTGCGCATTGAAGCCCATCTGGGTGATGACGGTGTTGAGCTGCTTGGCGAGGTTGATGTCGACGGCGGATTCCGCGCCGACCTTCTGGCCGTAGGCCATACCGGCGGAGGCGACGACGGTCTTGTAGTCCTCGTCACGCGCGGACAGAACCAGAATGTTCTTCCCAGCCAGCGCTTCGGAGATCTTGTTGAACAGCTCGGTGTCCTTTTCGATGTTCTTGCAGCCCATGATAACGAGCGGCAGGGTCGTCGCGTCGGCGACGTCCTTGGCAAGCTGGACGCACTCTTCCACGGACTTGTTCAGACCGTTGGGATCTGCGCCCTCGAGGTGCAGGCAGATGAAAGAAGCGCCCTCGAGCGTTTCTGCACGCTTGGCCATTTCGGCCACGGTGGTGCAGCCGGCGCAGGAGGGCTTCTCGCCGGGCATGGTGTATTCCGCCATGCCAAGGTCGGTCAGCTCAACGCCGATCTTCGGTGCGTTCTTGATCTCAGCGTCAAACGTGTGGAACGGAAGCACGTTCTGACCGCCGATGGCCGTGGCCTTGTCGCCAACGCCCAGCACAACTTCGTTGATGTGCGCGTTGAACGCCTGTTTCTTGGGAACGAAAGGCATAGTTGTGAATCCCCCTATAAAAATATTGTCTTTTGCTTACAGATTTAAGTCCCGCATGACGGCGGCGAGCGCAGTCTTGACGGGCGTATCGTCCGGCACCTGCGAGCTGGGCTTTCCTTCACAGTCGTACTCGTAAACAGTCTCATCCTGCGGAAGAACGCCTGCCAGCTGGAGGCCGTACTTGTTTATCTCTTCCATGACGCCGGGGTTCAGCACCCCGTTCGGCGCACGGTTGACGATCAGCTTCATTTCGCCGGGCTTCAGATCCATCTCGCGGATCATCTCGGCGATGCGGCCCACGGCCTGAATGCCGCGGCGAGAGCAGTCGGAAATGAGGAGCATGGTGTCGACGTGCGGAAGCGTCCCGCGGCTGATATGCTCCAGACCAGCCTCGTTGTCCACCACCATGTAGCGGTAATTGCCGACATATTTGTCGATCTGTGTTTTTAAAACGCCGTTGACAAAGCAGTAGCAGCCCTTGCCCTGCGTCCGGCCCATGACGAGCATATCATAGTCGTCCTCCTCAATGAGCGCGGAGTTGAACTTCATCTCGGCATAGTCAGCCTTGGTCATATTGGCGGGCACGGTGCCCGTCTGCTCAGCGTGGGCCATTTCCTCGGATATCGCCCAGCGTCGTCTCGACCTCGACGCCCAGAACCTCGTTGAGATTCGAGTTTGCGTCTGCGTCTACGACCAGAATGGGGCCTTTTTTCTGCTTGCACAGATAGTCAATGATCATGCCGCAGGTCGTCGTCTTGCCGACGCCGCCCTTTCCGGCAACTGCAATGATATGGGTTTTGGCCATAAAAAATCGCTCCTTGGAACGTGGTTCCGGCAGGCGGGCATACGCCCGCCTGCCGAATCGGGATGTAATTAAACGAGGTCGATCAGACCGGCTTCCTTTGCGATGTAGGCGACGTCATCGTACTTGTTGAGCGCGTACAGATGGATGCCGTCAACGCCGCAGGCGCGGTACTCGTCGATCTGGTTGATGGTGTATTCGATGCCGGCCTTGCGGAAGCTTTCCTTCTTGCCGGCGACGTCTGCGTCGAACGGCTCCTTGTCGAACGGGTTCGGGAAGATCCAGTTCTTGGAGATGATCTCACAGAGCTTGCGGTCCATGACGCAGCCGTTGCGGCTGAGGGCCATGTTGATGGTTGCAGCCTGATCGAGGATCGGCATGATGCCCACGTCGACGGGCAGCCAGATCCCGGCGTTGCGGATGGCCTCAAGCCAGTAGCGGAACGCGTCCATATCCCAACAGAGCTGGGAGATGATGAAGTCCGCGCCGTTGTCCTGCTTCTGCTTCAGGAAGGCGATGTCGGCTTCGAGGCTGCGGCACTGGATATGGCCCTCGGGAGAGCCTGCGACCGCGATGGTGAACTTGTCGCCGAACTCCTTGCGGACGAACTTGACAAGCTCGGTCGCGTAGTGCAGATCGCCGTTCGTGCCGGTCCAGCCGAAGGGCAGGTCGCCGCGCAGGGCGAGCATATGGTTGATGCCGTGGTCAAGGTAGGTCTGCAGCTTTTCCCTGATATCTTCCTTGGTGTTGCCGATGCAGGTGAAGTGCGTCACAGGGGTGCACTTGCCGTCCTTCTGGATCTTGTCCAGAACCTCCAGGTTCTTGCCGACGTTGGTGCCGCCGGCGCCGTAGGTACAGGAAATATAGTCGGGCTCAAGGGTGTAGAGCTTGTCCAGAACTCCGTCCTTGCCGCACAGCTTTTCCATGCCCACGTCCGTCTTGGGCGGGAAAACCTCGAAGGAGAATGTTGCTCTCTTTTCATAAATGTCCGCTACGCTCATAATTGCCTCCATATCCAAAATAGATTGCCTGAGTGGCTGCATACCGGCGCAGAGCCGGTGTGGATTCGATACAAAATTATCGTATCACACTTGACCGGCAATTACAAGACCTGCGGCGCGCAAATATATGAAAAAAAGCATTTCTTTTTACATTCTTAGCATGGCTGGCGCGGGAAACTCAGATCCGCGTCATGAGAAATTTCTGGCTGACACCGCCGGAGACGGCATAGACGGTCAGATCGCCGTTTTCCTTTTCGTCGACGGTCAGCTCCACGTCCTTCCCCTTGAGAAAGCCGCGCACCCATGAAACCGGGTCGTCCGTCTCGATCTCCGCAAAGAACACGTCGCGCATCTGGTTGTTGCCGCAGAGGTTCTGCACCTCGCGCACGACTTCGTACTCGGCCATATCAGTCTTTGACGATGACGGCGGTGTTGCCGACCAGATCGATGGTCGCAAGCCGGCCCTCGACGCGGGTTTCGCGCTCAAACAGGTCGTAGAGCACAACGAAGCCGTCCTTGCAGTCGATGCGCTGCACATTGGACAGGATCAGGTTTTTCTGCTCGACGCTGTTTTCATAGACGTTGGAAAGGCACATAACGTTTTCGCTCCTTATGCGTTCGGGGCCTGCATGGACGCCAGCACGGTGGACAGGCGCAGGTTGCCCTTTTCAAAATCGCTCACGGCCAGCATGATCTGGTCGTAGGCCGCCGTTTCGCCCATCTCCTGCAGCTGCTTTGCGAGATTCGCAAGCTCGTTGGCGTGGGAAGCGTTGTGGCCAACCATGTATTTCATGAGCGCCATCAGCTCCTCCTTCGGGCTGTGCTCGCAGCCGCCGCAGGCGTCGCAGTGGGTGTGCGCGCAGTCCTCGTGGGAATGCGTATGCTCGTTTTCGTGGTCGTGCGCGTGGGCGTGCGTATGGGTGTGGGTCGTGCCGTCCGCATGGGTATGCGTATGGCTGTGGACGGTTTCGTCGTGGTCGTGGTCAAGGTGCATGGATGCTTCCTCCAGACTTTTTTTCTTGCTTGTATTATAGCTTTTCCGTTTGATTTTGTAAAGCAGTCGGGCGCACGTCTGTCTGTTTTTCCAAAAACTTTTTCAGGAATTTCCCGATTTTAAGTGGAATTTCCATGTGAAATATGATACATTACAAGTAATTTATGATATAAGGAGCGTTCCCCCATGGAACACGAGCATTCTCACGACCATGCGTACCTGCATGAGCACAACATTCCCCACCTGCACCACGAAACGGATACCCACGACGAGACGCACAATCATACCCACAGCCACGACGCCGCGAACGGCCACGGACATGTGCACGAAAACACGCAGGCCGTTCTGAACCGGCTGTCCCGTGCCATCGGCCATCTGGAGTCCGTGCGGAAGATGGTCGCCGACGGCCGGGACTGCAGCGAGGTCCTCATCCAGATCGCAGCCGTGCGCGCAGCGATCACGAACATCGGCAAGGTGATCCTGCAGGACCACATCCAGCACTGCATCGTCGACGCTGTCGAGCACGACGACGAGCAGGCCCTTGACGCGCTGTGTCAGGCGATCGACAAGTTTGTGAAATAACAAAAGCACCGCCGGGGCTGTCCCACGAAGCGGCGTCCCCAAAACACAAAGGGGCTGCCTCCCGAAGAGACAGCCCTGCTCTTATTTTTATGGGGCTGCTTTGCGGCAGCCCCGCTCGGGTTTATATTCAGCGGCTCGAACGCCGGATCAGACGGAGCTTTGCGAACGGCTGCCCTTAGCCGTTCACGTTGTAGTCTGCGGAAAGCAGGTTCATGGCCGTCAGCAGCTTGTGGGTGTAGATAAACGGGCCTACGAGGATCAAAGAGCCCAGAATGCCCCAACCCCAGAAGGTGCCTGCGCCAAATTGATAATCGATGCCGCGGCGCGTCAGCTCAGCGCCGATTCGGTCGGAAATCTTATGGTTCCAGACAAGGGGCACAATGCCCAGCGTCAGCCAGGAGAAGATGAACAGAACCGGGCAGTAGTGCATGGTTTTCTTGCCGTCGTATCTGCTTGCGATCGTATTGATATCCGTGCTGACGTTTGACATCACCACGATGCCGTAAATGCCAAAGGTGATCAGGGACAACAGGATGAATTTGACCAGACTGCGGGTCGTCGACAGCTGTCCGACAGGCCCTTTCTGCGTATCATCCAGCTTGCATCCGCAGTTCGGACAGACGAACGCATCGTCATGGACTTCATTTCCACATTTTGAACAGTACTTCATAATTTTTCTCCTCTCTTATTCGTTCTTCTGGTTGCTTGCGGCGGCCGCTACTTGTTGTCGTCCATGCAGAGCAGGCAGATCCCGGCGACCAGACTGACAAACAGCAGCGTGCATACTTTCATTCCGGTGCTGATCGGCGTTCCGGTTTTCAGACAATTGAAGATCTTCACTGTCATCGGAATGCACCATGCCAATGGAATGAGCAGCCAGCCCTCAGCGATGCAGCCCAGGATCAAAAACACCTTTATGACCGTGACCATCGTATCGTCGCGTTGGGCGTTGGCTTGTGCGGCAGGCAGCTTCTGATCGACCCTGCACCCGCATTTCACACAGACAAAGGCGTCGTCATTGATCTCCGCGCCGCAATGTGTGCAAAACATACTTCTCCCTCCTCTCCGGCAGCAAGCAGGTGTATCTTCCGTTGAAGCGCCGCTTTTACCTGCATTATACAAATTTTATCATATTTCCCACTGCTTTTCAAGCTTTGGACTGTATATATTTGTCGACTTTTCGGTCAATCTGTCAAAAAAATTCGGCAATGCTCCTGAGAACATCGCCGAATTCACCAAATTTCTTTTCCCAACTGAAGCATCAGCTGCTTAATAGCTGCTGATGGGGAGCGTTTCGTCGTCCGAACCCTTCTGCACGTCGCGGATGACGATGTCATAGCTGTAAGTCTCGTTCACATGGACAGTCACGCGGTCGCCCTTTTTGTGACCCATGACGGCCTTGCCGACGGGCGATTCCTTGCTGATGAGGCCCTTGAGCGCGTTCTGGCGGAGCGTGGTGACCAGCTCGATGGTCTGCTCCTCGTCGTCCTCCTCGATATAGATCGTCACCTTGTCAAACAGGCCGATCTCGTCCGGGTTCGAGCTGGCGTCGATGACCTTCGCGGTCTTGATCATGCGCTCAAGATAGCGGATGCGGCTGTCGTTGCGGCTTTTTTCCCGCTTGGCTGCCTTGTATTCAAAGTTCTCGCTGAGATCGCCGAACTCGCGCGCGGTCTTCACGTCCTCAAGCAGCTGCGGCCGCAGCTGCAGGCGGCGGTACTCGACCTCCTGCTCCATTTTTTTGATATCGACGGCTGTCAATTCGTCATGCATATCGTTTGCACCTCCTGTGCAGCTTGTATTTTACGCGCTTTGCGTGAAAAAGTAAAACGGATTTTGCATTTTTCTGTTTCTGTGATACAATTTGACCATGACTTGCAGGAGGCCCGCCATGAACATCGAACCCATCGCCCGTATCCACACCGATTTTCCGACCAAGTTCGGCGTCCCGCGTCAGTCGGGGCTGGCGTCCGGGCTTGTCTCGACGATCATGTTCGAGCCGCCGTACCGCAATCCGGACTGTCTGCGCGGCATTGCGGATTTTTCGCATCTGTGGCTTATCTGGGAGTTTGATAAGGTCGCGGGCGCAGGCTGGTCGCCGACGGTGCTGCCGCCGAAGCTGGGCGGCAAGACGCGCGTGGGCGTGTTCGCTACGCGTTCGCCGTTCCGGCCGAACCCGCTGGGGCTTTCCTGCGTGCAGCTTGTCAAGGCCGACCTTCATACGAAGGACGGCCCGGTCTTGTATGTCGCGGGCGCCGATCTGGTGGACGGCACGCCGGTCTATGACATCAAGCCGTATCTTCCGTATGCGGACAGCCATCCGGAGGCTGTCGACGGCTTTGACGGCAGGCGCGACGCCGAGCCGCTGACGGGCGTGTTCCCGCC
>ERZ791695.914-NODE-914-length-11284-cov-2.33877_pt1 | contig 11284 bp, 11 predicted proteins | sample MGYA00509956_ERZ791695 | MGnify/ENA primary metagenome ERZ791695 (study PRJEB30046, sample SAMN00715234) | human gut metagenome | study: EMG produced TPA metagenomics assembly of the A metagenome-wide association study of gut microbiota in type 2...
ATATTATACTATAATAAAGTACATAGTAAAAAAAATCTAAAGATAAATATAAAAAGGGGGATATTTTATTATGGAATTTTTAAATAAACTAATACTATTAGTTAACGATTTTATATGGACTTATGTTCTTATAGCTATGTTAATAGTAATAGGATTATATTTTACTTTTAAAACTAAGTTCGTTCAATTTGGTAACATTAAAGAAATGTTCAAATTACTTGGGGAAGGAACTTCTTCAAAAGATAAATCTAAAGGACAAGTTTCATCATTCCAAGCCTTTTGTATCGGTACTGCTTCAAGAGTTGGTACAGGTAATTTAGCCGGTGTTGCTTCTGCTATAGCTATTGGAGGCCCTGGTGCTGTATTCTGGATGTGGTTAATTGCATTAATAGGTTCAGCTTCTGCTTTTATAGAATCTACTTTAGCTCAAATCTATAAAGTTAAAGATGGAGATAGCTTCAGAGGTGGTCCTGCTTACTATATGGAAAAGGGACTAAAGAAAAAATGGATGGGAATAGCATTCTCTATTCTTATAATAATATGTTTTGGATTTGCATTTAACTCTGTACAATCTAATACAATTACTGCTGCTTTTTACTCTACTTTTAACACAAATAAACTTATAGTTGGAATTATATTAACAGTCTTAACATTAATAATTATCTTTGGTGGAGTAAATAGAATTGCTAAAATCTCTAGTATACTTGTTCCTATAATGGCTGTTGCTTATATAGTTATTGCTTTATTTATCATAATAATGAACTTCAATCAAATTCCTTCATTATTCAAAACTATATTTGAAAATGCTTTTGGAATTAAGCAAGTAGTTGGTGGTGGTATAGGTGCTGCACTATTACAAGGTATAAAAAGAGGTTTATTCTCAAACGAAGCTGGTATGGGATCTGCTCCTAATGCAGCTGCTACTGCAACAGTTTCTCATCCAGCAAAACAAGGCTTAATTCAAACATTAGGAGTATTTACTGATACATTAATTATTTGTACTTCTACAGCATTTATAATACTTTTATCAGGTGTACCATTAGATGGTTCTGTAAAAGGTATAGAACTTACTCAAATGGCTTTAGTTTCTCAAGTTGGTTCTTGGGGAGGAACATTTATATCAATTTGTATATTACTATTTGCTTTTAGTTCTATAATAGGTAACTATTATTATGGTGAAACAAACATTCAATTTATTACAGAAAATAAAGTTGTTCTATATGTATATAGAATTTTAGTTGCTGCTATGGTTCTATTTGGCTCAATTGCTTCAATGGATTTAGTTTGGAACATAGCTGACGTATTTATGGGACTTATGGCTATATTAAACTTAATTGCTATCGTATTATTAAGTAAGATTGCAATTAAGGCTCTACAAGATTATACAGCTCAAAAGAAAGCTGGAAAAGATCCTGTATTCTATGCTTCTTCTATTCCTGAACTTGGAGATGAAGTTGAAGAATGGAGAGAAGATGAAAAAGAAGCAATAGCATAAAACATATAAAAGAATCATCAAAATTTAATTAACGGATTTACTTCAGAGGTGCAAAAAGTATAAATATAAGTGTTTTAAAACTAACTTTTATAACAATATTAACAAGAGAAAAGCTATGCTAATTAGTATAAATTAGCATAGCTTTTTGTAATTTTTATAATTAATACTACTATTTAAATAGATTTTAAAGCCTCTATCTATCTTAAAGTTTTAAAATATTTTTAATAAATAATAATTATTTTTGCAACTTTAGATAAAAAATAACCGTCTAATAGGTATAACATTAATGTTTAATACTTAAGAAATTGAGGGAGAGGTAGAATGAAAAAAATCATTTCTTTGCCATGGCAAACAATAAAAGAAGAGTCTTTAGATATAGCTCTAGCTAAAAAAGCTAAAAATGGCGATTCTGATGCATTTACAGAGTTATATAACATGCACAAGATATATTTATATAAAATTGCTTATAGCTATGTTAAAGATGAAAATAAAGCTTTAGATATCATGCAAGAATGTGCTTATAAGGGTTTTCTTAATGTCCATAAATTAAAAAATCCTAGCATATTTAAGACTTGGATAACAAGGGTTTTAATAAATATAGCTATTGATTATCTAAAAAAAGATAGTAAGATTATCTATCTAGATGATGACTCATCAATATCCTGCAATGAAGAAAATATATCATTGCATGAAAAAATGGACCTATACAATGCCATTGATACATTAAAAGATAAATATAAGACTGTAATTATCTTAAGATATTTCAACAATATGAGTATTGATGACATTGCGAGAACTATGGAAATACCAAGCAATACCGTAAAAAGTCACTTAAGAAGAGCTAAAGAATCTTTAAGAAAAATTTTGAAGGAGGACTACTTATATGAATAACTCTAAATATAATGAGATTAATATACCTGATAATCTTGATGAAAGAATAGTTGAGGGAATTAAAAATGCAAAGTTAGAAAAAATTAAGAATAACAGACGTAAAAGGAACAGAGCAATCGGAACTATTGCAGCTAGTTTAATAGTGGTAACAACTCTTGTGATAGCAAATCCAGCATTAGCTGCTAAAATACCTATAGTTGGTAGTGTATTCGAATCTATAGAAAAGAATATTTATTTTCCAGGGAATTACTCACAGTATGCAACATCCGTAAATGAAACTGCTTATTCTAATGGTGTGGGAATTACACTATCTGAAATATTGTGTGATGGTCAATCTTTATATGTAACCTATATTGTTGAAAATGAAAAACCATTTAAATATACATCTTGGGGTGATTCAGGACTAATGGATATGAACCAGTTAATCACATCTGAAGCCTATAATAAGGTTGATTTTACAGATGAAGAACTTGATAATAGTGGTTTTGCTGGTTTAGAAGGTAGATTTATTAATGAAAATACCTTTGTTGGAGTTCAAAAATACCATCTATCTTCGTTGAAATCAGAAATACCAGACCAATTTACATTCCAAACCAAAATCAACTTGATTGAAAACTATGGAGTTAACGCTAATGATAAGAGTTATTACAAATGGGGGACATGGGCATTTAAGATACCTGTTACTGTTGATAAAAACCTAAGGAAAACCATTGATTTAAGTGAACAGGAAATTGAATCAGATATAGTAAAAGTAAATTCAATATCTATAACTCCATTTGATATGATTGTTGATGTAAATTATAAAATAGGTAACTGGAATGATTATAGAGTAGTTATATATGATGAAACTGGGCAAATTATCCAAATTTTTCAAACAACAGTAAGTGAAGATAAGAAGACTGAAAAAATATATTCACAAGCACCTAGTTCAGAGTCAAATTCTATTAGAGTTGTGGTTGAAAAGCCTATTTTAGAAGAGAAAGAAAAAGTGGAAAATAGTAATAGAAGTGAAATAATATATGATGAAATAGGTAAGGAAGCTGTTTTTGATAAAGTAATACCAATAAAATAACAATAAGCATAAAACCCCTATAGTTGTAACAAGTGGTTTATCAATAAATTTTGCATTATAATATTCTATTAAAATTTAACCTTATACTAATTTTAATACTGTTAGCCTATATAAAAAATCACTATAAGTATATAAATTACTTATAGTGATTAACTTTATATTATTCCAACTATTTCGTTAATATCTTTAATTCCTTGTGACTTGCAGAAAGCTTCCATTTCTTCAATGATCTCTTTACCTGCCATTGGATTAAAGAAGTTAACAGTTCCAATTTGAATTGCTGATGCTCCAGCCATCATGAATTCTATAGCATCTAATCCTGTTGTAATACCTCCTAAACCTATTACAGGTATTTCTACAGCTTTAGCTACCTCATGAACCATTCTTAAAGCCACAGGTTTAACAGCTGGTCCTGATACTCCAGCATATACATTATTAAATACCGCTTTTTTCTTGTATGGATCTATTGCTAATCCTTTTAATGTATTAATAAGAGATAATGAATCTGCTCCTGCCTCTTGACATTTTATAGCCATATCAACAATATCTTCAGCATTAGGCGATAACTTAACCATTAAAGGTTTATCTACTATAGCTTTAGCTTTTTTAACAACATCATAAGCTACTTCTGATTTAATTCCAAAAGCCATTCCTCCTGACTTTACATTAGGACATGATATATTAAGCTCTATCATATCTATATCAGTTCCTCTAAGCTTTTCTAATGCTATTTCATAATCTTCCATGCATCCTCCACCAACATTTGCAATAATGTTAGTACCTAGATCTTTCATCTTTGGAAGTTCTTCTACTATAAATCTATCTATCCCTGGATTTTGAAGACCAACTGAGTTCATCATTCCTGATGGAGTTTCAAACACTCTTATTCCATCATTACCAGCTTTTTCGTTTAATGTTAATCCTTTAGAAGAAATACCACCTAAAATTCCTACATCATAAAAATTATTATACTCTGCTCCAAAACCAAAGGTTCCTGATGCTGCTATTACTGGGTTTTTAAAATCTAATCCATTTATATTAACTTTTAACATTTTATCTTCTCCTTTGGTTTATTATAATTCTACATAGTATCCATCGAATACTGGACCATCTTTACATGTTCTTTTATTTCCATCTTTAGTTTTACAAGTACACACAAGGCAAGCCCCTACTCCACAAGCCATATGTTTCTCCATAGAAACATATACTTTAACTTGCTTTTCTTTACACATTTCAACTACTCTCTTCATCATTATTTCTGGTCCACAACAAAGTACTGTATCATATTTATCTAAATCTAAAATTTCAGTTACAAATCCTTTATGTCCATGTTTACCAGTATTAGTTGAAACATATGCCTCATCAACATATTCTTTTATTTCATCTATTAAGTATATATCATCTCTAAACCCTGCATAAAGATCCATCTTAATATCATTTCTGTTTTGTCTTAACTTTTTAGATACTTCAAGCATTGGAGCTGTTCCTATTCCTCCACTTACTAATGCAACTCTACCTAAATCATCAGTTACATTAAAACCATTTCCAAGAGGACCATTTAAACTTATTGAATCTCCAACCTTTAAAGTTGCAAATTCCTTAGTTCCTGCTCCAACTACTGCATATACAAAAGTTAATGTTTCTCCATTTGTTTCGCAAACACTTATTGGTCTTGGAAGTAATGTAGCTCCATTATGCTTCAACATATAAAACTGCCCTGCTTTAGCTTCATTTTTATCTTCCACAACCATTTTATATATTCCATTTTTAATTTCTTCATTTAATAAAATTTTACCTTGTGTGCACTTCATAAATTCTTTTCCTCCTAAAGGTTATTAACTGCGTTTCTTATTTCATCTCTCATTCTAATAGCTTCTCTTCTTGCACAAGCAGCAAATTCCGCTGGCTTGTTTTCTTTTTTATAAGCTAAAAGAATTGCTCTTGATGAATTTACTACTCCACCATTTCCATCTCTTAAATATAAAGCTACATCTTCAGCTTTTCCACCTTGAGCTCCATAACCTGGTATTAAGAAAAACATATCTTTATATCTTTCCCTTATTTCTTTACCTTCTTCAACATGAGTACACCCTATAACTCCACCTATTGCAGAATATCCACATTCACCTTTAATATTTTCTCCCATCTTAGTAAGCTTATCTCCTACAACCTTATAAACTTTACTCTCATCCTTAGTATCTATATTTTCAATATCCTCAGCTCCAGGATTTGAAGTTCTAACTAGTACAAACACCCCTTTATTTCCACTTTCCATATAAGGCATATATGGTTCTATACTATCCATTCCCATATACGGACTTAAAGTTATGAAATCTGCTTCAAAATCACCACTAAAGTGTCCCTTTGCATATTGAGTAGCCGTTGCCATTATATCTCCTCTTTTTATATCAGCAACTATAATAGCATCTTTTTCTCTTAAATAATCTAATGTTTTCTTATATGCTATAAGCCCCGCTAATCCTAAAGCTTCATAATATGCAATTTGTACCTTATAACAAGCTACAACATCTAAAGTCTCATCTATAATAGCCTTATTATATTCAAATATTGCTTCTTCAATAGTTTTTCCTTCTAAAACATGCTCTGGAATATATTCAATAGCTGTGTCTAATCCTACACAAACTACTCCTCTTTCTTCAACTCTTTTATATAACTTATCCATTATTAAACTTTTCATAAAACTTACGCACCTTTCAATCTCTTAATATTTTAGCTTGTTATTTTCACTAAATACTATATATTACTTTTCCACTCTTTATAGTCATTACTACTTCTCCAAAATATTTCTTCCCATCAAATGGAGTATTCTTACCCTTTGAAGCAAATTTATCTTTATTAATTACTACTTCCTTATTTAAATCAACTAGTACTAAGTCTCCATCTTTTCCTATAGTAATACTACCTTTATTCATTCCTAAAATATTAGATGGATTTCTTGACATTAACTCACTTAATTTATTTATAGAAACTCCATTTTTCTTTACAAGTTCTGTATAGCAAATACTAAATGCAGTTTCAATCCCCACCATTCCTGGTGCTCCTTTTTCCTTATCTTCTTCTGTATGAGGTGCATGATCAGTACCTATACAATCTACAGTTCCATCTTTGATACCTTCTATTATAGCCTTTACATCAGCTTTCTCTCTTATTGGAGGGTTTACTCTATAATTACTTTCTTCAATAGTTAAACCAATATGATGTGGTGTTACTTCACAAGTTACATTGGCTCCATCTTTTTTAGCCCTTCTTATTGCTTCAATAGAATCTACTGTACTTACATGCGCCATATGAAGCCTTGCCTTTGTCACCTTAGCTAAATATAAATCTCTTATAGTCATTAGATCTTCAGCTATTCTCATATCAATTTTAGAGAATGTTTTATCTTCTGCATGAGACATAACTATCCAGTTATTTTTCTTAGCTTTTTCCATAGCTTTCATCATTACACTAGAATCCATTACACCAACACCATCATCTGTTATTGCAACTAATTCTTTATCGTTATCAAAAGCATTTAGGTGCTCTATAGACTTACCACCAAAGTTTTCAGTTATTGATACACATTGATGTATATCTATCAACCCTATCTCCTTAGCCCTATTTCTTACATACTCAACAACCTCTTTAGTTGAACATATGGGATTTGTATTACCCATTAGGCAAACACCTGTATATCCCCCTTTAGCTGCTGCTTTTGACCCACTTTCAATATCTTCTTTATATGTTAAACCCGGATCTCTAAAATGTGCATGTGTATCTATAAATGAAGGCATTAAAGTTAAACCTTTTGCATCTATTGTATCTATTTCACTTTTATTTATTTCTTTTCCAATTTCAGTTATTATTCCGTCTATGATTAATATATCTCCATAAAAGCTTTCATAAGCATCTACTACATTAGCATTCTTTATTAATAAGTTCATCTATTTACACCTCGCTAGGATTTAATATCTGTTCACAATACTCACATTTATAACTTCCTTTTTCTCTATCAACTAATGTGAAATTATGAGGTATATACTTTTCTTGTGAAGTTATACAATTTGGATTTTCACATATTAATATATCCTGAATTTGCTCTGGTAATTCTGGTTTTATTTTGCTAACTATTACTTCATTTCTAACTTCATTTATAGTAATACCTGGAGATAATAATCCAAGTACTGTATAATTTATCTTTTCTATATTTTCAATTTTTATTATATCCTTTTTTCCCATCTTTTTGCTGTCTGCATTTATTATTAACGCAACTTGATGGCCTAATTTATCTAGATTTAAATATCTAAATATTTTAACCCCCATTCCAGCTTTTATATGATCTAACATGAATCCATTTTTTATACTAGTTATTTGTAGCATTTACATTACCCCCAGCAACTTAACTATTAAAGCCATCCTTACATACATTCCATATTCAGCTTGTTTGAAGTAAACTGCTCTCTCATCACTATCTACTTCTACAGCAATTTCATTTACCCTAGGAAGCGGATGCATTACAATCATATCTTTTTTTGCTTTTGTCATTTTTTCATTATCTAATATGTAAGAATCCTTTAATCTTAAATATTCTTCTTTATTAAAAAATCTCTCTTTTTGAATTCTTGTCATATATAAAATATCTAATTCATCTATTACTTCTTCTATATTTTCTACTTCTCTAAACGATATATTGTTTCTTTTTAATACTTCTTCTCTAATATATTCTGGTATTACAAGCTCTTTTGGAGATATAAGAATAAATTCTGTTCCTTTATATCTAGACATAGCAGCAATTAATGACTGTACTGTACGTCCATTTTTTAAATCTCCACAAAAACCAATTTTATGACCTTCTAATGTTCCTTTTTGTGATTTTATAGTTAATAGATCTGTTAATGTTTGAGTCGGATGTTGATGTCCACCATCTCCCGCATTAATAACTGGTACTGATGAATACATACTTGCAACTTTTGCTGATCCTTCTTTAGGATGTCTCATTGCAATTATGTCTGAATAAATTGAAACCATTCTTATAGTGTCTGCTAATGTTTCACCTTTTACACTTGAAGTTGAATTTGGTTCTGAAAAGCCTAATATTTTACCACCTAATCTCATCATTGCAGCTTCAAAACTAAATCTTGTTCTTGTGCTTGGCTCATAAAAAAGCGTTGCTAAGATTTGTCCATCACAGATATGTGAAAATTCTTTTGGATTTGAAATAATTTTTTCTGCTAATTCAAATATTTCATTAAGTTCTTCCTTCGAAAAGTCCATCGGACTTATTAAATGCTTATTTTCCATTTATTGTCACTCCTTTTTAACATCACAGTGTTAAATTTAAAGAATACAAAAAACCTTCCTTATTATATAAGGAAGGTATAGTAATCTTACAATATGGGTATTATTACAACTTCCTTATGAATCTCTCGGATTCTTTTAAAGGTTCTTTGTGTTAGAATATCATTTCATTAAAAATTTGTCAATATATTTAATTCCAATTATTCATTACACCATCCCACATCATTTTACCACATTTAGCTAAAGATACTGTTCCATATACACTATTAGGTATATCTTGAGATAAAACAGTAAATACAAATTTACCTTTTGGTAATTCTAAATATGCTGTATCATTTTCAACACCTTTTTTATCTCCTGTTTTACTAGATATTTCAATCTTTAAATCGTCAGGAATATATAAAGCTAATTTATTTTTTATTTGTTGCCTTCTTAAAATATCTATAAGCATTTGCCCATTATCTTTACTTAAGAAAGTTCCATTAGCTAAGTGTTTCCATATTTTTGATAAATCATATGCAGTTGTTATGTTTTCAACATCAGTTATAGCTGTTCTTTCATCATTTGTCTTTCTATTTAATCTAGTATTCTTTAATCCCATTGCTATAATATCTTCATTTATCTGCTCCATTCCTACTATATCAATAATTTTATTAGCAGCTGTATTATCACTTTGAATTAACATAATTACCATAAGCTCAAATACTGTATATTCTCTTTCATTAAATTCATGGATTATCCCCGTTCCATAAACCTTATCTGAAGTTTGTATCTTTACTCTATCCATAAAGTCAACTTTTTTATCTTCAACTGCTTTTATTAATGAAACAGCAATTGGAAGTTTCATACATCCAGCTGCTATCATAGAAACGTTTTCATTGTATCCATACACATATCCACTTTTTAAATCCTCAAAAAAGAAACTATACTTTCCAATTCTTGATTCTAAATATTTCTTTATCTCTTTCATAATACCCTCCTAAATCCAATGATTCAAATATTTCTTTTACTTTAATATAAGTATATCATATTGTCAGAATATTTTGAAGTATTCCTCCGAAAATTTTCCATTATTCTCTATATGTGAAAATAGTGGTAAGTTTCAAATATAGAATTTAGTATATTTAAACTCACTTCTATATTATTCCCCCCTACCACTAATAATATTTAAATTATTGAAATATTATTACTTATTCAGCAAAAGTAATACCTATTTTTTTAGCCACTTGTACTAATTCACCATCTATATTAACATTCTTAGTTTTTTGTCCAATTACATTCTCTAAACTATCACTACTTATAGTATCACCTTTTAGACAAACCATTTCTCCGAATTTACCACTCATTATAAGTTCAACAGCTGCAACACCATATCTTGTTGATAGTATTCTATCATATGTTGAAGTGTTCCCCCCTCTTTGTACATGTCCTAACACTGTACATCTTACGTCATGATTTTTAATTGGTTTTTCTAAATCACCTGCAAGCTTATTGCCTATTCCTCCTAATCTTATAGGATCTGGACTATCAGCAACAATTTTTGCTACTACAACTTCTCCATCCTTAGGTTTAGCTCCTTCTGATACAACTATAATGGTAAAGTTTTTACCTTCTTCTTCTCTCTCTCTTACCTTTTCTGCAATCTTATTAATGTCATATGGAATTTCTGGTAATAAAATAATATCTGCTGAACCAGCTATTCCAGCTTCTAATGCTATCCATCCAGCATTTCTTCCCATTACCTCACATAACATTATTCTATGATGTGATTCTGCAGTTGTGTGGAGTCTATCTAAAGCTTCAGTTACAACATCAATTGCTGTATTAAATCCAAAAGTTACATCTGTTGATGCTAAATCATTATCAATAGTCTTAGGAACACCTATTACCTTAACACCTTTTCTCACAAAATCTCTTGCTGATGTTAATGTACCATCTCCACCTATAACTACTAATACGTCAACCCCTTCCTTTTTTAGATTTTCTACAGCTACATCAGAAACATCTTTCTTTACCATTTCACCATTTTCTTCAACAAGATAATCAAATAGATTATCTTTATTTGAACTATAAAGAATAGTACCTCCTCTATGTAATATTCCTGATACTGTATCTAATGTTAATGGAATAAAATCATTATTATATAGTCCTCTATATCCAAACTTATATCCTATTACTTCAATTCCATAGTTTAATATTGCTGTTCTTGTTACCGCTCTTATTACTGCATTTAAGCCTGGACAATCTCCACCACCTGTTAATAAAGCTATTTTTTTAATTTTTTGTTCCATTTGAAAATTCCTCCCTACCCCATTATCTAATAATTTTTCAGCAAATTTCCCCGTTAAATCTTTTCTTCCTACATTTTTATTCATAAAATTCTGAATATTTATTCATCTATTATAATATCATAATTTCAAATATCTGGAAAGTATTTTTTTTAAATAATGCCCTTTTTAGAATTATTAACAATAAAAGGTAGATTTTAATAATCTACCTTTTATATTTCTATATTATTTATTTATCTT
>ERZ791695.918-NODE-918-length-11230-cov-2.30586_pt1 | contig 11230 bp, 9 predicted proteins | sample MGYA00509956_ERZ791695 | MGnify/ENA primary metagenome ERZ791695 (study PRJEB30046, sample SAMN00715234) | human gut metagenome | study: EMG produced TPA metagenomics assembly of the A metagenome-wide association study of gut microbiota in type 2...
CGTTCGTCCGCTCGCTCGCGGACTTCGGCACGCCCATCATCATCGGCGGGCGCTTCAGCACGCTGGCCGCGGACATCTATTTGCAAGTCGTTGGATACTCGGACCTTGAAAAGTCCTCGGTAATGAACATGTTCCTGCTCATCCCGTCCATTGTGTTCTTTTTCGTCTACCGCGCGCTGATGCGCCGCTCGGACAAGCTGACCGACGCCAGCCGCGCCGCTCAGACAGAGCTTGGCCTTTTGCTGGGGCATGATCGCGCTGAGCACCGTCTTCTTCGTAATGATCGTGCTGCAATACGGCTGCGTGTTCCTCTCGGGCTTTTTGAAGAGCACGAAAGGTGTCTACTCCTTCACGCTGCAATACTGGGATCAGCTCTGGCGCATCGGCTCGTCGACGATGCTGCGAAGCGTTGAATACGCGCTCATCGTCTCCATCGCCGGTACGGTTTTTGCGATGCTCTTCGCCTATTACATGGACCGCCGACGCATCATCGGCCGCAGCCTTTTCGACTGCCTGGCGACGCTGCCCTATATGCTGCCGGGCACGTGCTTTGGCATCGGCTACATTCTCGCGTTCAACCACGCGCCGCTCAAGCTGACGGGCACGGCCCTTATCGTGCTGGCCAACATGCTCTTCAAGCAGCTGCCGACCTCCACGAAGATCTGCACCGCGTCGCTCGCGCTCCTACCCGAAGTGCAGGAGCGCTCGGCGCGCGACCTTGGCGCGGGACGGCTCGCTGTGCTGCGCGATGTGGTCTTTCCCGCACTGCGGCCCGCGTTTTTGAGCTGCTTTGTCTATAACTTCACGAGCAGCATGACGACGGCGGGCTCCATCATCTTTCTCATCGACGCCAAGCGTCAGCTGGCCGTTTTCAAGCTCTTTGACGCGGTGTATCAAGGCGATTACGCCCTCGCCTCGCTGATCGCGAGCGTCATCACCGTCATCGTCCTTCTTGTCGAAGGCCTCGCCTTCCTCATCACCCGGAAAGGAGAAAATCGCCGTGTATCTCGAACTTGACCGCTTGAGCAAGCAATTTGACGGCAAATACGCCGTGCATGACCTCTCCCTCGGCCTGGAAGAGGGCGGACTTTTGTGCATTCTCGGCTCGTCGGGCTGCGGCAAGACGACCACGCTCAACATGATCGGCGGCTTTCTCAAGCCCGACGGCGGCAGGGTACTCCTCGACGGGCAGGATATCACCGCGCTCCCGCCCGAGCGGCGGCCGGTTTCGACTGTCTTCCAGTCCTACGGTCTGTTCCCGCACATGAGCGTGCTGCAAAACGTGACCTACGGACTCAAATTCCGCGGCTATTCCCGCGCGGAGGCAAAGGAAAAGGGCCGCCGGTACCTGAGTCTCGTCGGCCTTGCCGAGCGCGAGGACGCGCGCATCGGCGAGCTCTCGGGCGGCCAGCAGCAGCGCGTGGCACTCGCCCGCGCGCTCATCGTCGAGCCAAAGCTCTGCCTGCTTGACGAGCCGCTCTCGAACCTCGACGCAGCGCTGCGCGTGCGGATGCGCGGGGAGCTCAAGCGCTTGCAGCGCGAGCTCGGCACCACGATGGTCTTCGTCACACACGATCAGGAGGAGGCGCTCATTCTGGCTGACTCCATCGCCGTGATGAGCGAGGGCGAGCTCTTGCAGCTCGGCTCGGCAGAGGAGGTCTTCCGCCGCCCCGCAAACGACTATATCGCGTCATTTCTCGGCCTCAACGACATTGTGTGGAAGGACGACGGCAGCGTGCTGAAGGTCATCCGCCACGGAGAAAAGGAGTAAACTTACCATGCTTGTTGATATGCACCTGCACGAACGCACCTACTCGACCGACAGCTTTCTCCACCTGGAGGAGATCGTCTCTATCGCCAGGCAAAAGGGGCTGGACGCGATCTGCATCACGGACCACGACAGCATGGGCCTGCGCGAGCGCGCGGAGGCCTATTCCCGCGAGATCGGCTATCCCATCTTCGTCGGCGTGGAATTTTTCTCGCTCTGGGGCGATATCACCGCCTGGGGGATCGACGGCATCCCCGACCAGCGCGTCAGCGCACAGGACCTTATCGACCTGGTGCGAGAAAAGGACGGTTTCTGCGTCTCCTGCCACCCCTTTCGCAGCAACAATCGCGGGCTGCGCGAGCACCTGCGCGACGTGCACGGTCTTGACGGCGTGGAGGTCCTCAACGGCAGCACGCCGCTTGAGGAGAACCGGACGGCACTGCGCTTCTGCCGCGAGTTGGGGCTCAAGGCCATCGGCGCGAGCGACGCGCACGTGCCGGAGCAGGTGGGAAAATATGTGACATGGCTGCCCGAAACGGTCACAACGCTGCCCGATTTTGTCACCGCGCTGCACACGCTGGAAACGCGTCCCGCCATCTGGACGGGCAGCGGGTACGATGTTGTCACCGAGTTTTGAGATGAATTTTCAGCGGGCTGGGGTATCATGCTCCGGCCCCTTTTTTACATTCCGCCGCGTCATATCCGATATTCATGCAGGAAAGCTGTGGTAATATTTCACAAGAACCCATTCTTCCGTGTAAAAAGATTCTCAAAATTTGGAGAAGTGGAAAATTAGGGATTGACATTTTTCCAGCATGGGAGTATGGTAACGCCAACAATTTCAAACACCCGATCGCGAGGTCGGGAAGATAGAGGCGCGGCTGACAAAAGTAGCGCGTTCGCACCGGCACAGGAAGCCGGAGCGCGCGAAAGGGGATGCCGCCGAAGTGGAAACGGTTCCTGTGCCGTTTGCCGCTGGTTCGTCGGAGAACATCCGCCGGACTGTCACGTATGTGGAGCGCTATCGAGGTCGGCAAGCTGTTTGTCCCCCCCAGGGTGATGACCGGTTTGCCGGATTGCAGTACAGTTGCAGCCGTAAATGCTTCACAAAGCATTTACGGCTTTGTTTTTCGTCTGCATCGGGAGTGCGAAAACCCGAAAAAAGCAGGACTCCCCTGTTTTTGAAAAATCAACCTCATCACAAGAAAGGAAACCACCACCATGAAGCTCAGAACCTTTACCGCCCTCCTGCTGGCGGCCATCATGCTCTTCGCACTCACCGCCTGCGGCAGTCAGGCCGCCGACGATTCCAGCAGCGATCAGCAGCAGGAACAGCAGGACACCAGCACGAACGAAAGCAACGAATTCCGCGTCGGCATGGAGTGCGCTTACGCCCCCAACAACTGGCAGGAAAGCGAAGCGACGGACTCGAACGTCCCCGTTGAAAATGTCGCCGGCGCGTATGCCGAAGGCTATGACGTGCAGATCGCCAAGGCCATCGCAGACGGCCTCGGCAAGGAGCTCGTCATCGTCAAGCTCAGCTGGGACGGCCTGATCGACGCGCTCAATCAGGGCCAGATCGACGCCATCATCGCCGGTATGATGGACGCCGCCGAGCGCCGCGAATCCATCAACTTCTCCGAGCCCTACCGTGAGACCACCTACGGTCTGATGGTGCTCGCCGATTCCCCGTACTTAAATGCCACCTCCATTCAGGACTTCTCCGGCGCGGCCGTCCTCGGCCAGCAGGGCACGGCGCTTGACGATGTCATCGAGCAAATCGAAGGCGTCGACCACTTAAGCCCCGTCGGCAGCGTGCCCGACATGATCTCCCGCCTGCAGCAGGGCACCTGCGACGCCATCGTCATCAACGTTGAGAACGCGCAGGGCTACCTCGCTTCCAACCCGAACTTCCGCCTGGTCACCTTCGATGAGGGCAGCGGCTTCACGCTGCCGGCCAAGGGCTCCTGCGTGGGTCTGCGCAAGAGCGACAATGCACTCCTTGATCAGATCAACACCATCCTTTCCGGCATCGACGACGACGCCCGCGCCGCCATGTGGCAGGCAGCCGTCGACGGCCAGCCCCAGTAATATCCCACGCACCGCCGCCGCGTGAAAAACGCGGCGGCGGGTACGCGAAGCACTCTAGAGACAACGCGCTTCGCACCATAAAGGAGGAAACACCATGGCAGCACCCACCGCGCCCCGGAAGAACTTCATCACCCGGGATCACCGTTATGTTTATTTAGGCGGAAGTTTCATCGCCCTGCTGGGCCTGAGCATGTTTTATTCCGCTCCCAGCCCGTACAGCTTCATCCCCGCGCAGTCCGTGTTCGGCACGGCGCTCGCGGCGATCTGCTGGTTCTTCCTCGGCGTGAGCGCCATGGCGCTGCTCGTCAAGTGGGCCTATTGGAACAATTACAGCTCCACTATTATGAAGCGCCCCCTCATCGTGCGCGTCAGCCGTTACCTCTCGTATCTCGACGCCGTGGCCTGCGCGCTGCTGGTGCTCGACCGCTTCATTTTAAAGCTCGCCTACATCATCAACGCCGCCATCCATGCCGACAGCAACCCGACCGACACGCTCTCCACCATGGCCTACATGGCGTACAACCAGCGCTCGCTCTTCGCCATCGGCATTTCGTACACGGTGCGCCTCGCGCTCTTCGGCACGGCGATCGCGTTCGTGCTGGCGCTTCTCATGGTCTTCCTCCGCATTCAGGAGCCCGACAAGCGCGACAACGACTTTGTGAAGTTCCTCAAGATCGTTGCCAACAAATTCTCCCGCTTCTATATCTTCGTCATCCGCGGCACGCCAATGATGGTGCAGTCGCTCATCCTCTACAACGCGGTGTTTGGCCTCTTCAAGCGCACGGGCATGAGCGTTTCGGACATCAACCGCGTCTGGCCGCTCTTCTTAGCGGGTCTTGTCACGATCTCGCTCAACTCGACGGCATATCTTGCCGAGGTGCTGCGCGGCGGCATTCTCGCCGTGGACGCGGGCCAGATGGAGGCCGCGCGCTCGCTCGGCATGACGCACTGGCAGGCCATGCGCAAGGTCGTCTTCCCGCAGGCCATCAAGAACTCGCTTCCCGCCATCGGCAACGAATTCATCATCAACATCAAGGATTCGTCCGTTCTCTGCGTCGTCGGCGTGTCCGATCTGATGTTCATGACCCGCTCGGTCGCCGGTATTTATTATAAAGGTACCGAGTGCTACCTCATCGCCGCCATCGTTTACCTGTTCCTGACGTATCTTTCTTCGCTCCTGCTCAAGGCCATCACGGGAAAGATGACCGCGCCGGACAACACCAAGCGGCACCAGGGCAACCAAACCGTCGATCTGGGGCTTCCCAGCTCGAACTGACAGGAGGGCGCTATGACGAACGATCCCATCATCAAAATCGAACAGCTCGAAAAGTCCTTCGGCGACCTGCACGTGCTCAAGGGCATTGACCTTGAGGTCAACCGCGGCGAGGTCGTGTGCATCATCGGCGCATCCGGCTCTGGCAAATCGACGCTGCTGCGCTGCATCAACTTACTGGAAGAGGCCGACTCGGGCCACATCTGGTTCGATGGGCAGGATTTAATGGACTTAAGGGTCAACCTGAACGCCCTGCGCCAGAAGATCGGCATGGTGTTCCAGGGCTTTAACCTCTTCAACAACAAGTCCGTGCTCGACAACTGCACCCTCGCTCCCATGGACGTCAAGCACATCCCCAAGACGCAGGCCGAGGCCACGGCCATCAAGCACTTAACGACCGTTGGCCTCGCCGACTTCATCCACGCCGACTCCCGCCGTCTCTCCGGCGGGCAGAAGCAGCGCGTCGCCATCGCGCGGGCGCTGTGCATGGAACCGGAGATCATGCTCTTCGATGAACCGACCTCCGCGCTCGACCCCGAGATCGTCGGCGAGGTGCTGGACGTCATGAAAAATCTCGCCCAGCAGGGCATGACGATGGTCGTCGTCACGCACGAGATGGCGTTTGCCAAGGAAGTGAGCGACCGCGTCGTCTTCATGGATCAGGGGGTTATCTTAGAGCAGGGCTCGCCCAAGGAGGTCTTCGGTAACCCCAAGGAGCCGCGCACGCGTGAGTTTCTCAGCCGCTATCTGGAGGATAAAATGGCATGATACAGAAAAAAGTGACCGATTTTTTTGCCCTGGAGGGCAATTATCCCGACTTGGACGGCGAGGGTGCGGCCGCGCGCCTGTCCGCCGCCATCCGGTGCAAGACCATCAACTACTTTGACCACAGCCGGACGGACTACACGGAGTTCGACAAGCTGCACGCGCACATCAAGGCAAGCTACCCCAACATCATGCGCGTGGGCACGTTTGAGCGCATCGGCCACCACGCCGTGCTCATCACCATCCCCGGCAGCGACGCTTCTCTGCGCCCCTGCCTCTACATGTCGCATCAGGACGTCGTTCCCGTTGTTGAGGGCACAGAGCAGGACTGGACGCATCCCGCCTTTTCCGGCGACATCGCGGACGGCTATATCTGGGGCCGCGGCACGCTTGACATCAAAGAGCAGGTCTTCGGCGTGCTGGAGGCCGCGGAATATCTGCTCGCCCGCGGCAAGTCCTTTGCCCGCACGGCGTATCTCGCCTTCGGCGACGACGAGGAGACCATCAACTTAGGCGCGCTCGCCATCGCCGAGCATTTGAAGGCGCAGGGCGTGACGCTCGAATTCGTTCTTGACGAGGGCGGCTGCAAAATTGAGCCCGGCACGGCCTTCGGCGCGCCGGAGACGGCCATTGTCAGCGTGCAGCTGATGGAAAAGGGCTATGCCGATTTGGAGCTCTCCGTCCACAGCATCGGCGGGCATTCGAGCCGCCCCTACGGCGGCACGTCACTTGGGCGTCTCTCCGGTGCGATCGCCGACATCACGCGCGCACCGTTTGCCGTGCGCCTCAACAGCGCCATGACCGGCGCGTTTGAAACGCTCGCGCCCTATATCACGCAGGAGCCGCTCAAAACGCTCGTGCAGGATGTTGCGGGCAACGCGGACGCCATCGCGGCCTGCTGCATGGGTTCGCCCGACCTCTTCCCGTTTGTCACCACCACTATCGCGCCCACGATGATCCGCGGCGGCAGCGCCGCGTGCAACGTGATGCCGCAGGATATGACCGCGGTCATCAACTTCCGCATTGCCGACGGTGACAGCACCGAGAGCGTCATGGCCCACTGCCGCGAGGCAGTGCAGGATAAGGGCGTTGAGATGCGTTTTTTGCAGGCCAACGATCCCTCCGCCATCGCGCGCCGCGACGGCTACGGCTACCGCACAGTGGTCGAGAGCTTCCAGCGCTACTATCCCGAAGCCGTGTTCATTCCCTCGATGGCCGTGGGCGCGACGGACGCGCACCGCTATGAGGAGATCTGCGACACGTGCCTGCGGTGCAGCCCGTTTATGACCGAGCCCGCGGAGGCCGCCTCCGGCGTGCACGGCACGAACGAGCGTCTTCTCGTCCGCTCGTATTTGCAGGGCATCCGCGTACTCATCGACCTGATGGAGCACGCCAACGTGGAACCGTGAATTTCCTTTCTTTTCAATGAAAAAGCCGGAGCAGCCCAGGCTGCTCCGGCTTTTCTTTTCTGTTCAGTTCTCGCCCATCGTGTAGACCATGTCCCAGAAGCGCAGGTCAAAAAGGCAGCAATTTCCGAAGATCTCGCAGAGCCGCTGCGCCTTCTTTTCGTCGATCACTTCGGCGAGCGCGTCGATCCGGTCGATCAAGGCCTGATTCGTCTGCCGGTACTCCTCGGAAACGTAGCCCGCGAACCACGCGCCGTAGTTCTCATCGTGCAGGGCGCTTGGGCAGCGCTCCACTATCTGCCCGGCAATATACGCATAGCTCCACGAGCAGTTCAAAAGCGTCACGAGCCCCGTCAGCACATCCCCCGCCTGCGCCTCGCAGAGCATGTAATGGCTGTAGGCGCTGTTGTCGATGTGCGGGCGCGCATCGGCGATCTCCTTCTCCGTGACGCCGAGGCGCTTCATGTACGGAAGATGCGTGCGGAACGTCTCGTCGATCGTGTTCGCCATCTCCCCGCTCAAAAAGCGGATCTGCTCGAAGTCGTCGGTTTTCTGAAGGATCGCCGCAAAAATTTTCACGTAATCCCGCAGGTACAGATAATCCTGCACCATATAGTAGCGGAACTTTTCCTTCGGCAGCGTGCCGTCCGCCATCTCCGTCACAAACGGATGGGTCAGATACCGCGGCCAGAGCGCCTTTGCCCGCTCGTAGATCCTCTCGGAGAGCTTCACTCTGTTCTCCCCGCTCATTTGTGGGCGATGAGCGCGACGTAGCCGCCGCTCTGATAGCCGGGGACGACGTCCTCCACGCTCTCGTTGGTGTACATAGGGTTCTTCAAGAGCGTCTGGTAGAAGTCAAAATCGTGGAAGCCGAGCGATTTGAGCGCGTCGACCTTTTCCTCGGTCGAGTGCCACACGCCCGCGCAGCACAGCTCGAGCGGATACGGCAGTTTGGGCATGACACCGCGCAGGGACGGGTGGTCGAACGTGCCAACGGCCTTGGCGAGAAGGTACATGAAGCCGAACGCGCTCTCCTTGGGCACATCCAGCGAAATGAACTTGCCGTTCGGCTTGAGCGCCTTTTTGCACACGCCGAACGCGCGCGTCAGGTCCTCCATATAGCTGGAGCTGCCGTTCAAATAGATGATGTCGTAGGCGTTCTCCTCAAGCTCGACCTCCTCGATCGCGCCGAAGGCGATGACGTTGATGCCGCGCTTCTGCGCGATCGCGCCCATGTCGCGCGAGGGCTCAACGCCCTCGATGTTCTTGCAGTCGATCATACTCTCGAACAGGCCGCTGCCGCAGCCGACGGAGAGCACGCGCTTCCCCGAAATATCGCCGATTGCCTTTTCAAACAGGCGGAATTCGCTCTGGAACACGTTTTCGTTTTCCAGAAACCAGGCGTCGTACTGCGCCGCGTAGCCGTCAAATTTGGGTTTCATCGTCAAGTGATCCTTTCTGTTTTGTCAATTTTCAAGGTCCCGCCCGCCGTTTCCGCTTCCCTGTTATCCTGTGCCGCAGGACGCGGGAAAACAGGCCGGGCCTGTGCCTTTTTGATGAATCATACCACAATCAGCTCACTACCGCAACGGTATGTTTGCGGTAAATATCCATCACCTTTCGCCCGCGTACACGGCAGTTATAGAGTTCGTGTCACCCAATAGATTGAATCGGCAATGAGAAAAAGATGGATTCCGGTTGCAATTCACAGATGGGAGGAATGCATATGGAAGGCTTCATTACAAATGTTCTCAATTTATAAAGGGTACGATAAAGGGTAAATGGCACCTCAGGGCAATAAAAAAACCTTGAAGCCACTGAAGCTTCAAGGTTTTTTCTGGTGCGCGGTACAGAACTCGAACCGGCAAAAAGGTGTTTTAGATCGTCCCTGCCTATGCCAACCGGTACCATAATGTGGGGAAGTCATGCGATTTTATTGCCATCTCATGTTAGGTAATCTTATCTCGTATCAATGCAGAAAGGCTAAAAATAAGGCTGAATTTTAGCTGCCGCACAGGACATGCCTTTTTCGTCAGAAGCCTGCTACCTACGCTTGGTCTTAGCGGTGTCATGTCCAAAAATTGAAAACAATTCAAACTCGTAGGAGTGTTCCATATAGTTCAAACGATGAAGGCCATTGATTTTACTCAAGGGAATACTCCGCGCACGGCTTTATCGTTGTCTCTGGACTACGCATACTACACCTGACCTTGCAGATGATGTAGTATTGCATAGCCGTACTGCAGAGCAGTTCCATTCGTCCCTTCCCTTATACTCTCAAACACTTACGCTAAATTGTTGCGATTCGTATTGGAGTCTCTCACTGTTGAACACGCCGAGCGTTACGTTTTTTACTGCACCGACGCCGCCGACTGACACCAGCATGATCTGCTCTCTTTCACCCCCCGGCACACAGCGTCTCAAAAGCTCTCCTCTTCCGGATGCGCAAAATCACACTATTTTTACTTGTCAGCCTCGGCATACTTCGTTATGATATGTCAAGAAATTATCTGATGATTTTCGCTTCAAAATGACAAATTGTACGGGGAGGGGTCTATAATGGAATTACATTCTCAGCAGGTACGCGCACTTGCACCAGAGAGCGATCCGCTGAAGATCGGCATGGGATGGACGATTGATGACCTGAGCAAACCCCAGATCATGGTGGAGAGCACCTTTGGCGACAGCCATCCCGGCAGCGCGCATCTCGATCAATTTGTAAGACAGGCCGTGCAGGCGGTCAACGAGCACGGCGGCAAAGCCGCCCGCTATTTTGCCACCGATCTGTGCGACGGTATCGCACAGGGACACGACGGCATCAATTACTCCCTCGCCCACCGTGAAGCCATCGTCGATCTGGTGGAGGCGCAGGCGAACGCAAGCGGATTTGACGGCGTCATATTCATCGCAAGCTGCGACAAGGCCGTCATGGTCCATGCCGCGATCTCCGGCTCCACCAACGCGACGATGCACCTGCCCGCCATCGCGCACGAATTCGGCATCGCGGCCGTGCTGCACGGCGACGCGGTCTTTATCCGCTATGAGGGTCCGCGCGGCAGCGGGATGCCCGAGATGTTCTATACCGGCGAGGCCATCTGCGCAGACCCGGCGCTCGCTTCCAGCGTAGCTCTCATCACCGACGGGCGCTTTTCCGGGGCCCGGTCATCGGCCACGTCAGCCCCGAGGCTGCTGTCGGCGGGCCGATCGCGCTGGTGGAAGAGGGCGATCTGATCCGCATCGATGTTCCCGGCCGCGTGCTGGCGATCGTCGGCGTGAAGGGCGAGGAAAAAACGCCTGGCGAGATCGACGCCATTCTTGCCGCGCGCCGCGCGCGCTGGCAGGCAAAGCCGCCCAAATACAAAAAAGGCCTGCTCAAGCGTTATACCGAGCATGCCGTGAGCCCCATGAAGGGCGCCTATATGGAATGATCCTGACCGACAAAAAATGGGATGTACCGCGCGGTACATCCCATTTTTTATCATTTTTTCAGCTTTTCCAGCTCGCTGAGAAGGCCGTCGCCGACCGCTTTGAATTCTTCCGCGCTCAGCGTCACCTTCGGCAGCGTATCGGTAAAGGGTCCGCCCCACTGCAAACCGTCCCGATGCTTCGGAACGAGGTGCACATGGAAATGCGAAACGATATCGCCGTAGATCGCGTAGTTGATCTTATCTGCCTTCGTGTAGTTCGCGATCGCGTGCGCCATGAGGGAAACCTCGGCAAAAAAGCCGCTGCGCTGCTCGTCATCGAGCTCGAGCATCTCGTCGTGATGACCCTTGAGCGCCACGACGCAGCGTCCCTTGTGCTTCTGGTCGTTGAAGAGATAAACATCCGACCACTGAAGCTCGGTCAGCGGCGTCATCAGCGCCAGCAGCCGCTCGTCCTTTTCGCAGTAAAAGCAGCTCATCCGCTTTACCTCTGCCCTCTGCC
>ERZ791695.922-NODE-922-length-11199-cov-3.70083_pt1 | contig 11199 bp, 5 predicted proteins | sample MGYA00509956_ERZ791695 | MGnify/ENA primary metagenome ERZ791695 (study PRJEB30046, sample SAMN00715234) | human gut metagenome | study: EMG produced TPA metagenomics assembly of the A metagenome-wide association study of gut microbiota in type 2...
CTTCTACCTTGAGATCTAGATCTTAAAGCTGTAGCATATCCGAACATTTCAGCTAGTGGTACGTATGCTCTTATAACTTGAGCTCCGTTAACAGCTTCCATTCCTTCCATTCTACCTCTTCTTGAGTTGATATCACCGATAACATCTCCCATGTACTCTTCTGGTACAGTTACTTCAACCTTCATCATTGGTTCAAGTAATACTGGGCTTGCTTTTTGCATAGCGTTCTTGAATGCCATAGAACCAGCAATCTTGAATGCCATTTCTGATGAATCGACTTCATGGTAAGAACCGTGTACTAACTTAACTTTGAAGTTAATAACTTCGTATCCAGCTATTATACCGTTCTTAGCAGCTTCTTGAATACCAGCATCAATTGCAGGAATGTATTCTCTTGGAATAGCTCCCCCAACGATAGCATTTTCAAAGCTGTATTCTCCTTCAGTTGGTTCCATTTCAATTACAGCATGACCGTATTGACCTTTACCACCTGATTGCTTAGCATACTTAGCTTCAGCTTTAACAGCTGATCTGATAGTTTCTTTGTAAGCAACTTGAGGAGCTCCAACGTTACATTCAACCTTGAATTCTCTTTGTAATCTATCAACGATGATATCTAAGTGTAACTCACCCATACCAGCGATGATTGTTTGACCAGTTTCTTGGTCAGTCCAAGTTTTGAAAGTTGGATCTTCTTCAGCTAATTTAGCTAAAGCTAATCCCATCTTTTCTTGACCAGCTTTTGTCTTTGGCTCGATAGCTACAGATATAACTGGCTCTGGGAATTCCATTGATTCAAGTATGATTGGTGCGCTTTCATCACATAAAGTATCACCAGTAGTAGTGTTCTTTAATCCGATGATTGCTCCTAATTCACCTGCTTCTAATGACTCAACTTCTTCTCTAGTGTTAGAGTGCATTTTAACAAGTCTTCCGATTCTTTCTTTCTTACCCTTAGTTGAGTTAAGAACATATGAACCACTGTTCATAACACCAGAGTATATTCTTGTGAAAGCAAGTTTTCCAACGAATGGGTCAGTAGCAATTTTGAATGCTAAAGCTGACATTGGAGCTTCGTCTGAAGCTTCTCTTGAATCTTCTTCACCTTCTAAAGTTTGACCTTGGATTGCAGGAATGTCTAATGGTGATGGTAAGTAAGCAACAACACCGTTGATCATTTCTTGAACCCCTTTGTTTTTGTATGAAGAACCACAGATACATGGAACTATTTCATTAGCTATAGTAGCTTTTCTTAAAGCAGCGTGTAACTCTTCTTCAGTTAATTCTTCACCTTCAAGGTATTTTTCCATTAACGCTTCATCAGTTTCAGCAATTGCTTCAATCATAGCCATTCTGTATTCTTCAGCTTGATCAGCTAATTCTGCAGGAATTTCTTCAATTCTTACATCTTTACCTAAATCATCATAAGTAACGATTGCATGATTAGATATTAAATCAACCATACCTTTGAATTCTGATTCAGAACCTATTGGAATTTGTATTGGAACTGCATTAGCTTTTAATCTATCTCTAACAGTGTTAACACATCTGAAGAAATCAGCACCTGTAGCATCCATCTTATTAACATAAATCATTCTTGGAACACCGTACTTATCTGCCTGTCTCCAAACAGTTTCAGTTTGTGGTTCAACCCCACTCTTAGCGTCTAGAACTGTAACAGCTCCATCAAGAACTCTTAATGATCTTTCAACTTCAACTGTGAAGTCTACGTGACCTGGAGTATCTATGATATTTAATTCATGACCTTCCCAGAAACAAGTTGTTGCTGCAGAAGTAATTGTTATACCTCTTTCTTGTTCTTGAACCATCCAGTCCATTGTTGCAGCACCTTCATGAACTTCTCCTATTTTGTGGCTCTTTCCTGTATAGAATAATATTCTCTCAGTTGTTGTTGTTTTACCAGCATCAATGTGAGCCATTATTCCGAAATTACGGAATTTGTCTAATGGATATTTTCTAGCCATTGTATGTCCTCCTCTCAATGAGTAATTTTATATTCGACAAAACTGTTTTGGCATAGGCCAAAACAGTTTTTGTAATATTAGTATCTGTAGTGAGCGAATGCTTTGTTTGCTTCTGCCATTTTGTGAGTATCTTCTCTCTTCTTAACAGCAGCTCCAGTATTGTTAGCTGCATCTAATAATTCTCCAGCTAATCTTTGAGCCATAACTTTTTCGCCTCTTTTTCTAGCAGCAGCTAAAATCCATCTGATACCTAAAGTTTGTCTTCTCTCAGGTCTAACTTCGATTGGAACTTGGTAGTTAGCACCACCTATTCTTCTAGCTTTAACTTCTAATAAAGGCATAACATTGTTCATAGCTTCTTCGAATACTTCTAAAGCATCTTTGCCTGTTTTTTGCGCCATAATTTCAAACGCTTCGTAGCAAATCTTTTGTGCTACTCCTTTTTTACCATCTTCCATTACGTTGTTTATTAACTTAGTAACAACCTTTGAGTTGTACATTGGATCTGGTAATACATCTCTTTTTGCGATAAATCCTTTTCTTGGCACTTTTCTTCCCTCCTTAACAATTTTAAATTTAATTCATAGGTACTCGGTAAATAAACTTACCGTAAAGTGCTTCGCTTCTTACATCTATATAAACTTATGTAAAATTTCTAGTCTATGTAAATGCCGAAGATAAGCACTATCTTAGTTTAGAAAACTATTTTTGCTTTGGTCTCTTAGCACCGTATTTAGATCTTCCTTGCATTCTGTTAGCTACTCCAGCACAGTCTAGTGCTCCTCTTACGATATGGTATCTAACACCAGGAAGGTCCTTAACTCTACCACCTCTTATAAGAACAACGCTGTGCTCTTGTAAGTTGTGACCTACACCACCGATGTAAGCAGTAACTTCGAATCCATTTGTAAGTCTTACTCTGGCAATTTTTCTTAACGCTGAGTTAGGCTTCTTTGGAGTAGTAGTTTTAACAACTGTACAAACTCCTCTTCTTTGTGGACACTCGTTTAGTGCTGGTGCTGTTGATTTATTAACAACAGTCTTTCTACCTTTTCTTACTAATTGGCTTATAGTTGGCATTTCTTCACCTCCTGAAATTTATTTATCTATATAAAATAAGATAAACACTAATTTATTATTCTAGGGTCAATACCGCTGATGATTTAACATCAATCCCACTTATCTTCCCAAGTTCTTTCATTGTAGATATTTCTACAATATCAATGTTTTTCTCTTGTGCTAGTTGAATTATTGGAGAAATCAACTTAGCATTTGCATCTTTAGCTACATATAAAACTTTTCCCTCATTACTTTTAAGTAATTTAGTACACTGCTTTATTCCAATTACTTTTTTTACTACAATTCTGTCTAACATGAATCCCCCTCCTTAATTAAAGATCATAGAGGCATGCTATACAGGATGCCTCCATAAATCATGTAGACAATCATACTGTAGTGTAGCTTTAAAATCACACAATTGGTATTTTATCATTTAAGCATACACATGTCAATAAAATTGCATTGTATTATTCTATTGTATCAATATTATCTTCTTCAGTTTCTTCCCCTGGTACATCAAGCTTTACAGATCTATATCTTATCATACCTGTTCCAGCTGGAATTAACTTACCTATAATAACATTTTCTTTCAATCCTATTAATGGATCTATTTTTCCTTTGATAGCTGCTTCTGTAAGAACTCTTGTTGTTTCTTGGAATGAAGCTGCTGATAAGAAACTATCAGTTGCTAAGGCTGCTTTAGTAATACCTAATAACGCCATTTCACCCTTAGCTTCTTCTCCACCAAACTCTCTTACTCTTGCATTTTCTTCTTCAAAGTCAAACATATCTATCATTGTACCTGGTAATAATTCAGTATCTCCTGAATCAGAAACTTTTACTTTTCTAGTCATTTGTCTAACAACTACTTCTAAGTGTTTATCATTGATATCAACCCCTTGAAGTCTGTAAACTTTTTGAACTTCAGAAAGTAAGTATCTTCTAGCACCTTCAACACCTTTGATATTCATAATATCATGAGGGTTAACTGAACCTTCTGTAATTTCATCCCCAGCTTCAATAACATCATTATCAGATACTCTTAATCTTGAACCGAATGGAATGTCGTAGCTACGTTCTTCTCCGTCAGCTGCCATTACATATACAGTCTTCTTCTTCTTAGTTTCTTCAACTCTTACAGTACCTGCAATTTCAGAAACTATAGCAAGACCCTTTGGTTTTCTAGCTTCAAATAATTCTTCAACTCTAGGAAGACCTTGAGTGATATCCGCACCAGTAGCAACACCACCAGTATGGAATGTTCTCATTGTAAGCTGAGTACCAGGTTCTCCGATTGATTGAGCTGCTATTATACCAACAGCTTCACCTATATTAATCTTTTGAGCTGTAGCCATGTTCATACCATAACACTTAGCACAAACACCAACCTTACAGTTACATGTGAATACAGATCTTATTTTAACCTTTTTAACACCTGCAGCTGTAATTCTATCAGCCATATGAGATTCTATATATTCATCTTTACCTAATAGTATTTCTCCAGTTTCAGGATGTATAACATCTTCTGCTGTATATCTACCATATAGTCTTTCTGCTAATCCTTCAATTACTTCGTTACCTTCTTTAATTTCAGCAACAATTAATCCTCTATCAGTACCACAATCTTCTTCTCTTACGATAACATCTTGTGATACGTCAACAAGTCTTCTTGTTAAGTAACCTGAATCGGCTGTTTTAAGTGCTGTATCGGCATTACCCTTTCTAGCACCGTGTGTTGAAATGAAGTATTCTAGTACGTCAAGACCTTCTCTGAATGAAGCCTTGATTGGTAATTCGATGATCTTACCTGATGGAGCGGCCATAAGTCCTCTCATACCAGCTAATTGCTTAATTTGAGCCTTAGATCCTCTGGCTCCTGAATCAGCCATCATGAATATTGGATTAAATTTATCCAAGCTATCCATTAATGCATTGGCAACATCTTCTGTTGTCTTACTCCATTTTTCAATAACTTTTTCATATCTTTCATCTTCAGATATGAATCCTCTCTTATACATCTTTTCTACCTTTTCAACTGTTTCTTCAGCTTCTCTAAGTAGTTCATACTTAGCTTCAGGTACTATCATATCTGATGCAGCAACTGTTACCGCACCTATTGATGAATAATGATATCCTAATGCTTTGATCTTATCTAGCATTATTGATGTATTAGTAGGTCCGTGTTTTATATAGCACTTATCTATTAATTTACCTAAAGTTTTCTTAGTTATTAAGAAATCAACTTCAAGATCAAATTCTTTTTCTGGATTTGTTCTATCTACATATCCTAAATCTTGTGGAATAGATTCATTAAATATAATCTTACCTACTGTAGTTTTGATTATACCATTTCTTACTACTCCGTCTTCTTCTTTAAACATTCTAACATTGATAGCAGCGTGAACAGCTATTTCCCCAACGTTATAAGCCATTATAGCTTCATCAACAGATGCAAAGTACATTCCTTCTCCCTTAGCACCTTCTTTATCCATTGTTAAGTAATATGAACCTAGAACCATATCCTGTGTAGGAACACAAACTGGTTTACCATCTGATGGTTTCATTATATTACCTGCTGCAAGCATTAAGAATCTTGCTTCTGCTTGAGCTTCAACTGATAATGGTACGTGAACAGCCATTTGGTCTCCATCGAAGTCCGCATTATATGCTGTACATACTAGTGGATGAAGTTTTATTGCTCTACCTTCAACTAATACTGGTTGGAATGCTTGAATACCTAGTCTATGTAGAGTAGGCGCTCTGTTAAGTAAAACTGGATGATCAGTAATAACTTCTTCAAGTATATCCCATACTTGATCATTAACTCTTTCAACCATTCTCTTAGCACTCTTTATGTTATGTGCAACGCCATCTTCAACTAACTTTTTCATTACGAAAGGCTTGAATAACTCTAAAGCCATTTCCTTAGGTAAACCACATTGGTACATCTTTAACTCTGGTCCAACAACGATAACTGATCTACCAGAGTAGTCAACTCTCTTACCAAGTAAGTTTTGTCTAAATCTACCTTGCTTACCTTTTAACATGTCTGATAATGATTTTAAAGGTCTGTTTCCAGGACCAGTTACTGGTCTTCCTCTTCTACCATTATCTATAAGAGCATCAACTGCTTCTTGAAGCATTCTCTTTTCATTTCTAACGATTATATCAGGAGCTCCTAAATCTAAAAGCTTCTTTAATCTATTATTTCTATTGATAACTCTTCTATATAAATCATTTAAGTCAGATGTTGCAAATCTTCCTCCATCTAATTGAACCATTGGTCTTAAATCTGGTGGAATTACAGGAATTACATTTATAACCATCCATCTTGGATCGTTTCCTGATTTTCTGAAAGATTCAACTACTTCTAATCTTCTTATGATTCTAACTTTCTTTTGACCACTACTAGTCTTTAACTCTTCTTTTAAGTCTCTTGAAGTTGCTTCTAAGTCAATTTCTCCCAAGATTTCTTGAACAGCTTCTGCACCCATTCCAGCTACGAAACTTTCTTCACCGAACTTATCTACAGCTTCTCTATATTCTTTTTCACTTAATAGTTGTTTCTTTAATAGTGATGTTTCTTTAGGGTCTATAACAACATATGAAGCAAAATAAAGGACTTTTTCTAAAGCTCTTGGTGACATATCTAAAAGTAATCCCATTCTTGATGGAATTCCTTTAAAGTACCAAATGTGAGATACTGGGGCAGCCAGTTCAATATGCCCCATTCTTTCTCTTCTTACCTTAGCTTTTGTAACTTCAACTCCACATCTGTCACAAACAATACCTTTGTATCTAACTCTCTTGTATTTACCACAATGACATTCCCAGTCTTTCATAGGTCCAAATATTCTTTCACAGAATAGACCATCTCTTTCTGGTTTTAAAGTTCTATAATTAATTGTTTCAGGTTTCTTAACTTCACCTCTAGACCATTCTCTAATTTGGCTTGGAGAAGCTAAACCAATTTGTATAGCATCAAAATTGTTCAATTCAAACAAGGGTATATCCTCCCTTCAATTTTAGTGTTCGTCATTAACGAAATCATCTAATTCTAATTCTTCTTCATGGAAACCTTCTAAAGTAAATGATTCATAATCTATATCTTCTTCAATTTCCTCATCATTAGTTGTGTAACTATCGTCACCTGTAAATTGTTCTGGAACAACTTCTTCAGTTCCTTCGATATTTACTTCTAATTCTTCAGAATCGTCATCTGAGAATTCTTTTAACTTAACTTCTTCGTTATCTTCATTTAATACTTTAACATCTAAGCATAAAGCTTGAAGTTCTTTTATAAGAACCTTAAATGATTCTGGAACTCCTGGTTCAGGGATATTTTCACCCTTAACAATTGCTTCGTATGTCTTAACTCTACCTACAACGTCATCTGACTTAACTGTTAAGATTTCTTGTAGTGTATGAGCAGCACCATACGCTTCTAATGCCCAAACTTCCATTTCCCCAAATCTTTGACCACCAAATTGAGCTTTACCTCCAAGTGGTTGTTGAGTAACTAATGAGTATGGACCTGTTGATCTAGCATGGATCTTATCATCAACTAAGTGAGCAAGTTTTAAGATGTACATTATACCAACTGTAACTTCATTATCAAACGGTTCTCCAGTTCTTCCATCGTATAATACAGTCTTTCCATTTGCATTATATCCAGCCTTCTCTAAACAGTCTTCAATATTCTTTTCTGTTGCACCATCAAATACAGGTGTAGCAATGTGCCATCCTAATGCACTTGCAGCCCAACCTAAGTGAACTTCTAATACCTGACCGATGTTCATACGTGATGGAACCCCTAGTGGATTTAAACAAATTTGTAGTGGTCTACCATCTGGTAAGAATGGCATATCTTCTTCTGGTAAAACTCTAGAAATAACCCCTTTGTTACCATGACGTCCTGCCATCTTATCTCCAACAGATATTTTTCTCTTTTGAGCTATATAACATCTTACAAGTTCGTTAACACCTGGATTTAAATCATCACCGTTTTCTCTTGTAAATACTTTTACATCAACGATAATACCAGCTTCTCCATGTGGTACTCTTAATGAAGTATCTCTAACTTCTCTTGCTTTTTCACCAAATATAGCTCTTAATAATCTTTCTTCGGCAGTTAATTCAGTTTCTCCCTTAGGAGTTACCTTACCAACAAGAACATCTCCTGATCTAACCTCAGCACCGATTCTGATTATTCCTCTTTCATCTATGTCTTTAAGAGCATCTTCACTTACGTTTGGAATATCTCTTGTTATTTCTTCTGGTCCTAGCTTAGTATCTCTAGCTTCACATTCATATTCTTCAATATGGATAGAAGTAAATACGTCTTCTCTTACTAATTCTTCAGAGATAAGCATAGCATCCTCGTAGTTGTAACCTTCCCAAGTAATGAATCCCATTCTGATATTCTTTCCTAATGCGATTTCTCCTAGGTCTGTTGCTGGTCCATCAGCTAAAACTTGGTTCTTAAATACAATTTCACCCTTATCTACTAAAGGTCTTTGATTTATACAAGTACCTGGGTTACTTCTCTTGAATTTAAGTAACTTATATGTGTCAATTCCACCATCAATATCTCTCTTGATTCTAATTTCTGAAGAACTTACATATACAACTGTACCTGAGTTTTTAGCCTTTGGTAATACTCCTGAATCAGCTGCTGCTCTATACTCTATTCCTGTACCAACTATAGGTGCTTGTGGCTTTAATAGTGGAACTGCTTGACGTTGCATGTTTGCTCCCATAAGTGCTCTAGATGCGTCGTCATTTTCAAGGAAAGGTATCATTGCTGTGGCAACTGAAACTATTTGTCTTGGTGAAACGTCTATTAAATCTACATCTTTAGCATTAACTTGTAATATGTCATGCTTATGTCTAACAGTAACTCTACTGTCAACGAATCTTCCATCTTCACCAATTGGTTCTTTTGCTTGTGCAATTAGGTATAAGTCTTCTTCATCAGCAGTGAAGTATCTTATTTCATCTGTAACTTTACCAGTTTCTTTATCAATAATTCTATATGGAGTTTCAATGAATCCATATTCGTTAACTTTAGCATATGTTGCTAATGAGTTAATTAATCCTATATTAGGTCCTTCTGGAGTTTCTATAGGACACATTCTACCATAATGTGAATGGTGAACGTCTCTTACTTCGAAACCAGCTCTTTCTCTTGAAAGACCTCCTGGTCCTAATGCAGATAATCTTCTCTTATGTGTTAATTCTGAAAGTGGATTTGTTTGATCCATGAATTGTGATAATTGTGAACTACCAAAGAATTCTTTTATAGCTGCAGCTACTGGTCTAATGTTTATTAACATTTGTGGAGTAATTGCTTCTTGGTCTTGAATAGTCATTCTTTCTTTAACTACTCTTTCCATTCTTGATAAACCAATTCTAAATTGGTTTTGTAGTAATTCACCTACAGATCTTAATCTTCTATTACCTAAATGGTCTATATCATCAGTATATCCAACTCCGTAAGCTAATCCTAACTCATAGCTTATAGTTGCAAATATATCATCTCTTACAATGTGCTTAGGTATTAATCTAGTTATGTTCTTTTTGATTTCTTCTTTTATAGATTGCTCATCATCATAATTTTCTAATATTTCCATTAGAGTAGGATAATGAACAGCCTCTCTTATGTTTAAATCACTAACATCAAAAGGTAAAACTTTTTCTAAATCAACAAAATGATTTCCTATTACTCTTAATACTTTATCTTCTACTAAAATATCAACTGAGTTTATACCTGCATTTTGTATGTCAGAAGCCATAGCTCTGCTTATTTTTTCACCTTGCTCAACCATTATTTCTCCAGTTGAAGGGTTTATAATATCTGCAGCTGCTATTTGATTTATTAATCTAAGATTAATAGCTAATTTTTTGTTAAATTTATATCTACCAACTCTTGATAAATCATATCTTTTTGCATCAAAGAATAAAGAGTCTATTAAAGACACGGCACTATCAACTGTTGGTGGCTCACCTGGTCTTAATCTCTTGTAAATCTCAAGTAAAGCTTCTTCCTTAGTCTTAGTGTTATCTTTTTCTATTGTTGCTTTAAATCTTTCTTCTTCACCAAAATAGTCTAAAAGCTCTTGGTCACTTCCATAACCCATAGCTCTAGCTAAAATTGTAATTGGTAACTTTCTAGTCTTATCAATTCTAACATAAATAACATCATTAGAATCTGTTTCATATTCTAACCATGCACCTCTGTTAGGAATAACAGTTGATGAAAATAGTTTTTTACCACTCTTATCAACAGTATTACTATAGTAAACACCTGGAGATCTTACTAATTGGCTTACTATAACTCTTTCAGCACCATTAATAATAAAAGTTCCTTGTTCAGTCATTAATGGGAAATCTCCCATAAATACTTCTTGTTCTTTTATTTCTCCTGTTTCATTGTTTGTCAGTCTTACTGACACTTTTAGTGGAGCCGCATAAGTGCAATCTCTTTCCTTACACTCTTCCACTGAGTACTTAATATTATCCATATCAAGTTTATAGTCTACAAACTCAAGTACAAGATTACCAGTAAAGTTTGAAATAGGATTTACGTCATCAAATACTTCTAATAATCCTTCTCTTAAAAACCACTCATAAGAATCTAATTGTACCTCGATTAAGTTTGGCATTTCGGTTACATCTTTAACCTTAGCAAAGCTCATTCTAGTTCTTTTTCCGACTTGGACAGGATGTACCATGAATTTTCACCCCTTGTTTAAAGTAAAATAACCAAAAGCATAACTTCCCTAGGGACCTATGCTTTCGGAGAGCATCACGTTATAGTATAACCATTTTTTTGACGATTATACTCATTTTCGCAAGAATATATAATTATCCATAATGAATAGTACATTTTATGATAGTAACATATCAATTTTCCTTTGTCAATACTTTTATAATTTGCATATTAAGTACATTTTATTAATAATAGTATTGATAAAAACAATTTTCATTATGTTTTTTCTTTTTTCATTTAGGCAATAAAAAAGGTGCTATAAAGCACCTTTTTTATATTAAGTTAAGAAATTACTTAACTTCTACTTCAGCTCCAACTTCAGCTAATTTAGCTTTCATGTCTTCAGCTTCTTCTTTTGATACGCCTTCTTTTAATGTCTTAGGA
>ERZ791695.926-NODE-926-length-11166-cov-11.7145_pt1 | contig 11166 bp, 9 predicted proteins | sample MGYA00509956_ERZ791695 | MGnify/ENA primary metagenome ERZ791695 (study PRJEB30046, sample SAMN00715234) | human gut metagenome | study: EMG produced TPA metagenomics assembly of the A metagenome-wide association study of gut microbiota in type 2...
TACCCCCCCCCCGTATGGAGGGGGCGACCCAGAACACGCATGGCAAGCTTACGATAAGACAGCATACAAAAACCTCCTTTGAATGGTGAAAAGAAATGGTGAAACCGTAGAATATCAGGTTGCTTTGAATATACCGCATCTGCGGAAAAAAATCAATAAAACCTGCGCGAATCGCCCGGTTTCCTGCGTGAATGACAAAAAACCCATGAAAAACGCCGGGTTTTGCTTTTCTGCACAAGGCATGGTATACTGGAAAAGAAAAATCCGCTAACCCGGCGGGAAAAAGGAGAAACGGAAACATGAAAACGAAATTTGGCATCGTGGGCTGTGGTTTCCTCGGCAATATCGTGGCCGACGCATGGAAGAAGGGCCTGCTGGAAGACTACGAGCTGGTGGGCGTCACCAGCCGCACCTTCGCTTCGGCAGAGAAGACGGCGGCAAGCGTGGGGTGTGCGGCCTGCGCGGACGTGGACGCTCTGCTGGCGCTGGAGCCGGAATACATCGTGGAAGCCGCTTCGGTGGAAGCGGTGCATGCAATGGCCGTTCCGGTGCTGCGCCGGGGCGTGAACCTCGTGGTGCTGTCCATCGGTGCATTCGCCGACCTCGCGTTTTATGAAGAGGTCAAGCAGGCGGCCCGGGAGGGCGGCGCAAAGGTGCATCTGGCCAGCGGCGCCATCGGCGGCTTCGATGTGCTGCAGACCGTCACCCTCATGGCGGAGGCCCTGAAGCTGGACGAGAAGGCCGGCATCGAGACCCACACCGGTGCGAAGGGCTTCCGCAACACCCCCGTCTGGGCCGACCATCTGCTGACCGACACCGAGAAGACCACCGTCTTCACCGGCAGCGCCAAGGAAGCCATCGCAACCTTCCCGCGCCGGGTCAACGTCGCTGTGGCCACCTCGCTGGCCACCACCGGCCCCGACATCACCGGCGTGACCATGCACTCCGTACCCGGCTGGGTGGGCGACGACCACTGCATCACTGCCGAGATCGAGGGCGTGAAGGCCGTGGTGGACATCTGCTCGTCCACCAGCGCCATCGCCGGTTGGAGCGCCGTGGCGCTTCTGCGCAACCTCGCCTCGCCGGTCTGCTTCTATTAAAAAGGAGGGAGTCTCATGTTCAAGAAACTGGTAGCCATCGAGCCGGTCAGCCTCATCCCCACAGCAGAGGAAACGCTGCATCAGTACGCCGGGCAGGTCGAGCTTTACCGCGATATTCCCGCCGACGACGAAGAGATCGTTCGCCGCATCGGAGACGCCGACGCGGCGCTGTTGAGCTATACCTCCCGCATGGGCAAAAACATCATCGAGCGCTGCCCGAACCTGCGCTACATCGGGATGTGCTGCAGCCTCTACTCGGAGAAAAGCGCCAATGTGGACATCGCCTTTGCCCGGGAAAAGGGCATCAAGGTGCTGGGCATCCGGGACTACGGCGACCGCGGCGTGGTGGAGTACGTCCTCCACGAGCTGACCGGCCTGCTCCACGGCTTCGGGATGCCGATGCTCCACGACGAGCCCGTGGAGATTTACGGCCTCAAGGTGGGCATCGTGGGTCTGGGCGTCTCGGGCCGGATGATTGCCGATGCACTGGCCTTCCTCGGCGCGGACATCTCCTACTACAGCCGCAGCCATAAGCCCGATGCCGAGGCCGCAGGCATGAAGTATAAGCCGTTGGACGCTCTGCTCCGGGAGAGCGAAGTGGTCTTTACCTGTTTGAACAAGAATGTTCTGCTCCTGGGTGAGCCGGAGTTTGAGGCGCTGGGGGAGGGGAAAGTCCTTTTCAATACCTCCATCGGCCCCGGCTTTGACTCCGCCGCGCTGGAAAAGTGGCTGGATAAGCCCGGCACCCACTTCTTCTGTGACACCTACGCCGCCGCAGGCCCCGTCAGCGAGGGCTTCTTCCGGCGGCCCAATGTCCACAGCCCGGGTGTCTCGGCAGGCCGCACCAGGCAGGCTTTCGTTCTGCTGAGCCAGAAGGTGCTGGCGAACATCGAGACGGCGCTGGGAGAATAAGCTGTAATTTCTCTGATGTGTTACATGCCGGCAGCGACCACCGCAACCATTGCCCCAACTGCCTGTCCAGCCTTCATGTGGACGAAGAACCCGGCGACCGTGCTTCCGACTGCGGCGGCATCATGGAGCCGGTGGCCGTCTGGGTACGCAAGGGCGGCGAGTGGGCCATCATCCACCGCTGCAAACGCTGCGGAAAGCTCAGCTCCAACCGGGTGGCGGCAGACGACAACCCCATGAAGCTCATGAGCATTGCCATGAAGCCGCTGTGCGCTCCGCCGTTCCCGCTGGACTACATCGAGGAAATGACCGCCTTGATGGGCGGCGATGGACGGATGCGGTAAGCCGCAGCCAAAAACGAAAAGGTCGCTGTGCCGGAGAAGGCATGAAAAGTACAAAGATAGGGGAGAGCGCTTCGATGGACTATATCAGAGTCACCAAAGAAAACATCGACAGGGAACACATCTGTTGTGCCATGTCCGGCAAACAGAGCCTTGCCAAGAAAGAATGGCTCAAGCAGCGTTTTGAGGAGGGACTTGTTTTTTACCGCAGTGCAGAGCGCGGCAAATGCTTTATCGAGTACATCCCGGCAGAAAACGCATGGGTTCCCATTGATGCAGCAGGCTGGCTTTATATCAACTGTCTGTGGGTCTCCGGTTCTTTGAAAGGTCACGGCTATTCCAGCGATCTGCTGGAAGAATGCCTTCGGGATGCCAGGGCGCAGGGCAAAAACGGCGTTTGCATTCTGTGTGCCGAGGGACGAAAACGGGAATTTCTCGCCGACTCCAAGTTTTTGACCCATAAGGGCTTCAAGGTCTCAGACATCTCCGATTGCGGCATCAACCTCATGTACCTGCCCCTTGCAGAGAGCGCCCGGCCGCCAAAATTCAAGGACTGTGCCAAGCATCCCAAGGTGGAGGAAAACGGCTTTGTCCTCTACTATACCGACCAGTGTCCCTACACCTATTATTGGGTGCCAAAGGTGCAGGAGGTCGCAAAGGAACATGGGATCCCGTTCAAAGCCGTTCACATCACTGAGAAAGAGACTGCCCAGAATGTGCCTGCACCTGTCACAACATACGCATTGTTCCGGGATGGGAAGTTTGTGACCCAGAGCATCCAGTCGGACAAGAAATTTTTGAAATTAGCGGCAGAATAATTGAATCAGGCAAGACGCCAGACGCTCAGACGCAGTGCAGCCCATAGAATTGGGGTACGCTGCGTTTTTTGGAGGATTTTATATGGAAGAAATTGTTGTATATGTTCACGGAAAGGGCGGTTCGGCACAAGAGGCCGAGCATTATAAAGCCCTATTCCCTGGCTGTGAAGTAATTGGTTTCGACTACCACGCACGATCTCCATGGGAAGCCACGGAGGAATTTTCCGGATTTTTTACGGCAGTGCGGAAACGCTGCGGGAAGCTCACACTGGTGGCAAATAGCATTGGTGCGTTTTTATCTTTGTCCTCGTTGAATGAGAAATTGGTGGATACCGCTTATTTTATTTCTCCAGTAGTCGATATGGAGCAACTGATTTGCAACATGATGCAATGGGCTGACGTCTCCGAAGCAGAACTTGCAGAGAAACTGGAAATTCCCACAACATTTGGAGAAACGCTGTCGTGGAAATATCTCTGCTATGTCCGAGAGCATCCGGTTTCATGGAAAATCCCTACCCGCATTTTGTATGGGGAAAAGGATGCTCTGACCTCCATGGAAACCATAAAAGCCTTTGCGGAAAAGAACAACGCAGAGCTGACCGTTATGCCGGGCGGAGAGCACTGGTTTCATACAAAAGAGCAGATGCAATTTTTAGATAACTGGATAAAGAATAGGAGACCCTGCAAAGAAACAGAAAATAAGGACGGCCTCGCTTCTCCTGCTGATGGTTCTGGGAACCGGGCTGGTAGCTTGCCCTGCCTGCAGCAGGGCCGTGCTGTTCCAGCAGGGCCCTGCTGTTCGGATCCCTCTGGGTCACAAAGCCGGCGTGTGACTTATATGTACGCAAAAGAAAAGCAGCAGCGTTAAAATTACGCTGCTGCTAAAAGTGGACCTAGAGGGATTCGAACCCTTGACCTCTCGGATGCGAACCGAACGCTCTCCCAACAGTCTCGCTTTTGTGCACACCTTATGCACCGTGAGAAAAGGAAAATTGACGTATATTCGTCCATATAAAATGTCCTGCCAGCCCAATGAACTTTCCTGACTGTAATTACGACCACTAAGCCGCTGATTTTCAGGATGAAGCTGTTTGGGGCGTAATATGGTTGGCGGACAAGTGAGCTACAGGCCCTTGAGATATAGCTCACATGGGGTTCAGATGTATCACATCCCAATTTACAATAAAATACGATGTACCGTAAAAGCGCAACTTTCACTCGAAAAGAATGGAAGCTGCGCTTTTTGCCCATAAAATATTCATGGAAACATTGATGATCGACAAAATCAAAGATAAAGAGTGGTACCGTTTTATTTAGAGTGATATAATTTATTACTAAATTGCGAAATTGTGAGATCACCTTTTTGAAGACGATCAAAGTCTTGGGAGTAATTAGATTCTTTGCAGTGAGTGATAATTTCGCCGGAGAAATTCGCAATATTACGATATGGTAAAAGTGCAGTATTTATTTTGCGCAGTAGATAATCAAGGATTTCTCTTTTGAACTCCTTGAACTTTGCTGTACGCCATAAAAGGTAAAAATCATCCATAAACTGATTATGATTATTCCGACCGTACCAATAAATTTCTTTTGTATTCTTAAGTAACTGGTATTCTTCGCTTTGAGTATACTTCGTTAAATCAAACTTTAAGTTTTTATCCAAAATAAAATTAGTGATTTCTGTAATATCACGCTTGTTGATTTTCTTTAAGGCTTTAGTGAAAATTTTACGAGAACAACCTATTTCATGTAAATCGAATGTGATGAGTCTGTCGTTTCTTATATTATATAGCTTGACATCATTTTGCTTTCTATGCGAAATAAAATAAGTGTTTTTTCTCCCCACAATCGAAACAATTGGATGAATTGGGACGAATGAAATTCCCATTATAATGTTATTGCAATCTGTCAATAAAACTATTTCTGCGAAAAATCTCCCATATTGAATGAGATTAGCTGTCATATGGGAAAGAAGATCGTCCATAATGTTTTCAAATTTCCAAGGCTGCTGAGAAGATAATATGCTTTTCAACGTATCACCTACTGGACTAATATCATAAAAGCATTGCCTATTTTTGTCTACTGAAAACTCAATAGAATAGCTTCTACAAAAATCATCCAAAAGCATTTGCGTATATAATCCAGATAAAACTTTTGAATTCTTATGAACTTCGAAATTCGGACTAATTTGAGAAGATTTAAAATTCTCTATCTCATGATTCATAGTTTTCGCTCCAACCCCAGCAACTTTTATATTTTTTCTCATCTGGAAGATAGTTGTTAACGGAGACGATCATAAAAACATCCTCTGGATTAGTTAAGTCTACATGGTGATTCATTATGGTTATTCCCCTATAACTTTGTAAAATTTTACTTGCCGTCTTTAATCTTTCGCTAAAATGATCATAAGTAACCTCGAAACTTGGACTGCTGGACATCACATGAGCTATTCGCTGTTTCCAATTTGTTTGAAGAGTATCACGATTTCCAATACCGACAATGTCATGTTGACGAAATTGAAGTTGTTGTGCGATGACCGACAAAATCGATAGATTCTTCGAGTCCTTTTTGATAAACTCCTTTAAAGTTGTATCGATTGAGTCTTTCCAACAAGATGCCCCGTTAAATTCACCCCAAATAATAGCAAGCCCACTAATTAGAGCATACTCAAAAAATGGCGCACTAGCAACATGAAATACAATTTCCGCCAGATAAGCTTCTTTATGTTTTATTACATCCGTTCGAATGTATTCTTGGTAGAGAAGCACCAAGTCAAAATATCCTCTATATATTTTTTTGAATCTTTCAAAGTCATTAGATTCAATTGACCGAATAAGTGCTTCCGAAACATGATTATAGCAAAGCCCCAAAAAGTCTGGATAGTCTTCTCGATTTTTCCAGTGGTCTAGCGCATCTGATACACTACATTTTATAAGAACAGCCGGAAGATTAGTTTCTATTTTTTGAATAGTCTGAACTAATGAGTCTGTTGAAACTTTTTGCCAAAGAATTGATTTTTCAATATGCTTGTTTTCTAACTGTAGCAAAATCTTTTCAATTAAAAGAATGGCGCGTTTGCTTTTGTTGAGTATTTCAAACACGTGTGACAGAGCAGTTGCAGCAGCTTGACAATGGTTTTCTGTATTTAGCTGTATACCAATTTCATACACTTCTTTAATTGAAAACTCAATGGTACCGATTACAATACCAATATATTGATATATTTCTTTAGCGACAATTTGCTGAATATACCAATTAGCTGTCAATTTTTTGTTTTCAATGGATAACTCTGCGGAAATCTGGGTAAATAATCTTTTGCACATTTCTCCATTCAGATATGGAACACACTGAATATCACACTGGTCAAAACTGGAATAGGTTGTGCATTGACGCAAAACACTTTCGACATTCAGATTCGAAAGATATCTAGTTATTCCAAGAATCAATTCAACATAATTTGAACACATAATATCAACTATAGACAGTGCATTTTCTTTATCAAGGTCATCGCTCGACAAGTGTTTACAAATAACAGTCCATGATGATATTTTGATTTTTTTCAGAACAGAACTCCAATAGTCACATTGTCTTTTTTCTCCAGCTATCAGGGTCAAACTTTGAAGACATACAAAATATTGTTGCAATACTAGAATGTCATCATCTTTAAGGATTTTATTGAGACATTCTTGATTTACTTTTAATAATGCGTTTTCAAACCAATAATTATCTGTTACCATTTTCGGTTGTATAGATGTTCCGGTTTGAAGAGCTACTCTTATTTCGGTATCATCCGTTGCATGCCATTGCGGATATTGAGCTTTTTTCTCAAACCAAAGTGAATCATATTGAATGTTTTGTTTTTTGTCCCAATAAAATTCCAGGAGCGCAACGGATTTATTCATAAATAGACCCATTGATTCGTTTTGATTTTTGGGAATATTTGCATTATATTGACCTATTTCAAAGAGAATATGAACGTCATGACTTGCAATTTTCTTATAATGATTCTGAAAGCTTTGATCTGTTGTAAATATGTTGCGCTTAGAGACTTTTTTAATGATATTATAGAGATTCTGAAATTTTGCATCTCCAACAGAAAAAGTATCTGAAAGCATATACGAACGATTTCCTGTAACACTGAATGTTATAACCATTTGGACAGTTAGAAAAAGTAGAACAATAATGGATGCTATTCCTAAAGGTTGTTCAAAGACACATTCAAACAAAAAAATGGAGCAAACAACGATATATCTAATAATTTGATTAATGCAGCTATTGGTTATAACATCTCTTTGATATAGCGTTGCTAAGTCTGAAGGAACATTCGAATATTTTGCAGAAAAAATAGAAGAAATGTTCGCACAATAAAGTCCTAAAATCACCCCCGCGATGCCCATTCCACCAATTGTGATATCTTTAAACATATCCAAAGATACAGAATCCAGCTTTAGGTAAGAAAGCAGTAATGCATCACATTTCTTTAATAAAAGAACAAAGACGATTGCGAGAAATATCTGCCATAAAACGACCTTTAAGATATCAAACTGAATGTGCAGTAGGTTGCATTGTTTGGAAAACTTTTCCTTCAAAACATATATTAATCGTTTCGTGTCAAAAACGATTTTTTGAAAAAAATTTTTGATAGTCCAATACAGTCTTGTATTCATGCTGGATTTCCTTCCACCGACCAAACAAAGGTCTTACGCAAAAAATACTATATATCAAAAAATCGATTGAACAAAATTCAACCGATTTTTACGAATCATATATTTTCGGATAATTGCTTTTCCTTTATAATGGCATTTTTATTGCGCTGTTTCCACTTTATAACAGAGCTTTCTTGAATCTTATGTGTTCCAGTTTTATATACGATTCGTTTAAAAACGATGTACTCAGAAATCGACCAATGAATCTCTCGAATGGTACTTTCAATTTGCTCAATGGCATGAGGAATATCAGAGCCTTTGAGTTCAATATAATAGGCATTTCCTTTAGTATCATCTAATAAAAGCCAATCACACCGTTCAGGATCATGTCCTTTGGGAAAGACTTCTCCATCTACTTTGAATTGTCGAATAGCCTTCTTGTCAGGATTTTTTGCTTCATGTTTACATCCATTCTCTGAAGATACAAATGATGAGCAAGTTCCTGCACGATAAGGTACACAGTTATTGATGTTCGGCATTATCTGAATCCTCAAAATTTTTATCAATAATGAAATCACTCATATTGTTGATGTCAACAGACGCTTGGTCTATCAATTCGTTTTTTATTAGAGTCAACTCATCATCTTGGTCTAGTGCATCTTCTATAGAACCGCCCCTAATATAACTGGCACTCACTTGTTTTGGGCCAAGCCAATATCGTTTGCGCAACTTCTGTTTAATCTTTTCGGCAGCATTACCTTTGCTTTGCCCGGCTTGAAGCATATAGTTAAAAGTTCCGAGCAAATAAGGACTATGGGTCGTAATAAGCTCTGCATTTTTTTCGTCATTGAGGAAAAGTCCCAAAAGCTCACCAACACTACGTTGCGAACTTGGATAGAGATGAGACTCTGGTTCTTCAAGGATTAAAAAAACTCTTTTATCTTCAATCAGATAATAAAAAAGCAAATTGAATACCCAAATGATTTCTTGCTGGCCAGAAGAGGTGAAATTGATTTTAATATATTTCCGCTCATCTAAATACAAACGCTCTTCACCATCTACATAACGATAGCTACCACCCAAAATTTCTGTCGCTTTCTCGCAAAGAAGCTTGATGGCTGGACGATTCGATTTGAATTTTTTTGCAGCTTCAGAATCTTCGGAAGCCATCACATCATCTATATATCCAGATAGCCCACGCCCAAATAAAGGCTTTAATTTTAAAATGGTTTCAATATAACGTTTGGTTACATAGTCAATCTGGCGAAGCTGTGATCCCTCCAATGAAGTGAAGATATAGTTCATCTGCTCACTCAGTATTGTAATCAGGTTACGGCCTGCTGGAATAAACACGGTCTCGTATGGATCATGGAGGGTTTTGGTGAGCACTTCTTCCCAATGGCCTTTCTTAAAAGCGTATGGATCGAGAAATACGTTGTCATCCAATTCTTGAAATAACTCTAAGAAGCCTTCCGAAAATTGAATATTAACATAATTGTGTCCCGGACGCTCGTAATCTTCATTCAAAGAAACACAAAGAGACATTTTTTCATCGCCGTAGACGTAATCCAGCATCATATCAGAGGGCATAATCCACGAAGTTCCAAAAATTTGCAGAAATTTATCTTTCATTCTAGCCTGCATAGCACATTTCCAGTCAGTCTTGGCTGAAAAGACTTTAGAAGGACCACCCTGCATCATGATATTTAAAATGTCTTGCTTAATCGAACGACAATAGTATATAGCTTTTGCAACAGTACTTTTTCCGTTTGACTGTGGGCCAGTAAATACATTGAATTGCTTTATTTCTAATGTGCATTCATTGATTGGTCCTAACTTCTTTATATGAATTGTATGGTTCATAAGTTCACCTTTAGTGTTTTGTGTCACATTTTCAATGGCTTCGTAAGCTCTTTTTAAGCATTATACCACAGTTTCATTTTCAATGGAATAGCTGTAATTACCTTCTTGGACTGCTGCTCTTTGAAGTCGATAACTCATCCGTACTCGAAGAAATCACAAAATTAGATGATTCACAATCAAAAAGGAGGATGCCTATGGATAAAGACTTTATGCTGAACTATTTTAACAAAGCCGTACAGCCTGAATGGGAGGAGCTGCTGAAAACACCGCGCTACCAACCGGCAGCAAGTAAGCGTGACGCAATCGAACGGGAGTTCTTTCGGATGCTGAACGATGAGCAGAAACGCAAGTACCTTGATTTGGAATCCGCCGTCATATTGGCAGAATGTGACATCGCAGAAGCCATGTATATGAAAGGTGCCGCAGACCGTGAGATGATGATCCGTTAATGCCATGAGTTACGACTACTTCTACGGTCAGTCGGGCGAATTGTTCTCCTATTTTCGCATCCCCAAGGCACTGTTCCATGATTGCCGCTTCCGGCAGCTCTCCACCGATGCCCGGACATTGTACGGCATCCTGCTTGACCGCATGAGCCTGTCGGTCAAGAACGGCTGGCTGGATGAGCAGGGGCGGGTGTATATCATTTACACCGTCCGGGAAGTGCAGGAATCCCTCTGTTGCGCCGAGCACAAGGCGGTCAAGCTGTTCCGGGAACTGGAGGACATGGACCTCATCGAGCGTAAACGCCGTGGTCTGGGCAGACCCAGCCTGATCTACGTCAAGGACTTTTCCTCTGGCTTGCCAAAAGCGCAAGTACAGAATTGCCCAAACAGCAATTCTGGTGCTGCCGAAAGCGCAATTCTGGAGCAGCCAAAACCGCAAGCAAATAAGACTGATAAGAATAAGACAGAGTGGAGCGATCCTGACCCTATCTATTCCGAGAGCATCCGGGAGCAGTTTGAGGATTATTTTTATCAGGCATTGGAGGTCGAACTGCTGCTCCGGCTTTGCCCGGATGATGAGGACACCATCTATCAAATTGTGGACTTGCTTGTGGACACCTGCTCCACCAAACGCAAGATGTTGAGGATTGCCGGGGATGATAAGCCCACCGAAGTGGTGCGCAGTCGGCTGAAAAAGCTGAACGCAGACCATATCCGCTTCGTGCTAGGCTGTCTGGCAGAGAACACTTCCCCAGTGCGAAACATGAAGCAATATTTGTTGGCAGCACTGTTCAATGCGCCCACGACCATGAATCTCTATTATCAGAACAAAACGAACCACGACTTTGCGCGTGGCTCTCCGAAAGCGGGGTGATGTTATCGCAAAGAAAGCTACCACAATCGCCATCGTAAACCAAAAAGGCGGCACGGCCAAGACCACTACCTGTGAAAATCTTGGTATCGGTCTGGCAATGGAGGGCAAAAAGGTTCTGCTGGTGGATGTTGACCCGCAGGGTTCACTTACCATCAGTATGGGCTGGCAG
>ERZ791695.944-NODE-944-length-10838-cov-3.24038_pt1 | contig 10838 bp, 10 predicted proteins | sample MGYA00509956_ERZ791695 | MGnify/ENA primary metagenome ERZ791695 (study PRJEB30046, sample SAMN00715234) | human gut metagenome | study: EMG produced TPA metagenomics assembly of the A metagenome-wide association study of gut microbiota in type 2...
TAGCCGGAAGCCATTATCATGGGCTCAGCACTCTGTATCACGAAGAGGGTACCGACGGGTATTATCTGATCCTGACGCAGGGCGAAGAAGATCGCGAGGTCTTCGACCGTGTCTGCAATGTCATCTCTGAATACGGTATTCCCAAGCGTTCCACACCGGCAAGCCTTACTTTTCTTGAGGAACATTGTTCCACACTGATCGCCGAACATGCTTTACAGCGTCTTTCTAATACTTCAATGTAACAACAGATTGTAACATTCAGGAGAGTTCCCACTTTGTGGGGACTTTCTTATTTTTATGGTTGTTTTATACCTGTCTCTCCCAGCGAGAGTCTATAGAAAAGAAGCTGGGAAACGCGTAACTTGAAAATATAGTCTTATTCGCATATAATAAAATTTAATACATGAATTGCTCCGTTGCAATGTAGCTTACGCAATTCCATACACATTCGGAATTACAAAGGATCAAAACGCCGGTTACAGTGGAAAGGATGTACACGATATGATTTCCGACGAAGAATTATACCGACAATATTTAAGCGGCGATGAAACAGGGCTGGAAGAATTGATAAGAAAATACGACAATCCACTGACCTTATACATCAACGGCTATCTGCATGACATTCACGAGGCAGAGGACCTGATGATAGAAGTATTTTCCTACCTGTTCGCCAAAAGGCCCCATATCCGGGATGGCGGATTCAGGGCTTACCTGTATAAAGCTGCGCGCCATTTAGCTTTGCGCCATAAAAGCATCCGGCGACATCACTTCTGTCTTGATGATCTGACCAAAGAGCCGGAAGGTGGGAAACTGGTGGATGAGGTGATCCGGACAAAAGAACGAAATCAGATTCTGCATTTATGCATGGGTGAACTGCATCCGGATTACAGAGAAGCTCTTTATCTGACCTATTTTGAGGGTATGAGTTACCGGCAGGTCGCTGAAGTTATGGGAAAAAGCGTGAAGCAGATCACTAATATAATGTACCGGGGAAAAGAGCGTCTGCGGGGATTATTGGAACGGGAGGGAATAACAAATGCGGAGTCATGAGGAACGGATCGCAGAAGTCCGACGAAGGATTACGGAAAAAGAACGACAAAAAAAACGAAAACAGCGGCGGATCGTTGCTATTTCCTGCATAGCGGCATGCCTTGCTGTGATCTTCGGGGCTTCCTTTGTCATGTCCGGGATTTCCAGACAAATGGTGCCGGGGATTTCCTCCGGATATGAAACGGCGGCAACGATCCTCGGCGGAGGTGCCGCACCTGAATATATCATAATAGGGGTGCTTTCATTTCTTCTCGGCGTATGCGTGACGATCCTGTGTTTTCGTGTCCATCTGCTGGACAAAGAAGATCAGGCAGAGCAGAGGGGGGACCGCACCAATGGAATTGATCATTAATCTTTTGCAATTTTTCGTCACCCTGCTTGGCTTCTGTCTGAGCGGCATTCGTTATCTGAGGCATCGGACACTGTCATATTTTCTGCTGATTTGCTTTTATGGCTGGTTCGCACTGGGCTCCCTGTACTGGACATTATATCTGTTGTTGTTTTCCGAAACACCACGGATCTTTTATGTATCGGAATTCGGCTGGGTCTCCAGCGTTATTTTTCTCTATCTCCTACAATATACTCTCTCCTCCCCGGAGGAAAGAAGCTTTTCCTGTCGGAAATCCCTGCTGGCTCCGCTGATCGGAGTTCCGTTGTGCGCATTTTACTGTACCTTTGGTGACATTCTCTCCAACCTGCTCTGGTGCGGCATGATGATCCTTGTCTCCTATCGTTCCATCCACGGTCTTGTCTACGCAGAGACACAGACGGGAAAAGGACGGAACCTGCGGTATTTTCACATCGGAATCCTCTGCTATGTTGCGGTAGAATACGCTCTGTGGACCTCCGGCTGCTTCTGGCCGGGCGACTCTATCTTCAGTCCCTATTGCTGGTGTGATCTTCTGCTGACGTTCTGCCTTTTCGGGCTGCTGCCTGCCACAGGAAAGGCGGTGCGGACATGACCTATATTGAAAATGTATTTATCTGTATGGCCTCACCCCTGTTGATCGCCGCCCTGTGCATGGGTAGGCGGCAGGCCAAATTCTTTCTGTGCTGTCTTGCAGGAATGGGGGCATGCCTGCTCTCCGCTTACATCAATACCTTCTTTGCCGCTCTTTACGCAGCAGATACGATTGCCGCCACCGCAGAGATCGCACCTGTGGTAGAAGAAGTGATGAAACTCCTGCCGTTACTCTTTTATCTTCTTGTATTTGAGCCTGAACCGGTGCCGATCAAAAATGCTGCCATCATCGTTGCACTTTCCTTTGCCACCTTTGAAAATGTCTGCTATCTGATTCAAAACGGAGCCGGACATTTTTCCTTTATCTTTTTCCGGGGCATTGGAACGGGTGCCATGCACGTGATCTGTGGTGCCATCGTCGGCGGTGGACTGGCGTATGTATGGCAGCGCACCTGGCTGAAGATCGCCGGAACCTGCGGTCTGCTCGGGGCAGCCATCACTTTTCATGCAATTTATAATCTTCTGATCGCCTATGGCGGTGCGATACAGTATATCGCATACATTCTGCCTGTGCTGATCCTGACGGCAGGGAAACTGATCACCCGCCGCCTTACCCAGAATCACAACTGAATCCTGTCTTTTGCGGAGCTGCTGTCGGCAGCTCCTGTTTTTTTGAAAAAATTTGATTTTCAGGTGAGAGTTTTTTCGCTTTTTTGTACCTAATTAGATGAAAGGCATATGTATTTTATGACTTTACTTTCCGAAGGGAGGTTTTCAACGATATGTATGATACAGAAAAGCGGGTCGAACTGGTGAAAAAACGGGTGCATGAAAAATATCGCCGGAAGAAGCGCCGCGGGATCTGCCGGCTGTCTGCCCTGTGCACAGCATTGTCTGCGTTCCTTGTGGGAACGGTGCACACAGCAGCCGGCCAGACGCAGATCATCGCCCGGGGAATGTACGGCTCTATCCTGCTACATGAAGATGCCGGCGGTTATGTGCTGGTGGGGGTAATTTCTTTCTCCACAGCAGTCATGATCACTGTGCTGTGTATCAGGCGCCGGGAAAGAGAACACCGCGGACAAGGCACGGGAAAAGGAAACGCATCACAACAATGGGAGGAAAAAAATTCATGAAAAAGCAAAAAATTCGGTTCTATGCGGCGCTGCTTTGCAGTTCCATGGTATTTTCTCTGGTCTCCACGCCGGTATCGGCAGCAGAAACCGGACAGCTGACGAATCCCCCGACATCCACAGAGGGTCCGGGTTCCCCGGAAAGCGCATCGGGAAATGAAGCTGCAGCGGTTCTAAACGGACTGTACGCAGCACTGCCGATTGCAAACGGTGTGAAAGAGGTGGCGACAGCCGAAGAACTGGCGGCTGCATTGGAAAACAATGCGAATGACACAGTCAAACTGACGGCAGATATTACCATCAACACCACGCTGACAATTAGCCGCACTGTGACACTGGATTTAAACGGTAATGTACTGAAAATGACCGGCAGCGGCAGCGTAATCAAGGTGGAATCAGGCGGCAGTCTGACGATTCAGGACAGCAACACAGCCACACTGCACAACTTCACCCTGGGCGGTGACGGTCTGTGGGTGCTGGACGCAAGCGGCAGCGAAATCGTCAATGGCGGCATTATCACCGGTGGCACGGGAATGCCCCCTGGCGTCAATTACTCCGAGGGCGGCGGTGTGTATGTCTCCGCGGGTGCTGCACTCACCATGAACGGCGGCAGCATTGTCGGCTGTAAGGCCGAAAGTGGAGGCGGTGTATGCATTGTTTATGATTATACGGCACAAAAAACAAGCGAGTTCATTATGAAGGGAGGCAGCATCATCGGCTGCACTGCTTCCTCTGGAGGCGGTGTACTGATCCGTTCGGGATGCAGGTTCACAATGAATTCCGGCTCCGAGATTCGCTGCTGCACCGCAAGAACTGGCGGTGGGGTAACCATCAACGCTTCGTCTTCTCTGGCCGGTAGTTTCACTCTGGCCGGCGGAAAAATCCATAAATGTAAGGCTTATGTCGCAAATAATTTTCTTTCCCACGGCGGCGGCATTAGCAACGAAGGAGAATTTATCATGGAAAGCGGTTGTATTGAAAACTGCACATCCCCATCCCAAAGAGACGATAATAAGAGCAGCGGGGTATACAACAAGGGTAAACTGTTCATCTTGCGCGGCGGTACCATTAACGGCAATATAACAAATAAAACTACCCTGAACGCGGACGACGGCACCGTCAACGGAGAGTTGACGAACAATGACCAGATCACCGGCGAAGACTTGAATCGCAGTACTACATTTAACGACAAAGTGACCAACACCGGTACCATCCGGAAGGGCACATTCACAGATGAGGTCATAAATGAGAGCAGCGGTGCCATTAACGGCGGCACATTTACCGGTACGATCACGAACAATGATGGTACGGTTTCAGGCGGTGATTTCAGCAAAGCCACCCTGAACGGTATGCTCGTGATCACTTTTGACCCGGACAATGGAGACCAGAGCATCACCCAGAAAGTGGATTGGAGCAAGGACGGAGCGGCACTCACCGCCCCCGCTTCCACCAATGAGGGGCATAGTCTTGACGGCTGGTATTATGATAACAATGGTACGGAAACAAAATGGAACTTTGACACGGATAAAGCCAGATACACCATGACCCTCAAGGCAAAATGGGAACTCTCCACCTATTCCGTAACGCTGCAGACGGACGGCGGTACGATTGCCAGCGGAAAAGAAGTAACCGGCTACACTTACGGCACCGGAGCAGTTCTTCCGACCGCCGATGATATCACCCGCGAAGGATACCGATTTGACGGTTGGTATGCGGACAGCAACTTTTCCGGTTCACCCGTCACAGAGATCACAGGTACCGATACGGGAAATAAAACGTTCTACGCAAAATGGACGCGAAACACGACTCCCATCATCTCCGGAAACACGATCAATTATATCGTGGAGCACTACAAGACGGACGGCAGCGGCTACACGCTGGCGGAAACAGAACATTCCGCAGGGAAGACAGGTGATACCGTCACAGCAACGCCGAAAACCTATGAAGGCTTTACCTACAATCCGGCAATCTCCACCGCCAGCGGAACGTTGAAGAAGATCAGCAGTCTGGAGGATATCGTGACTTTGAAGCTCTACTATGATGTGAATGCTGACACCGAACATGAAAGTACTGACAGCGGCTCCGAGGAAAAGGCTGACCGTGAGAATCCCTCTCCTGTCGTGAAAAACACCACCTCCTATATGACCTATACCGTACAGGCAGGTGACACTCTCTGGGCAATCGCCAGAAAATACAACTGCTCCATAACCGGGATCGTGGCAGCCAACAGTGACCGGATCAAGAACCCGAACCGGATTCACGCCGGCTGGCAGCTTAAGATTCCCCAAAGCGGAGCGCCTATCACAGGCGGCACTCTCGATGCTGTCCTGCCTGAGAATAAGAAAAGCGGGATATACATCGTCAGACAGGGCGACACCCTCTGGGCAATCGCCAGAAAATGCGGCTGCTCCGTGGCTGAAATCGTTTCCCTGAACCGGGAACTGATCCGCAATCCTGCTCTGATTCATTCAGGCTGGGAACTGAAAGTACCACAGGATTAGCCTCCCCTGAAAGAATCTACCGTGCCAGTCATACTTCATAATATCGGATCAGATAATATCTAAGGGAAAAAGGCAAAAAAAGACGGCCAAAGGCCGATGATCTGAATTCCTTGAATTCTTTTGATTTCTCAAATCCGCGCAATCGACGGACACATTTCGATTGCGCGGAAATCTGAGCTATGAAATTCCATAAATACTTTGTTTCACCTGTGTGCCCCGGTCAGGCGATGTTTCCAAAACAGAAATACAAAAATTACATTTCCTCGATCACTTTCATAAGCTCATCTACATCAATACCATGTACCATAGCTGCCTCTTCCAGGGTCTCTCCCTGTGAAGCAGGGCATCCCAGGCAATGCATTCCTGCATCGAGGAGTACGGGAGCTACTTCAGGATTGGCACGTAAGATCTCACCAATGGTCATGTCTTTTGTTACTCCGGTCATATCGGTCTCCTTTCTGCCGTATAAGGCTTTTTTAGTATAATACTTTCCCCGGAATAAGGCAAGATTATTCTTGTACATCCGCATTTGTTCTTCCCCGAAGATCAGCTCTGCCGCACACCACATTCATAAAAGCATTTGCTTCGCAAATGGCGCCGCTTCGCAGCTCATCTTTTATTTCATGTTGGTGTGCTTTGTCCATGAAAAAGAGATTTCCGTGCTTTGTGTGCAAGCACCCACGCACGTCAACCTTTTTTTCATGTCAGAGCTGATGTACAAAACTCGGAACAATTCCTAAAAAGGTTGACACTTACCCTTGTCAGGTAGTACACTTTTATCGTAAAGAAACAGCTTGGGATACCAGTGAAACCGGTACTCTCAGTTGATAATATTAATTGTTTTTACCAGAAGGAGGTAAATTTTCATGGCAGAAGCATGGAGAAGCTTTAAAAAAGATGGCCATTGGGATGTAGACGTCAACGTACGTAACTTCATCCAGACCAACTACACTCCGTATGATGGAGATGAGAGCTTCCTGGAGGGACCTACCGAAGCAACTGATAAACTTTGGGGCAGACTTCAGGAGTTACAGAAGGAAGAGCGTGAGCATGACGGCGTTCTGGAATGCGAAACAGAGGTCGTATCCAGTCTGACCGCTTATGGCCCTGGCTATATTGATGAATCTATGAAGGATCTGGAGCAGATCGTTGGTCTGCAGACAGACAAGCCTTTAAAGAGAGCATTCATGCCTTATGGTGGTATCAAGATGGCTCAGCAGGCTGCAAGCACCTATGGCTACGAAGTAAACGCTAAATATGACAAGATCTTCAACGAGTACCACAAGACTCACAACCAGGCAGTATTTGATGCTTATACCGATGAGATGAAGGTTGCTCGTCATACCCATATCGTTACCGGTCTTCCCGATACCTATGGTCGTGGACGTATCGTAGGCGACTACAGAAGAGTTGCTCTGTACGGTATTGATTTCCTGATCCAGAAAAAGGAAGAGGATAAGAAGAACTGCGGTACCGGCGTTATGACCGAGGACATCATCCGCCTGAGAGAAGAGATCGCTGATCAGATCAAGGCTCTGAAGGGCATGAAGGAAATGGCTAAGATTTACGGCTACGATATTTCCGGTCCCGCTACCACCGCTAAGGAAGCTATCCAGTGGTTATACTTCGGTTACCTGGCAGCTATCAAGACCCAGAACGGTGCAGCTATGTCCGTAGGACGTATCTCTACTTTCCTGGATATCTATATTGAGAGAGACTTAAAGGAAGGCACCCTGACCGAGAAAGAAGCTCAGGAGCTGATCGACCATATGACCATGAAATTCCGTATGGTTAAGTTCGCTCGTATTCCTTCTTACAACCAGCTGTTCTCCGGCGACCCTGTATGGGCTACTCTGGAAGTTGGTGGTATCGGCATGGATGGTCGTCATATGGTTACCAAGAACGACTATCGTTTCCTGCATACTCTGGAGAACATGGGACCCAGCCCCGAGCCGAACCTGACCGTTCTGTACTCCAGCGCTCTGCCTGATAACTTCAAGAAGTACGCAGCTAAGATTTCTGTAAATACTTCTTCCATCCAGTACGAGAACGATGACGTTATGAAGCCTATCTGGGGTGATGACTACAGCATCTGCTGCTGCGTATCCGCTACTCAGACCGGTAAGGAGATTCAGTTCTTCGGTGCTCGTGCTAACCTGGCTAAGTGCTTACTGTACGCTATCAACGGTGGTAAGGATGAGAAGCATCTGGACAAGAACGGCAAGCATATGCAGTGTGGTCCCGAAATCGCTCCTATCACTTCCGAGTACCTTGATTTCGACGAAGTTATGCATAAATATGACATCATGCTTGACTGGTGTGCATCTCTGTATGTTAACATCCTGAACCTGATCCACTACATGCATGATAAGTACTACTACGAAGCAGCTGAGATGGCTCTGATCGATACCGATGTAAGAAGAACCTTCGCAACCGGTATTGCAGGTCTGTCCCATGTAGCTGACTCCCTGTCCGCTATCAAGTATGCTAAGGTTAAGGTTATCCGTGATGACCAGGGTTGTGCTGTAGACTTCAAGATCGAAGGCGACTTCCCTAAGTATGGTAACGATGATCCCAGAGCTGATGAATTCGCTGTATGGCTGCTGAAGACCTTCATGGAGAAGATCAAGAAGAACCACACCTACAGAAATTCCGAGCCTACCACTTCCGTACTGACCATTACCTCTAACGTTGTATACGGTAAGGCTACCGGTGCTCTGCCTGATGGTAGAGAAGCTTACAAGCCTTTCGCTCCCGGTGCATCACCTTCCTACGGTGCTGAGAAGAGCGGTCTGCTTGCATCCCTGAACTCCGTAGCTAAGCTGCCTTATGAGTATGCTCTGGATGGTATCTCTAATACCCAGACCATGGCTCCTTCCGCTCTTGGTCACAACCTTGACGAGCAGAAAGAAACTCTGGTACGTGTAATGGATGGTTACTTCGATCGTGGTGCTCATCACCTCAACGTTAACGTATTCGGTACCGAGAAGCTGTTAGATGCACAGGCTCATCCTGAGAAGCCTGAGTACGCTAACTTCACCATCCGTGTATCCGGTTATGCTGTTAAGTTCATCAGCCTGACCAAGGAGCAGCAGGATGATGTTATCGCAAGAACCTGCCATAAGAGTCTGTAATTCTTACAGGTTTTGAGATAATTGATGTATATGGGGCCGGGCAGTAATGTCCGGTCCTTTTTTGGATATACTATTCGTAACACTCACCCCTCAGCTGCCTGCACGGCAGAGAATGGAGATTATTACAATGATCAAAGGCAGAATTCACTCATTAGAATCCTTCGGCGCAGTAGACGGACCCGGAATCCGCTATCTTATTTTCCTCAAGGGCTGCAATATGCGTTGTCAATATTGCCACAACGTAGATACCTGGAATCCCGACACTGACAATCTGATGACAGCAGACGAGCTTCTGGATAAAGCAGAGCGTTTCCGCAGCTACTGGGGCAAAGAAGGCGGCATCACTGTCAGCGGCGGCGAAGCCTTATTACAGATCGATTTTCTGATCGATCTTTTCCGCAAGGCCCACGAGAGAGGCATCAATACCAATCTTGATACTTCCGGACAGCCTTTTACCAGAGAAGAGCCTTTCTTCTCCAAATTCAATGAATTACTGAAATATACTGATCTCGTCATGTTGGACATCAAGCATATTGATGATGAAGAACACAAGAAGCTAACCGGCCATACCAACAAGAATATTCTGGACTGCGCAAGATACCTTTCCGAGCAGGGTATTCCCATGTGGATCCGTCATGTACTGGTGCCCGGAATTACTGACAATGACGAATACCTGAAAAAGACAAGAGAATTTATTGATACTCTGGATACCGTCATGAAAGTAGAAGTTCTTCCCTACCATACTCTGGGTGAGTACAAGTGGAAAGAACTGGGGATTCCGTACAAGCTTGAGGGTGTAGAACCGCCCACCGAAGAGAGGATCCAGAACGCGAAGAAGATTCTGGAGTTCAATAAATATAAATAAGCAACTGTAACTATTGATAAAAAATACTAAATAAGTCTTGTATTCAAAGCCCATTTATATTACAATACAAGTGGTTATATTGATAAATTTGTATCAAACAAGAGATTTGATACACGCAAAATAGGAGGAAAAGATTATGGCATTTGTTATTGGTGATGCTTGTGTAGCATGTGGAGCTTGTGAGGCACAGTGCCCCGTTGGCGCTATCAGCATGGGCGACGGAAAGTTTGAAATCGATGCAGATAAGTGCATCAGCTGCGGTTCCTGCGCAGGTCAGTGCCCTGTTGGTGCTATCGCAGAGGATTAATTCCTGATTCAGAACGTACCCCGGGGAAGGCATTTCAGAAAATGAAATGCCTTTTCTTTTTTTCTGCCTTAATTTCCCTGCCGGTATTTTCTTTGTCTACGATCTCTGTGGACTCTTTTTCCACTTTCGGCCTTCTCTCCTCTTTCTGCTGTTTCCGCAGTTGTCCCCTGGTCTTTTTCCGCAACAGCTCGTCCATCTTCTGATAGTACTCCTCGCTGCGCTGTTCCAGTCTGCGGTCTCTCTCCTCTTCCCGTTCTTCTCTGCTGCGGAACTGATAATCCAGCTCCTTGACCATGCTTTCCTTGAGTTCCCGGCAAAGGTCCTGGTTATTCTCCCGTACTGCCTCACGGATCATCTGTTGCAGGATCCACTGGAGCCTTTTAGCCTTCTCTTCCCTGCTTTCACTCTGCAGTCCTTCCTTCTCCGGCACCGTACACATCCTCTCCTGCGGCTGTACCGGCATCTCTTTATCCACCGGTTTATCAACGATCTCGATGGCCATGTGTGGTGTCCGGACTTCTGCCGGCTCTTTCCGGGCTTCTACAGGCTCTTTTTCCCGTTCCTCCGGCAGTACGTCCAGCCGTCCGTCCTTTAATATCATTTTAATTGCTTTCAACTGTAATCCCCTTTCTTTCATGCTCTTGATCTCTTTGAACCGTTCCACGTCTTCCTTCGTATAATAGCGGTGCCCCAGCTCGTTTCTTTTGATGGGCAGATGTAATTCCTCTTCCCAATAGCGAAGTACATGGCTCTCCACCTTTACCTGTTTTGCAGCATCCGAAATCAATAAATACTCTCCCATATTCTCTTCCTTTCCACATAGCCATATATAATGATGTCGGGGTCAAAAGCCCCCGACTTTGATGCCTACGGATTGTTCCGTGCTA
>ERZ791695.951-NODE-951-length-10806-cov-3.55669_pt1 | contig 10806 bp, 7 predicted proteins | sample MGYA00509956_ERZ791695 | MGnify/ENA primary metagenome ERZ791695 (study PRJEB30046, sample SAMN00715234) | human gut metagenome | study: EMG produced TPA metagenomics assembly of the A metagenome-wide association study of gut microbiota in type 2...
GGCTCGTCGGCTCGGCCAGAATTAAAACTTTCGGTTGAAGCACCATGACGGAAGCGAGATTCAAGAGCTGCTTTTGCCCGCCGGACAGCTCTGTGACCGGCTTATAAAACCATTCCTGAATCCCGAAAAACGATGCCATTTCCGCAACTCTGCGGCGAATCGTCGGCGTATCGTAGCCGAGGGATTCCAGCCCGAACGCCAGCTCGTGCCAGACCTTGTCGGTCGCGATCTGATTCTCCGGACTTTGCTGCACAAAGCCAATCTTCTCGGCCTGTTCGCGTTGGTCTAGGGAATCAAGATTTCTGCCATCGAACAGGATCTCGCCGCTTCTGCGGCCATGCGGCGCGAGAACGGTTTTGAGCTGCCGCAGCAGCGTACTTTTGCCGCACCCGGAGGGGCCGCAGAGCACCAGAAACTCCCCCGGTCGGACAGACAGTGTGAGGTCAGAGATTGCCTGTTTTTCCTGCTCCGGGTATGCAAAACTCAGATGGTTGATTGTAAAGAGTTCCACTGTCTGTCCTCCTTCCGATCAAGAATCACCGGCGTCAGCACCAGTGCGAGATAAACACACATGAAGCTCACGGTCATGGGGGTAAGCACAACGCTTTTCACGGTCGGATAGTAGCGGAAATACGTGCCGCCTGCCATCCAGCCGGAAACGAGATACGTGCCGCAGAAGATCAGCCACGCAAGCGCGGCTTTATCACGCTCATCGAAACGATAAATCGAGAACGCCGTGCGTCCGGGCAATCCGTAGCCGCGCGAACGCATGGAATCTGCGGTTTCAATCGCGTTCTCTAAGCTCCATGTGACCATGATGGAGAAGATTTTGACGGCGTTCCCGACTCTTTGGAACACGCTGCCGTTTTTCGTGTCGCGCCCGCGCCTCGGAAACGACCTGCATCTGCGCCTTGAACTTCGGGATAAAGCGCAGCGCCATGGAGAGAACGAGCGACAGCGCCGGGATGACGCGCCCGAATAGATAGACAAACTTGTCCGAGGTCATGACCTCGTTGTAGCTGGAAAACCAGAGAACAACGCTTGCCAGCATGACCGCCGCGGCCACACCGTAGAACATGGATTCGAGCGTCAGCGGATTGCCGGAGGGCAGATAGGTCAAAATCGTTTGACCTTCGTGATTGAACGCCGGGTTGACGAGCGCGGCAACGGCCGCCATGGGAAGCAGTCCCATGACGGCAAAGCGCACCGCTTTTCTGCCCTTGAGATAGATGTCATACGCCAGCGCACCGGTCAGAGAAATTGCCAGATAGACCGGGTGCATCAGGCACATCGAAAAGAGAAGAACGAGCGCGTAGTATAAAAAATTGATCGTCGGATGGTAGCCTGAAAAGGTGTCTCTGTTTCTCATGCGTCACCGCCTGTCGCATAGCCGCCGCCGATGTCCTTGCCCAGTTCGCAAGTATATTCCCATTCCACAACGTCGCCGTTTTGAAGCTGATAGCGGCTGCATCCGTAGTTCGGAAACCAGTCGTTGACCTTGTACGTCCAGCCGGACACCTCGCCGCAGTCAAACTCATAAAGGTTTCCAATACCCTCGATATAGGCAGAGTTATAGATCGGCGTCAGGGAAAATTCCATATGAATTTTGTTATCCCGGCAGACCTGCTGGAGTACGTCAAAAACACTCTGCCCCTGCTTGAAGGTGACCTCCACGGGCTTTAGCAGCCATCCGTTCTCCGGTACCAACTCCACTTTTTCCTTGTCGCACAGGTCCATGTGTTCCAGGATCGACGCGCAGGAAATGGAGATCGTACAGGTGTATTCCGTATCGCTGACCGTCACGTCCTGCGGCTCGACCGGCTGCGGCTTGCCCTCCGGGACGGGGTCGGTCAGGTACTGATCCTGACCCTCTTTCCGTTCGGGCTTGCCGTAGCCGTTTCCCGCGGCGCATCCGCAAAGGAGCAGGAGCGCCAGAAAAAGCGCGGCCAGTCTGTAAAACTGCTTCATTGCATCACATCCGTCATGTCATAGAGTGTGGTTTCGCCTGTTTCGGCCCGATGGATCGAGGCCAGTGCATAGAATGCCTGTTCCGTCGCCATGCCGTCATCGCCGCCGCTGTCCAGAACATGTACAAACGCACCGCTTTCCTGCGCGAAGCGCAGAAGCGCGTCTTCGACGGTAACGCCATTCTTCACGAAGCGCGCATCATCCAGCGGCACACCAAGCTCTGTCAGCGCCACGATCACCTGTGCGACCGATTCACTGTTACTGGAGCCCCATGAAGCATAGCCGCCGTCCGGCTCCTGCAAGGAGGAAAGGACGGCAAGGCCGCGTTCCACGGCTGCTTCAACCTCCGGCTGTTCGCGGTATTTGGCAAGCGCCTGCAGCGTCATTGCCGTAATGTCCACGTCCGCCTCGCCGCCCGTCAGCGTCCAGCCGCCGTCCGGCAGTTCCCGCGCAAGCAGCTCGTCCACATACATCTGCCGTGTCGCCTGCACGGCGGCATCCGGGTTTTCAGGAATTTCGTAGTTCCCGCTGTCCAGCGCCAGCAGCGCGAAGATCGTGCCGTTGATGCCCTGCTTGGTGACCTGTTCAAAGTCTGCCAGCGGTTTCAGCAGGTCGAAACCAGCTACACTGGCCGGGTCTTTTCCAATGGCGGTCAGCGCCAGCACGGTGCGGGAATACTCGGTGTACTTCCGCTCACTGAGTATTCCGTTTTTCTCGCGGACTGCTGCTTCTACATTTTTGTAATAAGTATCAAAGTATTTCTGCGAAACCTTTATGTCGGAGCGTGCCAACCCAAAAATCAGCCAGTCTCCGCCGATGGAGGCCGCTCCCGGCTCGGCTACCTGCGCTTGCAGATAGCCGGCCGTTTTTTCAAGCTGCGTTTCCGGTTTGCCGCAGGCGGTCAGGGAGAGCAGCAGGGAAAGCAGGAGCAGGATACAGAGCATTCTGGAAGCGATTCGTTTCATACGCTGCATCTCCTTATCATCCAAGAACCGTGGCGGCCGCGCAGAGCGGTTTGCTGTTGCCGTCAATATAGAACACGCGGATCTTTGCGCTGCCCGGCAGCGTCACACTGCCCTTGATAGTCAGCACCTCCAGCTTTGTCAGCTTGCCGCTGTCGTCGTAGCATGCAATCAGAACCTTATGTCCTTCAGGTATCTCTCCGTCGATGGAGAGCGTATTTGCAGCCGTTCGGAAACTCCATGTAATATCGTCCGCAAGCGTGCCACTGTCGGCTGTATCGCCCACGCGGATCTGTATGGTTGTCGTGATTGCTGCAATTTTATTGCCGGCAGTCATCTTATTGCCGTTCGGCAAATTACGATACATGGTCTGGCCGCGGCCAAACTCCAGCGTGAGTTCCGTCGTGCCGTCCGCAAGCGTGCCCGTTGGTGCGGACACCATGTCAGTAACGTCGCGCGTCGAACCGTCCGAAAGCGTCGCTGTCACAACCATCCCGGTTTTGTCAAAGGTTTCACCGGCGCTATACTGTGTCTTATCCGGTTGCTTTGTGACCTTAATCGTTTCAACGCTTCTGCCGAACGCCATAAGATAGGCAGAGTCATTTTTAAAGTAAATCGTGCCGTTGCTGTCTGCGATAGGACTGCAGATCGCGTACTGCGCCTGATCGCCATAAGGCGTAAAAATGGCGTATGGTGCCTGATAGGTATACCCTTTGTAGAGTTCCTGTGTGGTGTAATCAGCTGATGTCTGGTTTGGTGCATCTCTGAGAGCACGGAGCGTTCCCGGCGTATAGTTATCAAAGAAATAAACATAGACATAGCTATCATACGCTGTTGTAAGCAGACCGCTAGTCTGCGGATAGCCTTGTGTCGGCACACTGTACGCAATGGACATTGTGTCACCGAGGTCGATGACCGTGATGTTGTGGCCGGAATATGGCGTAAACTGACCCGTGCCGCTGACACCGATATACGCACGGCCATTATAGACGACCGGCGTGGAGGTACTCATCGGCGGAAGGGCCGGATCGTTTGCACCGTTGTCCAGCTTCAGTCCGTCACATGCTGTAATGGCGTAGCTGCCGTTCTTCGCTTCAACTTTTACGCGGTAGAACGTGCCGCCCTTTGATGTAAAATAATATGCGCAGCTCTGCTTATCGTACGAAATTGTGCTGCGGATATCTCCGTCGAACCCGCTTTTGGAATCCAGTATAGCGCCGGTCAGCGGATCAAACAGATACAGATATGAGCAGTTGTCCTTGCCGTCATCTGTGCCAACCATAATAAAGTCATCGCAGGCATAGGCTCCAGCCCAATAGAAGCCGCCATTTTGAACATGCCGCCACGTTGCCGATTTCGCTTCTGTTGTAGTTCCTACATCTTCATCGGTCAGAGATACACACACAAAGCCCGCGTCAAGCTCCTCTGCATACCAGAAGCCCGTGTAGGCGTATCCGTTCAGGACTGTGATGGGGCAGTTTGGCTGGCCGCCCAGCGGGTCGGTGTACAGCCACAGGGATTCCAGTGTTTTTGCGTTGAATGCCTGAATCCGTCCATTGGACAGACCAACCAGCACAATGCCATCCGCATAGGTCGGCCCGTTGATGGCAAAGCTGGATTTCCCGGCCATCTGACCCGTGGCCTCCACTGCGCCGGTGTCCTTATTTACGCGGTAAATATGGTCGCCTGCATAGACAATCAGGCAATCGTCCACCAGAATCGGGTTGCTGACGGCTCCGTCGGAGTAGCCCTCTCCCAGCTTCACTGCCCAGTACATCATGCCGCTTTCTGCTGTGATCGGCGTTTTGGCGTCTGTAATGCCATTGTTGCTGTTCATACCGCCGCCTATGGTGCTTCCAGTATACGATGTGCCGCGGAAATCCGCCCATTCGGCGTTCAGATTGTGCTGAATTTCCTTGTTTTCTTCTGCAACGTCCAATTTGATCTGGACAGCATGAAGATCCGTGAAAGTTTCTTCTCCGAGTTTCAGCACGACTTGTCCATTTTCATCCTTTTCCAACGTCAGTTCTGCTTGCTGACCGCGATAGCCCACACAGGTAAAGCTTGCAGTATAAGTGAAGCCCTCCGAGAGCGCATAGGTTTTCCCTGTGCGTGGCCAGCTGCGATTTCCGCTGATGCTCTCATAGATATAAATTTGGCCATCCGCGGGGGTCATTTCAAAGGTAACTGCCGTGGTAGCAGCTTTTTGAACCTCAATAGTGTAAATGGTTTTTGCGGTCTTGTTATTGCGGTTTGTCAGTTCGATGGTGAGAAGCTCCGACTCTTCACTGCCATTCAGTTTTGCGGTAAGTGTTCCGCCTGACGGCACACGCTCACCACTTACAGAAATCTCATACCCGCTGTCGGTATCGCCGTATCTTGGTGCATCCGTGTGCAGTTCAAATGTGACATCCAGCGAGGGGGCTGCCGCCGGTACAAGTATGCTGTACGCGTTCTCACTGGAACTATATCCAACGAGACTGCTGCCTTTGCGGTTCAGGGTAACGGGCGCACCTTGGAAGAAGATTTCCATATTTTTCAGGCTCAGCGTTCTCAAAAGTGCAACAGTGTAATCTGTGTAATACGTTACGCCATCATTTTCATCCACATATGTGACTCGGAACGTAATCGTATTTTCATAGGCGCTCCCTGGAAGTAATACCTGCGGCAACTGTGTACCGGTCTGTTTTCTGCTCGTTAACGCTATGGTTGTTGAATCCCCATCGTTACTTGCTGTGCTTTGTGCCTGATAAATAACAGAACACTCATATTTTTTTGAAAGATCCGTTAAACCGACCACGTTTGCAATCCATGCGTACACGCTGCTTGAATAGTCTGAAACAACAGCTGTGTACGTATGTGTGGCTTTTGAGAATTTTGTATTGAGGGCAATGTTACCTTTGTTATTGCTGCTTTCACTGTTTCCAAGCGCTAATTCCGACAACCAGTCCTCCTGCTTGACCGCTACATCAATGATTGGGGACTTGCCGTCCTCCGTAACCAGCGTAAAGGTTTTCTTTGCATGGTAATAGGTGCCCTGCGTTGCGACATACGAGTAATCGTCGCCCGGCACGAGCGTGTAGAGATAATTGACCGTGCCGCTGGCGCCAATCGTTTTTGTATAGGCCAGTTCTTCGCCGTTCTTGTTTACGACCGTCAGTGTGACATCACTGGCCGTCTTGAACGTGACCTTTTTTCCTTGGCCCGGTTGGATCGCCAATGTATAGGTTGTCGTGTAGTTTCCGGAGGAAACCGTGATCGTGACCGTCGTATTGCTGGAGATCGTCACGGTCGCGCTGCCGTCTGTGTCCAGTGCGTTTCCGTTGACTGTGATGGAAGACCCGGAGACCGTGGCGGTCGGATAGATTTTCAGTACCTGTTCGGAATCAAGGATCTTATAGGTATATTCCGTCTTGGTGCTGGAGAAGCTCTCTGTCGCCGCCTGCGCCGTACCTGCGGCATTGGTCACGCGCAGACTGCCGAGCGTCGGCATGCGGTCGAGCTGCAGCGTCAGATCCACGCTCTGTGTATAACCGTCAGAACCGCTCTTGCTGGCTCTGAGCGCAACCGTATTGCCCGCCGCGCCGCGGGAGAGCGCATTGTCAATGCTGGTCGCTTTAGACTCAGCCGGGATGGCCTTATCTCTGGCTGCACCGCTTATGTCCGTGTAAACGGCCTTGACCGCTGCTCCTGTGGTGTTCAACTTGAAATATGGATACAGCCGTCCGGTGAAGCTGTCCGGCACCTGCACGGTTGCGGTATGATCCTGCAGCGTATATTTGTAGCAGTTCGCATCGAACTCCGCGTCGTAGCCGCTGGAAATCTGTAGGCTGCTCTCATTGAACCAGTCCCCGGTGGGCAGGCTGGCATTTACCGTCATTGCTCCGCTGACCGTGATCTTGCCGGAAACCATGCGGTTGCCCTGCCGGACATAGAAGGTATAGCCGCCTGCCGGGAGCTGGAGCGTGCCGGTATGGTTAGGGTCTGTAAACTGCTTTCCGTAGTCATTGACCGCGGACACGGTAAAGCTGCTGCCAGAATAGCCGGAGAAGGTCACGGTGTATTTGGTGTTCTGCCCGGCTTTATAGGCGTTGATCTTCGTCGTGATCGCAGCTGCATAGCTCTGTGCGCTCTCACTGGTAACGCCCAAATAGCCACTGACTGCTGCCTGGTATTCGTCTGCTGCGGCGTTCTGCACATCGGCAGCTTCTTCCAGATAGTCCGCCATGACCTGCATCAAGGTTTGCAGGCCGGAGGACGGTGTGCTGTTCGAGGCTTCACTAAATCTGAAATGCGTCACAGTATTGGCAGCGCTGTCAATGGAAACGCCATCCGGCGTACTGCCATAGGTATAGTTGCCGTTGACGCCCTCAATCGCCGTAATAAACTGATTGCTGCCATTCGTTGTAAAGCTGTATTTGCTGGCGTTCAGCGCCTGCCGGATAGTCTGCCCATCCGTAAAGGCGATCCGCACCGGCGCAATGAGCAGCTTATTTGCTGTTTCAGCGGAAAAATAGAAATATCCGCTTGCATTGACCGCCTGCGTCGAAATTGCAGCTTCCTCCACAGGTTCTTCTGTGGTCACTTCCGCGTCTGTATTTTCCGCAGGCACGGTATCCACGGTTTCTTCCGCTTCAACCAACTCTGCGTCCGCTGCCAGCACGCTGAGCGGCAGGCAGGACAGGAGCATCACCAGCAGGAGCAATGCGGCTGTCATTCGTTTCAGTTTCATAGGGTTACCTCCCATCAGTAGAGACAATTCAGCCATTTCAGCCGCAGCTTATGAAGCGGCTTGCAGCGTGTTTTCAGGTTTTCCATCGTCGTGTCGTGGAACGCCCGCATTTCTGTGAGCTGCTCCGGTGAGATCGCACGGCTGGAAAACAGCGCCTGTGCGTTATACATGGTCATATCGTGCAGCTTCGCGGCGTACTCCTCTCCAAGCTGCTCCTTTGCCGTTTCACAAAGCTCCAGCATGGAACCCGTGCCGCGCTTGAAGCCCATTGCTGCCAGCAGTGCCGCGCAGTCTGTAAACAGGCAGGCGGCTGCGGCGGATGGATCCTCCTGCGTGAACGTTTCGTTCCGTTTTTTGAGGATGACTGTGTGCCGGATGAAGACAGCCGCAAGCAGCAGAAGCAAAAGCATCGCAATGAGGATGATCCAGAACGCGGGCTTGTGGAGAAGTCCGGTTCTCTGGCCGCCGTCCGGGGTGCTGTCCTCCGAATCGTCCGGCTCTGCGTTGTCCTGCTCCAGCTCCTGACCCTCCGTTACGCGCGGGCCGTCGCCGTTTCCTTCTTTCCCTGCGCCAACCGGCTTGATGCCGCTCTCGGTCTGCTCGGCAGAGAGGTCTTCGAGGCCAGGCGTCAGCGCCAGCGGCAGCCAATGCCGTCCTGATACACCTCCACCCATGCGCCCGCGGCACTTGCGTCCACGTTCACCGGCTCGTTTTCTGCGGCCTTGACCGTATATCCCTCGACATAGCGGGCAGGGATGCCGTAATACCGCAGCGCCAAGGCCGCGACGGTCGCGTATTGATACGTTGTGCCGTCCGCCGTGTCGGTCAGCGGCAGCGCAATATTGCCGCTTCCGTCAAAGCACAATTCCAGAAACGCCAGCGCAGCCGTCTGCGCCTGCTCTTTCGTCAGGCTGTCTGCCGGGCCGTAGCTTTCACAGCATTGATCCAGCACTGCGCCGAGCTGCGCGCGGAACTCCGCGGGAACGGTCAGCGCGTAGGAATATACAAATTCGCGGTACGCGCTTTCCATCTGTAAGTACGATTTCACGCCGTCCGACGTGTCATTTTGCAAAAAGTCCAGAAGCTCCGGCAGAATCGTCTGTGCGTCCGAAACTGTCTCGTAGGAATAGCCGCGCTCACCGCGCAGACCGTTTGTTTCAAGCGTAGAGGGCTGAATTTTGTTTTTCGTCAAGCCTGCGCGTTCCGGCAGCACCGTACACGGCTCATAGCGATACAGGCTGCACCCGGCAAGGTTCTGGACACTGACGCTGCCGGACTGATAATTGCCCATCAGCCGCGCAGCCGTTGCCAACTGGCTCTGCGGATAGAAGCCGGACTGATGCAGCCAGTAAAAGAGGGCTTTTTCCTCTGCGGCGGTTTCCGTATCCAGCGCCGTCCATGTTTCATTTTCGTAGGTGTCGCCAACGAAGCCGCGCAGATAGAGCGTCTGCGCCGTATCCGCCGTGACGGACAGGAGGGTGTCCGTGCTTTCTGTCTTTGTGACCGGCTGGGACAGATTGCCCTCCGGCAGGACTTCTCCCGCTTTTTCGTAGCGCCAGTAGTGCAAAGCGCTCTTCGCATTTTCTGAAAGGGACTGCATCGTGCCTGTTTGCAGGGAAATTGCGGCTACGCCCGCGACAATCACGCCCACGAGCAGGAAGCTCGCTGCAGAGACAGCGTTTTTGTTTTTTTGCCATGTCAGCATCAGCAGAGCAATCGCTGCCGCAGCAAGGAGCAGGACACCCGGCTGCACAAAGGCTGCCGCTACACTCAGGGCTGCCATCAAAACCGCTGTCAATGTCGGTACGCGCGAGAGCGCGACACTCATCATCGCAAGCAGAAGGCCCGCCACGATCCCGGCCAGCCAGAGGCCGGTGCCGTCTGTTTCGGCAAGCGGCAGGAGGATGCCTTTTTCCGCCGCCCAGAGGTCACGCAGCGTGTTCCACGCCGCACCGAAGCCGTTCAGCAGCGGGTTCCGCGCGAACAGGACAACGAGAAGCAATGCCGCCAACAGAATGGGGAGCATCAGCTTCATCTTTTTGAAATGCCGGATGGCTGCAGCGGCGATGCAGGTCAAAGCGCCTGCGCCCAGCAACCAGAGCATTGCAGCAAAGCCGCTTATCGTGTAACCAATCGCGGCAAACGCGAGGAAAATCAGGAGAGCAGACAGCAGTTCCAGCAGCGTTTGACTGCACGTGGACTGCGTCTCGCGGTAGATTCCGGCACGCAGGCCGGTATTTCTTTTGTTCTTCATAGCCTGCCCTCCTTACAGTTCCAGCTCGGAGAGCTGCGCGGCGTAATCTTTCTCATTGAACTGCTCACCGCAGACAAGCGCGGTCAGGCGGCCAATCGAAGAAAGCTGCTCTGTTTCTGCCTGCTGTTCACCGGAAACGTAAATCAGGTGAGACCAGCTTCCAACCGGTACTTCTTGGAGAAGCAGCGACGCGCCGCTGACGCCGGTTGCCGCCTTTGCCGTAAACAGGCGCGGCAGCAGGCCGATGAGGTCGTCCATATCCCGGATCTGCTGGAACACACAGCGGCCTGTATCGCCCTCGTTCCATCCCACCGTAAACTGGACGGACTGGGAAAGAAGGTTCCGGCAGACGGAAACGACAATCTCGGCTTCCGCATCTGTTCTGTCTGCCGTCGGGGCTTCTTCCGTGCGCTCCCAGAATACCGCGGCGGAGCGCGTGATGGGCAGCGATGGGTCTTTGACGATCAGCTTGTCATATTTGTGGCTGAGCTTCCAGTGGATCTGCCGCTGGCTGTCGCCGGGAACGTAGTCACGGATCTGGAACATCTCGGACAGGTCATAGCCGGGCCGCTCGTTGGAATAATCCTCGGTATCGTCGATGTGCGCGGCCGCGGGGGACAGCACCAGCGTCTGCAAAAACGTATCCGGCTGCACGACGCAGGCGCTGTGCGCGTCAGGCTGCGTTTTCACGCCGATGAGGCCGAAGCAGTCATACAGACGGGCAGATGCCACGGCCAGGCGAATGCGTCCGCACCACGGGCTTTGCAGAGAAATCTTCATTGTCCGCCTGCCCTTCGGCCAGATGCCGCCGCTCACGTTTACGATCTGCGTCTCTCCGTTCAACTGGTTCTCCAGCCGTACACGGCAGGCAATCTGGCAGACCGGCAGCC
>ERZ791695.965-NODE-965-length-10621-cov-2.95325_pt1 | contig 10621 bp, 8 predicted proteins | sample MGYA00509956_ERZ791695 | MGnify/ENA primary metagenome ERZ791695 (study PRJEB30046, sample SAMN00715234) | human gut metagenome | study: EMG produced TPA metagenomics assembly of the A metagenome-wide association study of gut microbiota in type 2...
GATGGTACAAGACATAATATAGGATTTGCAGCAGTAGATTATATTGCTGATAAGTATAATATAGAATTAAATAGGATAAAATTTAAAGGTGTGTTTGGTGAAGGATTTATAAACGGAAAGAAGGTAATTTTATTAAAGCCAACTACATATATGAACTTAAGTGGAGAAAGTATTAGGGAAGTAATTAACTTCTATAAAATATCTAATGAAGAAGTAATTGTAATTTATGATGATATTAGCTTAGAAGTGGGAAGATTAAGAATAAGAGAAAAGGGTAGCCATGGTGGACATAATGGAATAAAAAGTATCATAGCTAACTTAGGAACTGATGTGTTTCCAAGAGTTAAAATAGGTGTAGGAGCGCCAAAGGGAAATTTAGTTTCACATGTATTGGGGAAATTTAGTGAAGATGAGATTGAAATTTTAAGAGAAACGATAAAAGCTTCTAGTGAGGCAGTAAGTATAATAGTAAATACGGATACTAAAGAGGCGATGAATAAACTAAATGGATTTAATGCATGCAAAGAAATTTAAAGAGAAGTTATGGAGGGTGATAAGATGAGATTACAAGGGCTATTACAACCCTTACAGGAAAATGATAAGTTTATTACAACTATAAATAGTATAAAAAATAAAAGGTTTCCAATAAATATATCTGGTTTATCCGATTCTGGAAAAAGCTATGTAATAGATGGAGTATTTAATGAAATAGATAATTCTTTAGTTGTGGTAACACATAATGAGATTGAGGCTAAAAATCTATATGAGGATCTAAGTCTTTACTCTACTAATGTATATTTTTTACCAATAAGAGAAGTTGTGTTTTACAATGTTGATGCAGTTTCAGGAGATCTTAGATGGGCAAGGTTAAAGGTAATAAAAGAGATACTCAATAATAAAAGTAAAAAGATAATAGTTACATCAATTGATGCACTGACTGCATTATATACACCTAGAGAAAAATACTTAAAGTATAGTATTGGTATAAAAAGTGGGGACGAGGTAGATTTAAAAGACACTTCCAAAAGATTAATTGAGTGTGGCTATGAAAGAGTTGAAGTAGTAGAAGGTAAGGGTGAGTTTTCATTTAGAGGAGGGATACTAGATGTTTTCCCTCCTACAGCTGTTTATCCATATAGAATTGAGCTTTTTGGTGATGAAATAGATTCTATTAGAACTTTTAATATAGAATCTCAAAGAAGTATCGAAAAAGTTGAATTTATGGAGATTTTTCCAGCAAAAGAAGTAATAGTAGATGAAGAAGCCAAAAAAAGTGCAAATGATAAAATAATTGCTGAACTTGATTCAATAATTGAAAAATCAAATAAGAAAAATAATGAACAAATTGACAAGATAAGAGGAATAGTTAATAAAAATTTAGAAATGTTGAATGAAACTTCAACATTTGAAACTGTTGATAGTTATTTACCTTTCTTTTATAAAGAAATGGAATCATTTTTTGATTATTTAGAGGGATATACATTTATAATTGATGACTTAAAGAGATGCCAAGGAAAAGTTGAAAGTATATATTATGAATTTAACGAAAACTATTTAGCATTTCTTCAAAGGGGTGATATATTACCTTCTCAAAATAAATTGTTAATAGACAAAGAAGAGTTATTAATTAAATTAGAAAAAGCTAATGTTATAACATTGAATACATTTGATACAAGAACAGATATACTATTCCCAGTAACTAGTATAGAGCTAAACCAAATTACATCAAATAATTATAATGGACAGTTAGATTTACTTATCGAAGATATAAAATCAAGAAAAGCAAGTGGATTTAGAACTTTAATATTAGCTGGTACTAGAACTAGGGGAGAAAGATTAGTAAAAACACTTAGAGATAGGGAAGTTGAAAGTGTTTATAAGGATGAAGTAGATAGTATTGAGTTAGGTCAAGCGGTAGTTACATTTGGGAATTTAATTAAGGGATTTGAGTATCCTGATTTAAAAGTATGTGTAATATCTGATAAAGAGGTATTTGGTGAGGCTAAAAAATCCCTACCTAAAAAGACAAGTAAGAAAAAAGGTGTAGGAAAGATAACTAGCTTTGCAGAATTAAAGCCGGGCGATTATGTAGTACATGCAAATCATGGTATAGGTGTATTTAAAGGAATTAAGCAAATTGATATAGCTGGTAATACGAGAGATTACTTGGATATCGTATATGATAAGGGAGATAAGCTTTATGTTCCGGTGGATCAGTTAGATTTAGTTCAAAAATATATAGGAAGTGAAGGAAAGACTCCTAAGATTAATAAATTAGGTGGAAATGAATGGCAAAAGGCTAAAGCTAAAGTTAGAAAATCAATAAATGAAATTGCTGAAGATTTAGTGAAATTATATGCGGCAAGGGCTGCATTAAAAGGGTATAAATATTCTAAGGATACAGAGTGGCAAAGGCAATTTGAAGATGAGTTCCCATATGAAGAAACTCCTGACCAATTATCATCATTAGAAGAAATAAAGCATGATATGGAATCAGATAAGCCAATGGACAGATTACTTTGTGGAGATGTTGGTTATGGTAAAACAGAGGTAGCTATAAGAGCTGCTTTTAAAGCTGTTATGGATGGAAAGCAAGTTGCATTTCTTGTTCCAACAACTATATTGGCTGAGCAACATTATAAAAATTTAAAAAAGAGGTTTTCTGATTTCCCAGTTAAGATAGATATGATTAGCAGATTTAGAACTGCTAAGCAACAAAAGGCTACTTTACAGGCTTTAAAAGAAGGAAATGTAGATATATTAATAGGAACTCATAGATTAGTATCAAAGGATATTGCATTTAAGGATTTAGGATTGCTTATAGTAGATGAGGAACAAAGATTTGGAGTTGCTCAAAAGGAAAAAATAAAATCTTTAAAGAAAAATGTAGATGTACTTACATTAAGCGCAACACCAATTCCAAGAACACTTCATATGTCACTTACAGGTGTGAGGGACATATCAGTTATAGAAACCCCACCTGAGGAAAGATATCCTATTCAAACATATGTTGTAGAACAAAATGATCAGCTTGTTAGAGATGCAATTTTAAGAGAAGTTGGAAGAGATGGTCAAGTTTATTTTGTTTATAATAGAGTAGAAAGTATACAAAGTATAGCAAATTATATAAGAGAGTTAGTTCCTGAATGCAAAGTTGGAGTTATTCATGGACAGATGACAGAGAAAGAATTAGAAGCTGAAATGATTAATTTTATGAAAAAGGAATATGACGTTTTAGTATGTACAACTATTATAGAAACAGGTATTGATATACCTAATGTAAATACAATGATAGTAAATAATGCAGATAAAATGGGACTATCTCAATTATACCAATTAAGAGGAAGAGTTGGACGTTCTAATAAAATAGCTTATGCTTACTTTATGTATACTAAAGATAAGGTATTAACTGAAGTTGCTGAAAAGAGATTAAAAGCTTTAAAAGATTTTACAGAGCTTGGTTCTGGATTTAAAATAGCCATGAGAGATTTAGAAATAAGAGGAGCGGGAAATATGATGGGCTCATCTCAACATGGACATATGGCTGCTATAGGATATGATTTATACTGTAGAATGTTAGAAGATACTGTTAAGTTAATCAAAGGTGAAATAGAGCAAGAGCCTATTGAAACTACTGTTGATATAAAAATGGATGCATATATTCCATCTTCATATATTGAAGATGAAATACAAAAAATAGAGGTTTATAAGAAGATAGCAGCAATTGAAAATATGGATGATTATACTGAGATAAAAGAAGAATTAGAGGATAGATACTCTAGTATTCCAGAAGCCGTTTATAATTTAATGGATATAGCATATATTAAGAGTTTAGCTAAGATACTTTTAATTGAAGAGATAAAAGAAAATCAAAAAGAAATAAGATTTAAATTCCAGAAAGGATTTAAAAATGTTAATAAAGTATATAGGGTCCTTTTAAGTAAATATAAAGATAATGTAGTTTTATATTTTGGAGAAACGCCATTTTTTGCTGTAAGAATTAACACTATAAAGAGAGAGGAAATGTTGAATTTTTATAAAGAGCTTCTTAAGGAATTAATTGAAAATTCACGTAAAAAATAGACAGTAAAATTTGAATAAAAAGGGTATTACTGATATACTAATTTATGTAACAGATTATTATTTAAGTAAAGTGAGGGAAATAAATTGAGAAAAATAAAAAATATAGTAATAGCTGCAGCTATTACTGCAATGGCTTTTTCAATAACAGGATGTAAAATGATAGAAAAAACTCCAGAGGCTATACAAAAAACAGTTTTGGCAAAAGTTGGAGGAGATAAAATTACTATGGCTGATGTTAATAGTGAATTACAAGCTGATATAGACTATTTAACAGAAACATATGGTGAAGATTATGAAAATAATATTGATGATAGCTTAAAAGAACAATTAAAAAAAGCTAGAAAGCAAGTATTAGAACAATTAGTTAATGATGAAGTATTAATAACTAAGGGTACAGAGCTTGGATATATCCCATCAGATGAAGAATTATCAACTGCTATAGAACAAGAAAAAGCTAAGTTTACAGAGGCATATGGTGGAGAAGAAGGATTAAAACAAGCTCTGGAATATTATAGAATGTCAGATGAAAAATTTAATTCATTTATAGAAAATTTAGTTAAAACTGACAAAGTTAAAGAAGCTATCATAAAGGATGTTACTGTAACTGATGAAGAAGTTGAACAATATTATAATGACAATATTGATAAGTATACAGTTAAAGCTGGGGCAAATGCTAAGCACATCTTATTTAAGACTGAAGAAGAAGCACAATCAGCTAAAAATAAAATTGATTCTGGTGAAGCTACATTTGATGAAATATATGCACAATATGAATCTAACAATAATGGAAGCGGAACACTACCTGTTTCTCAAGATTTAGGATATGTTGAAAATGAACAAGAAAATTATGATAAAGATTTCTTAGCTGGATTTAAGACTTTAAAAGAAGGAGAAATTTCAGCACCAGTTAAGAGTTCATTTGGTTATCATATAATTAAAGTTGAAGGTGTTCAATCAGAAGATAGTGTAAAATCATTTGATGAAGTTAAAGATAGTATTAAATCTACTTTACTAACTGAAAAGCAAAAAGAAGTATATAATTCAACATTAGAACAATGGAAAAAAGATTTAAATGTTAAGACTTATGAGGATAGATTATAATTTTTAATTAAAAGGTTAAGCAAAATTTTAAATTTTGCTTAACCTTTTTTATATTTAAAAAATTTTCTTGTTTTATTGCCATAGACTTCAAGGAATTCCTCAATAGATAGGAAAGGATAAATATTGGGTATATGTGTATAAAATTTCTAATAGTTCAAATAATAATACTGCAGTTAATTATATAAACTAATCAAGGAGGTAGCTCATAATAATGAAAGCGACAGGAATAGTTAGACGTATTGATGATTTAGGAAGAGTAGTTATACCAAAAGAAATAAGAAGAACTTTAAGAATTAGAGAAGGGGATCCATTAGAAATATTTACAGATAGAGAAGGTGGGGTAATATTAAAAAAATATTCTCCTATTGGGGAATTAACAGATTTCTCCAAGGAGTATGCTGAAAGCTTACAACAATCAATTGGTCATATTGTTTTAATTGCGGACAAAGATGCGTTTATATCTGTAAGTGGAGCAACAAAAAAAGATTATTTTGAGAGAAAAATAAGTTCAGAACTAGAAGAAATTATGGATGGTAGAAAAGCTTCTATAATAACAGAAGAAGGTAAAACAATACCGCTACATAATGACGAGGACCAAGGAGAATATACAAGCCAAGTAATAGCACCAATAATAACAGAAGGAGATGCTATTGGAGCTGTACTTATTGTTTCAAAAGAAACTGGAGAAAAATTTGGCGATTTACAATTAAAATTAGCAGAAACTGCAGCCGCTTTCCTAGGAAAGCAAATGGAACAATAAGTTATTAAATTAGTATTACAATATTTAGAAAATAAACAAAGAATATATGTAATAATACCTCTAAGCTTTAAATAAAAATTAGTAGTAGTTAGTAATTTAAGTTTGGAGGTATTTTATGAAGAAACAATCTCTTATAAAGGGAAGTTTGGTTCTAGGATTAGCAGGAATGGTAGCAAAAGTGTTAGGTTTTTTCTTTAGATGGCCATTAATAATGCTAATAGGTGATGAAGGAATAGGATATTACCAATTGTCTTACCCTTTATATATGTTTTTCGTTGCCATGGCAAGTGGGGTTCCTGTTGCAGTTTCAAAAATGATTTCAGAAAGAAATGCAATGGGAGATGTTGAAGGTGGCTATGAAGTTGTTAAGGAATCATCTTATTTAATGATGACATTAGGTATTGGAACATCATTAATATTATTTTTCTTTGCTAAACCAATAATCAATTTTTTAAAATGGGATATGAAATCATATTACGCATTGATAGGAATCTCTTTCGCGCCTATGATGGTTTCTTTTGTAAATGTATATAGGGGCTTTTTTCAAGGATTACAAAATATGACTCCATCAGGAACATCACAAGTATTAGAACAAATAGGTAGAGTTATAATTGGAGTTGGACTAGCTTATATACTTTTACCTAAGGGTATAGAGTATTCAGCAGGAGGAGCTGCATTTGGAGCTGCGGGAGGTGCAATGATAGCAAGTATATATTTATGGATTAAATATATAAAAGTAAGAAAAGAGATGGGGATTAAGAAGATAAAAACCAATACAGATATATTAAATGAAATATTAAAAATAGCAATTCCTATTTCTTTAGGTGCTACAGTTGGAACTATAATGAATTTAATAGACTCTATTGTAGTTCCTCAAAAGTTAATAGAATCAGGAGTTACTAATGCTACCGCATTATATGGACAACTTACAGGTAAAGCTGCTGTATTAGTAAATATACCATTAACATTATCTGTAGCTATATGTACATCATTAATTCCAATAATTTCAGAGCATTATATACTAAACAGAAAAGAAGAAATGCAAAGTAAAATAAATATAGCAATGAAGTTGTCAGCCGTAATAGCATTGCCATGTAGCCTAGGAATGTTTTGTTTAGCGGGTCCAATAATGAAATTAGTATTTTTTGATAAGTATGAAGGAATAGAAATATTAAGATATTTGTCTATATCAATTCCCTTTGTAATAACAACTCAAACAACTACATCTATATTACAAGCAACCAATCATTATATAAGACCAGTTATTAATTTGATAATAGGATGTATTGTAAAGGTTGTTTTGACAATATTTTTAGTTCCTATTCCAACAATAAATATTTTTGGAGCTGTAATAGCAACTGTTTCTGCATATATTGTAGTTACTATATTAAATCTTATAGCACTTAGAACAAAAACTAAATGTAAAGTAAGTATTTATGATTCTTTTATAAAACCAGCTTATGCTTCTGTTGCAATGATAGTTGTAGTTTTATTTAGTTATAATTTTATTGTGGAAAGGTTAGATAATAATAGTATTTCTTGCTTATTATCAATATTTATGGGTATTATTATATATATGATAGCTATTTTACTCTTTAAAATATTTGAAGTTGATGAAATAAAGAATAGATTAGCAAGAAAATGATGTAAGGAGATTACTATATGATAAAAATAGTTGGATTAGGACCGGGTTCACCAGAGGCATTAACTATAGGAGCTGTTGAGGCTTTACAAGAAAGTAAAAATTTATATTTTAGAACAGAAAAGCATCCTACAGTTGATTATTTAAAGAATAGATTAGAAGATTTTAAAACTTGTGATAATTATTATGAAGAGGGAAGTAGTTTCGATGAGGTGTATTCTAATATTGCTAAAAGTATGATAGAGGAATATAAGATATCTGGAGAGTTAGTATATGCAGTGCCAGGTCATCCTTTAGTTGCAGAAAGATCAGTTTTAAATTTAATTAATTTATGTAACGAAAACAATATTGAATATAAGATATTACCAGCAGTTAGTTTCGTAGATGCTATGATGGATAGATTACAGATAGATCCAATAGAAGGATTAAAAATTATAGATGCTTTCGATATAAAAAATCAAATTTTAGATAAAAGAATTGGAACTATAATAACCCAAGTGTATAATCCATTAATAGCATCAGAAGTTAAACTTGAATTACTAGAGTATTATCATGATGAAACTGAAATTTATTACGTTAGAGCTGCAGGAATAGAAGGAGAAGAATCTATAAGAAAAATTCCAATATATGAACTTGATATGCAAGAAGATATAGATTATTTAACTTCTGTATATATTCCTAAGGATATAAATAACAAAAAGGATTTTTATGATTTAGTTGATACAATAGAAGTTTTAAGAGGTGAAAATGGATGTGCCTGGGATAGAGAACAAACTCATGAAAGTATAAAAAATTCGCTTTTAGAAGAGGCTTATGAAGTAATTGAAGCTATAGAAGATGATAATATAGATGGATTAATTGAAGAGTTAGGAGATGTTCTATTGCAAGTTGTATTCCATTCTGTTATAGGAAAAGAGGATGGATATTTTAATATATCAGATGTAATAGAAGCAATTACTTCTAAGATGATTTATAGGCATCCACATGTCTTTGGAGATGAAATTGCTAATAATTCAGAGGAAGTATTAGAAAACTGGGACGAATTAAAAAAGAAAGAGAAAAGTTATGAAACACTTACTGAAGAAATAAATGGAATAGCAAAAACACTACCAGCTTTAATAAAGGCACATAAGGTGCAAAAAAAGGTTGCTAAAGTGGGATTTGATTTTGAAAGTTTAGATGAAGCAGTTAAAAAGATTCAAGAAGAAATAAATGAAGTATTAGATGTATATAAAACCAATAATATGGAAAAAATAATGAATGAAGTTGGAGATTTATTATTTGCTTGTGTTAATGTATCGAGATTATTAAACGTAGATGAAGAAGAAGCATTAAACAAATCTACTAAAAAGTTCATAAAAAGATTTAGCTTTATTGAAGATAATGTATTAAAACAGGGAAAAGATTTAAAAAGTGTTACATTAGATGAAATGAATAAATTATGGGAAGATTCTAAGAAGTACGATTAGTAAAGAAAAAATTGAATTTTTTGCAGTAACAGGAGGATTTTTTTAGTTTATGCAGAATATTTTTAAGGGAATAACAAATTAATGACTATACTACAAGAAAAAGTTGTAATAAATATATTTTTATAGAAAAGCACCCATATTACTATAGACTACTTTATAAAGTGGATATATAATAAGGTAATGTAGTTATAGTACATAATTAAAAATAGTTAACTACAATATTTTTAACTGTTTATTTAAGGAGGATGTAAATCGTGAATAAAGCAGAATTAATTACTAGCATGGCTGAAAAAAGCCAATTAACAAAGAAAGATGCAGAAACAGCTTTAAAGGCATTTATTGATTCAGTTCAAGAAGCTTTAGAAAATGGAGAAAAAGTTCAATTAGTTGGATTTGGTACTTTTGAAACTAGAGAAAGAGCAGCTAGAGAAGGAAGAAACCCAAGAACTAAAGAAACTATAAACATTCCAGCTTCAACTGTTCCAGTATTTAAAGCAGGAAAAGAGTTTAAAGAAAGAGTTAATAAGTAATTATAAATGTAAGCCCGAGTTATCTCGGGTTTTTTGATACACAAAAATAATTTTGAGATAAGGGGAAGTATAAATGAGATTAGATAAATATCTAAAGGTTTCAAGAATAATAAAAAGAAGAACAGTGGCAAAAGAGGCATGTGAAGGTGGAAGAGTAGCTATTAATGATAAAATAGCAAAGCCATCAACAGATGTTAAAGAAGGAGATATAATTGAAATTACATTTGCAAATAGAAAATTAAAAGCAAAAATAATAAATATAGCAGAGCATGTAAGAAAAGAAAATGCTAAGGAAATGTATGAAATCCTAGAAGGTGTAGAGGACCAAGAATAATTTTTTAAAATACTTCATATATTTAATCAAGAAATATATGGAGGAATAGATAATGGAGAAAAAAATAGATAATAAAATTGAGGATAATAGAGGAAACATTATACTAGAAAATAGAAAGAAGATGACATTAACAGGGGTAGAAGAAGTCATTAGTTTTGATGACGAAAAAATATTACTAAACACTAAATTAGGGGCACTAACTATAAAGGGATTAAACTTAAAAATGAATAAATTAGATGTGCAAAATGGCGATGTAATGATAAATGGAGATATATATTATATTGTTTATAGTGGAAAGGAAATAAAGAAAGAGAAGGAAAGTATAATAGGAAGACTTTTCAAGTAGGAGGTTATTATGCCATTAGATACTAATATACAGTTTAGCATTATATTGTATGCATTATTGGCTGGTATATTAACCGGCTTAATGTTTGACTTATATAGAATAATTAGGGGTAGCAAGGTGCCAAAATTTATAATAGCAATAGAAGATACACTATTTTGGATATTAGCTGCTATGATTATTTTTGCATTTCTTCTTTATACGAATTATGCATTTTTAGGAGCATATGTTTATATATTTATGTTAATATCCCTTGGATTATATATGAAATTTATTAGCAATAGGTGTATAAGATTTGAGTTAGAAGTTGTTAATATATTAAGTAAAGTGTTTAGAATTATTTTCAAAAATATTATATA
>ERZ791695.970-NODE-970-length-10605-cov-6.74825_pt1 | contig 10605 bp, 8 predicted proteins | sample MGYA00509956_ERZ791695 | MGnify/ENA primary metagenome ERZ791695 (study PRJEB30046, sample SAMN00715234) | human gut metagenome | study: EMG produced TPA metagenomics assembly of the A metagenome-wide association study of gut microbiota in type 2...
GGCATCAATTTGTCAAAAGGAGAGTATGATTATGACCTATTCGCAGCAAGTACAGAATATGTGCCCGATCACCAAAGGTCCTAAGCATGGTCCGGCCCCCATCCCCGAAGAGGGCGCATGGGTCAAGGCCTATGAGATCAAGGACATCAGCGGCTACACCCATGGTGTGGGCTGGTGCGCACCTCAGCAGGGTACCTGCAAGCTGTCTCTGAACATCAAGAACGGCGTCATCGAGGAGGCTCTGGTGGAGACCATCGGCTGCTCCGGCATGACCCACTCTGCTGCTATGGCAGGCGAGATCCTGCCCGGCAAGACCATTCTGGAAGCTCTGAACACCGACCTCGTCTGCGACGCCATCAACGTGGCTATGCGCGAGCTGTTCCTGCAGATCGTCTACGGCCGCAGCCAGACCGCTTTCTCTGAGGACGGTCTGCCCATCGGCGCAGGTCTGGATGACCTGGGCAAGGGCCTGCGCTCCATGACCGGCACCATCTTCTCCACCAAGGAGAAGGGCGTCCGTTATCTGGAGCTGACCGAGGGCTACATCAACAAGCTGGCTGTGGATGCCAACGGCGAGGTCATCGGCTATCAGTTCGTCAAGCTGGGCAAGATGATGGAGGACATCCGTCACGGCAAGACCCCCAACGAGGCTTACGAGAAGAACGTGGGTACTTACGGCCGCTTCAGCAAGGAAGCAGGCGCTGTCAAGTACATCGACCCGCGTGAGGAATAAGAGAGGAGGAACAACTCATGGCAACTTTTGAATCTATGGATCGCCGCATGCCGAAGATCGAGGCATGCCTGAAGGCCAACGGCCTCGAATCTCTGGACGCCTGCAACGAGATGCTCCTCGCTAAGGGCATCGACTGCGACAAGATCGTCCGCGGTGTGCAGCCCATCTGCTTTGATAACGCTGTCTGGGCTTACACCCTGGGTACCGCCATCGCCGTCAAGCGCGGCCTGACCGATGCTGCCGAGTGCGCAGCCGCCATCGGCGAAGGTCTGGAAGCGTTCACCATCCCCGGTTCTGTCGCTGAGCAGCGTCAGGTCGGTCTGGGCCACGGCAACCTGGGCGCTCGTCTGCTGAGCGAGGACACCACCTGCTTCGCTTTCCTGGCAGGCCACGAGTCCTTCGCCGCTGCTGAGGGTGCCATCGGCATCGCCCGCACCGCAAACAAGGTCCGCAAGACCCCCCTGCGCGTCATCCTGAACGGCCTGGGCAAGGACGCCGCTTACATCATCTCCCGTATCAACGGCTTCACCTATGTGCAGACCGAGTACGACATCCCCACTCAGACCCTGACCGTCGTCAAGGAGATCCCCTTCTCCGAGGGCGAGCGCGCAGCTGTCAAGTGCTACGGCGCCAACGACGTCATGGAGGGCGTTGCCATCATGAAGAAGGAGGACGTCCAGTGCTCCATCACCGGCAACTCCACCAACCCCGTCCGCTTCCAGCACCTGGTCGCCGGAACCTATAAGAAGTGGGCCATCGAGAACGGCAAGAAGTACTTCTCCGTCGCTTCCGGCGGCGGCACGGGCCGTACCCTGCACCCCGATAACGTCGCAGCCGGCCCCGCCAGCTACGGCCTGACTGACTCTCTGGGCCGTGTCCACGGCGATGCTCAGTTTGCAGGTTCCTCTTCTGTGCCTGCACACGTCGAGATGATGGGCCTCATCGGCATGGGCAACAACCCGATGGTCGGCGCTACTGTCGCCTGCGCTGTTGCTGCTGCACAGGCCAACGCCTAAATCCTTTTCCCAAGTTCGGCAGAGGGGGCTGCTTGTAAAAGGGCAGCCCCCCTTTTTATGCTGATAGATGTTCGCAACCACAAACCACGAAGCAATCAAGGAAGGAAAAACATGAAGAAAGCTCAGATCAAGAAGAGCGTGTCTGCACTGGCTATGGCAGCGGTCATCGCGGTCAGCCTGTTTGGCTACGGCTGCGGTGCAAAGTCTGCCTCTACCAGTTCTGACGCGGGTGTGTCCGGTGACTTCACCGGCACTGCCAAGGGCTTCGGCGGCGATGTTTCCGTCACCCTGACCCTGACCGACGGCGCCATCACCGGCTGCACCGCCGAGGGCAAGGACGAGACTGAAGGCGTCGGCTCTCAGGCCATCGCTAAGATGCCCGGCGAGATCGCCGAGAGCGGCAGCATCGCCGTGGACGGCGTGTCCGGCGCTACCATCACCTCTACCGCCATCAAGGAGGCTGCTGCAGCTGCCCTGACCGCTGCCGGCCTGAACCCCGATGACTACAAGACCGCTGTGGAGAAGGACGCTGCCGCCGAGGACTCCACCGTTGACGCAGATGTCGTCGTCGTCGGTGCAGGCGGCGCAGGCATGACTGCTGCCATCACCGCTGCCGCTGGGGGCAAGAGCGTCGTCATCCTCGAGAGCCAGTCCATGGTGGGCGGCAACTCCGTCCGCGCTACCGGCGGCATGAACGCCGGCAAGACCGTCTATCAGGATGAGAACGAGTTCGGCGAGTCTGCCGGCGTCGAGAAGACCCTGAAGACTGCTGCCGAGAAGTACGCCGACAACGAGACCATCACCGCTCTGGCAAAGACCGTCTCCGAGCAGTGGGCTGCCTATCAGGCCAACCCCACCGGCTACTTCGACTCTGTCGAGCTGATGGAGCTGGATACCATGATCGGCGGCAAGGGCATCAACGACCCCGAGCTGGTCGAGACCCTGTGCGCAAACTCCGCTGACGCCATCGACTGGCTGGACGAGCACGGCATCACCCTGCACAACGTCTCCAGCTTCGGCGGTGCATCCGTCAAGCGCATCCATCGCCCTGTGAACGCAGAGGGCAAGACCGTTTCCGTCGGCTCCTACATGATCCCCCTGCTGCAGGAGAACTGCGAGAAGGCCGGCGTCAAGATGATGCTGGACACCACCGCAACTGAGATCCTGACCGATGCCAACGGCGCTGCCGTGGGCGTCAAGGCCACCGGTGCTTCCGGTGAGACCGTCACCGTCAACGCCAAGGCAGTCGTTCTGGCTACCGGCGGCTTCGGCGCAAACCTCGACATGGTCGTCAAGTACAAGCCCGAGCTGAAGGGCTTCATGACCACCAACGCCCCCGGCATCCAGGGCCAGGGCATCGAGATGGCACAGGCCATCGGCGCTGCTACCGTGGACATGGACCAGATCCAGATCCACCCCACCGTTGAGGCCAACACCGCTGCCCTCATCACCGAGGGCCTGCGCGGCGACGGCGCTATCCTCATCAACGAGGAAGGCCAGCGCTTCATCGACGAGGTCGGCACCCGTGACGTCGTCTCCGCCGCTGAGATCGCTCAGACCGGCAGCTACAGCTGGCTGGTCGTCGATCAGGCCATGGCCGATGCTTCCAGCGTCATCCAGGGCTACATCAAGAAGGGCTACACCGTCACCGGCTCCACCTACGAGGAGCTGGGCAAGGCTATGGGCGTCGATGCCGCTGCCTTCGCAGAGACCATGGAGAAGTGGAACGGCTACGTTGAGGCCAAGAATGACCCCGACTTCGGCCGTACCAGCTTCGCCAACCCCCTGAACACCGCTCCCTACTACGCTGTGAAGGTCACCGCCGGTGTCCATCACACCATGGGCGGCCTGAAGATCAACGCCAACACCGAGGTGCTGAACGAGAAGGGCGAGGTCATCCCCGGCCTGTTCGCAGCAGGTGAGGTGACTGGCGGCGTCCACGGTGCAAACCGTCTGGGCGGCAACGCTGTTGCTGACTTCACCGTCTTTGGCCGCATTGCCGGTGCTGCTGCCAGCGACTACGCTGCATGAGCACCCGCAAGCAGCCTCAACCGGCAAAAGGCGCAAAACGCCTGAGCTGGAAGGCGAACCTCCTCTTCGCAGCCGTTATCCTGACGGCTGCTGCCCTGCTGGTCTTTCTGCTGCGTCCGCGCAGCAAGGCGGAACCGCTGGCAGCAGTCGTGGACTTCGGCGGCGGCATCACCGAGGTGCTGCCGCTGGATAAGGACTACGATTACCTGTACGATGTGGGCAGCTATGTCGTTCATTTACAGGTAAAAGACGGCACCATCTCGTTTCAGGACAGCCAATGCCCGGACCATGTCTGTGAGCAGTTCGGCCAGCTGAGCGAGGAAGGTGCATGGGCGGCCTGCGTCCCTGCCGGGGTGTATGTGAAGCTGGCTCCGCTGAGCGAGGCCGAAGTCGCATCCTGACAAGACAAGATCATCTGAGACACCCGCAATGTTCTGCAAAGGACACTGCGGGTGTCTTTTTTGCATAAAAACCGGAAATAATTTTGTAAATAAAAGGTGAAATGAAATTTGGACGCTTGTGTATTTCAGAAAAATGCGATACACTACCAATAACGGATTTTTCGTGCAAAGGGGTCACGCTGCCCTTTTGCATACCATAGGAGGAAAAGCATGATCTGGAAAAAGAAAAAGGATGCGTCCGCTGAGGCTGCTGAAACCGCAGAAGCCAAGTCCGGTGTGTCTGCATTCGCCAAAAAGAACTGGAAATGGCTCGTGCCGGTGGTCGTCGTGGCGGCAGCGGGCGCTGTCTTTCTCATAGGCGGCGGGAATAAAGCTGCCAGCGGCGATGTGACCTACGCCGAGACGACGCCGGTCCGTCAGGATGTCTCCAACTCCCTGAGCGGCACCGGCACGCTGAACCCGGCCAATACATATACCGTCAAGTCTCTGGTGGACGGCAAGATCCTCACCGGCGGCTTTGAAGAGGGCGATAAGGTGGAAGAGGGCGATGTGCTCTACACCATCGACAGCTCGGACGCCTCCACCAATCTGGAAAAGGCCAGCATCGCCCTGCAGCAGGCCCAGCGCAGCTACGACAAGACCGTAGACCTCCAGTATGTCCGCGCAGAGGTGGACGGTACGGTCAGCAGTCTCAAGGTCGCAAAGGGCGACCAAGTGACCAGCGGCCAGGAGGTGGCGGTCATCCGCGACAGCTCCAAGATGCTGCTGAACCTGCTGTTCCCGGCAGCCGACGCCGCCAACTTCTCGGTGGGCCAGAGCGCCGACGTGGTGCTGGACGGCACCTTTGAGACGCTGAAAGGCACCGTCACCGCCGTCACCGGCACCGACGAGCTGAGCACCGGCAACCTGCTGGTGCGCACCGTCACCATCCGGGTCAACAATGCCGGCGGTCTGACCACCGCTCAGGCCGCTACCGCCAGCATCAACGGCGTCAGCTCCATCGCCTCCGCCACCTTTGCCTATCAGGCAGAGCGCACCCTGACCGCTCTGGCCAGCGGCACCGTTTCCGCCATCAATGTGCAGGAGGGCGACGCGGTCTCCAAGGGCGACATCCTCATCGAGCTGACCGGCGACGATCTGACCGAATCCATCCAGTCTGCTTCCGAGTCCCTGCGCAGCGCCGAGATCTCGATGCAGAACCAGCAGGACAATATGTCCAACTACACCATCACCTCGCCCATCAGCGGCACCATCATTGAGAAGGACGCCAAGCAGGGCGACGCCCTGACCTCCGGCAGCACCCTCTGCGTCATCTACGACCTGAGCTATCTGGAAATGGTCATCAATGTGGATGAGCTGCAGATCGGCGCACTGTCCGTGGGCCAGAAAGTCCAGCTCACCGCTGACGCTGTGTCGGACAAGACCTATGTCGGCACAGTCACCCGTGTATCCATGAAGGGCAGCTCCAGCGGCGGCACCACGACTTACCCCATCACCATCCGCATCGATGACACCGACGGCCTGCGCCCCGGCATGAACGCCAACGCTGAGATCGTCGTGGCCGAGGCCAACAACGCCCTCGTCGTGCCGAATGCTGCCGTTATCCGCGGCGGCTATGTGCTGGTGAGCAAGAAGTCTCCCAGCGCAGCCAATGCGGTGGAAGACATGGACGCACCGGAGGGCTATGTCTACGTCAAGGTGGAGACCGGCGTCAGCGACGACAGCTACACCGAGATCAAGAGCGGCCTGCAGGAGGACGACACGGTGGCCTACGACACCAGCTCTGTGTCGGATGACTATTACAGCGACAGTATCTGGTAAGGAGGTGCCCCATGAGCGCTCTGATCGAATTTGAGCAGGTGTGCAAGTATTATCAGATGGGCGATACGCTGGTAAAGGCCGCCGACCACATCACGATGAAGATCGAGAAGGGGGAGTTCGTGGCCATCGTGGGCCAGTCCGGTTCGGGCAAGTCTACCTGCATGAACATCATCGGCTGTCTGGATGTCCCCACCCACGGCATCTACCGGCTCAATGGCCGGGACGTGGGCAGGATGAACCGGGACGAGCTGGCGGATGTGCGCAACGAGATGCTGGGCTTCATCTTCCAGCAGTATAACCTTCTGCCCCGGCTGAACCTTCTGGAAAACGTGGAGGTGCCGCTGATCTACGCCAACATCTCCCGCGCCGAGCGCCACAAGCTGGCCAGGGATGTGCTGGAAAAGGTGGGTCTGGGCGACAAGCTCAAGAACCTGCCAAACCAGCTTTCCGGCGGCCAGCAGCAGCGCGTTTCCATCGCACGGGCTCTGGTGCGCAACCCGGCGGTCATCCTCGCCGACGAACCCACCGGTGCTTTGGACTCCCACACCGGCCGCGAGGTCATCGGGATGCTTCAGCAGCTCCACAGAGAGGGCCATACCGTGGTGCTCATTACCCACGACAATTCCATCGCCGTGCAGGCGGAGCGTATCATCCGTCTGGAGGACGGACAGGTGGTGTATGACGGCGACGCCCACGCGCCCGAGGCCATCGTGCAGCCCACTCTGTCCGGCGAAGCGGCACAGGAGGAAGCAAAATAATGGTATTAGAGACTTTCCGCCAGGCACTGCAGAACGTCTGGAGCAATAAGCTGCGCACCTTCCTGACCATGCTGGGCATCATCATCGGCGTCATGGCGGTCATCGTCATCGTCGGTCTGGGCAACGGCATGACCAGAAGCATGCGGGACAGCTTTTCCGCAATGGGAACCAACACCCTCTCCATCCAGATATGGGGCTATGGTTCCCGCACCGCGACGGTGGATGATCTGTACAACATCGTCAAAAAGAACCCTGAACTGCTTTCCTCCGTCTCGCCGCAGCTGGATTTCAGCGACAACACCCCCAAGGTGGGGACGACGCAATACCGTTACGGTACGGTGTACGGCGTGGATGAGAACTACATCAAGTCGAAGGGCTACACCCTCGCCAAGGGCCGGAACATCCAGTATATGGACATCACAGACAACAAGCAGATCTGCGTCATCGGCGATTACATCAACCGCACGGCCTACGGCGGCAATGCGGTGGGCCAGACCATCAAGCTCGGCGCGTACAAGTTCCGCATCGTGGGCGTGCTGAAGGCCAAGATCTCCAATCACGACCAGCAGGAGGGCAGCGACGACGACAGCGTCTACCTGCCCTACACCACAGCCATGCGCCTTTCCAACGAAAGCTCGCCGGACTCCTACTCCGCCATCATGGTGGACGAGGGCCAGGCCAACGAGGCCAAGGCTGCGGTGGAGCAGGGACTGTATGACATCTTCAAGAGCGACAGTGCTTACTACGTCTACAGCGCCAGCGAGTGGCTGGAAGAGATGAATAAGATGATCAACATGGTCATCGTCATCCTCACCGGCATCGCCAGCATCTCGCTGCTGGTGGGCGGCATCGGCATCATGAACATCATGCTGGTGTCGGTCACCGAGCGCACCCGTGAGATCGGCATCCGCAAGGCCATGGGCGCGAAGGAAAGGACCATCCTGGCCCAGTTCGTCACCGAGGCAGCTACCACTTCGGCCCTCGGCGGCACGCTGGGCATTGTCCTTGGCTATATCGTGTCGGCCATCGCCAATCAGGTGCTTCCAATGTTCACCGACGGCATGGACGTCACGGTCAGCCCGTCCTTCAACTCCATCGTGGCAGCTTTCGGCATCTCGGTGTTCATCGGAGTGCTGTTCGGCTATCTGCCCGCAAAACGCGCCGCGCGGCTCAACCCCATTGACGCGTTGAGATATGATTAACCTCTCCGTCTGTGCCTTTGGCGCAGCCACCTCCCCTGACGAGGGGAGGCCTTGGCAGTACGGAAAGCTTTCTCTCTTCGCCAGAGGCTCCCCTCGGTAGGGGCAACAACGACGACCGCCGCCAGTGGCGGAAACAGGGAGTCGTTGCTGGGGCAGCGGCCAGCAAGACGCGCGCAATGCGCAGCGGATGCTGGGTGCCGCAACCCGGCCTTGTCGAGCGAAGCGAGACTGAGAGGTTTAACATTTTTTATAAGGAGATCACAATGAAAAAACGTCTTCTCGCATTTCTGCTGGCGGTCAGCATCGCAGTGTCGATGCTGGTGATGCCGGCATCGGCTGCGGGCAACAACACCGCCGTCCAGTTTGCCATCACGCTGGGTGCTATGGATTCCGAGCAGTCCGGCGCACTGGATGCAGCCGTGACCCGCGGCGCATTTGCCAGAATGCTGACCTCTTACTCTACCTATCGGGAGAGCGTCTCTTCCCAGGGGGCAGTGGGGACTCTTTACACCGACCTGCCCGGCTCCTCGGCATGGGCGCCCTATGTCCGCATCGCCGTGCAGCAGGGCTGGATGAATGGCTACACCGACGGCAGCTTCCGTCCGAACAATGCCGTCACGCTGGAAGAAGCCTGCACCGCAGTGCTCAAGCTGATGGGCTATAAGATGACCGACCTGAGCGGCGCGTTCCCCAACGCCCAGCTCAACAAGGCCGGCGAGCTGGGCCTGCGTGCCGGCCTCGACCGCCGTCAGGGCGAAGCGATGAACTACGAGGACTGCGCCGTCCTGCTCTACAATGCCCTCACCGCCAACAACGCCAGCGGCTCGGCCTACGGCACGACCCTGGGCTTTACCGTGAGCAATGGTCAGGTGGACGGCTCCACCATCCTGCTCAGCAGCCTGGAAGGCCCCTTCGTGGCTTCGGAGAGCACAGTGCTGCCCTTCGTCCCTGCCAGCGTCTACCGCAACGATAAGGTCTCCGGCTCCGCAGAGCTGAACAAATACGACGTCTACTACTACAGCGAGAGCCTCAAGACCCTGTGGGTCTATACCCGCCGTGCCGCAGGCCGCATCACCGAGGTGTCTCCCACGGCCAGCGCCCCTGCTTCCATTACGGTGGCAGGCACGTCCTACACGCTGGGCAGCACGGCCATTGCTTCCCAGGTGTCCTCCCTCAACGGCGGCGGTGTCGGTCAGGTGGTCACTCTGCTGCTGGGCATGAACAATGTAGCCGCAGGCATTATCACCGGTGAGGAGGCCGACGAGGTCTTTTACGGCGTGGTGCAGTCGTCCGCCCGCAACCTCATCGACGAGGACAACAGCGCCGATGTGCTTCAGACCGTCAAGGTCCTGTGTACCGACGGCCTTGCCCGCGAGGTGAACGTAGACAAAAGCCTGAACTTTCCCACCGGCTGGCTGGTGGAAGTGCGGGTCAGCCCCGAAGGCGAGAGCGTGGAAACGATCGATGAGCGCTCCGTCAGCGGCACTGTGAACGAGAACGCCACCGCGCTGGGCGATAGGGCTCTGGCGGATGACGTGCAGATCCTTGATACGAGTACAGGGGGTGTGGCTGGGACGGTTCGTCCCAGCCGCCTATCGGGGGTAACACTGAGTGACCTCGATGTCCGCTACTATACCGTCAACGATGCCGGACAGATCGACCGGCTCATCCTGAACGATGTGACCGGCGACCTGTGGAGCTACGGCGTGCTGGACGATGTGAAAAATCTGGCCATGAATTATTCTGACCTGAAGAACCTTTTCACCGGCATTGCGGCGGGAGACTCCGCCTCCGGCACCACGACCACGACAGGCACCACCACCGGATCGACCACGGGCGGCACCGACGGCTCCGGCTCTGCCTCGGGTACCACCACTGTGACCGGTACCACGGCGGCAGACCGCCTGTCCAACCTGCTGGTGCCCACCACCAGCGAGATCCTGTGGGGCATCGTCTCGGGCGATATCCTGAGCACGGCCTGGCAGAAGCTGACCAGCAACACCGGCTCCCTGATGAGCATTGGCTTCCAGCAGATCGCGGAGATCACGGGCACCCCCTTCAAGCAGATCTTCAACTACATCGGCGGCGGGGCGACCTATATCTGCTACGTCAACGGCGCGGCGGCCAGCTACACCACGGCCATCAAGTATCCGGTGCTGGCGGGCGGCATTGCCGTGCGGCGGGAGACCACCGGCTCTGTCAAGGCCATGATGCAGCTGATGCCCCTGAAGATCGACAAGGTCGGCGCGGCCTCGGTGCTCTCGGGCAATGAACGCTACGAGATGGCAGACAATGTGCAGGTCTACCTGTGGTACAAGGGCCAGTATTACCCCACCAAGCTGGCTCAGGTGGATGCGGACGGCTACCAGCTGACCGGCTGGTACGATAATTTCGGCTGCGCTGCCGGAAAAAAGGTCCGCGTCATCATTGCGGTCAAGAACGACTGATGCTTTATTACAGCGGCCTGAGCCGCACACTGCGGCAGCTGCGCTGGGTGCTTTACCCGCGCCGCTGCCCTTTTTGTGACCGGGTGCTGGGCAGCCGGCCTGCCTGCCCGGACTGCACCGATGGGCTGGCAGAGCTGCGCCGTGCACCCTCCATGCGGCTGCGCGGCTCCGAGCACTACCTGGGGCGGCTGGATGG
>ERZ791695.971-NODE-971-length-10597-cov-2.48198_pt1 | contig 10597 bp, 6 predicted proteins | sample MGYA00509956_ERZ791695 | MGnify/ENA primary metagenome ERZ791695 (study PRJEB30046, sample SAMN00715234) | human gut metagenome | study: EMG produced TPA metagenomics assembly of the A metagenome-wide association study of gut microbiota in type 2...
TGGGAGGCTATTATGGATTTTAAAGCAATTAAATTACAAGCAGAGGGATATGAAAAGAATATGACTAAGTTCTTAAGGGACTTAATAGCAATACCAGGAGAAAGTTGTGGAGAAAAAGATGTTATAAATAGAATTGCTGAAGAAATGGAAATGTTACGATTTGATAAAGTTGAGATTGATGGAATGGGTAATATTTTAGGATATATGGGAACTGGAGAAACATTAATAGGGTATGATGCTCATATTGATACAGTTGGACTTGGAGAATTAAGCAACTGGGACTTTGATCCATATAAAGGTTATGAAACAGAAGAAGAGATAGGTGGGCGTGGAGCATCAGACCAACTTGGTGGAATTGTATCAGCGACTTATGGAGCTAAAATAATGAAAGATTTAGGCCTTTTAAGTGATAAATATACTGTATTAGTAACAGGCACTGTTCAAGAAGAAGATTGTGATGGATTATGTTGGCAATATATATATAACGAAGATAAAGTAAAGCCTGAATTTGTAGTAATTACAGAACCTACAAATGGAAATATTTATAGAGGTCAACGTGGACGTATGGAAATAAGAGTAGAAGTTAAGGGAATTTCTTGCCATGGTTCTGCTCCGGAACGTGGAGATAATGCCATATATAAAATGGCAGATATACTTCAAGAAATAAGAGTTTTAAATGATAATCTTCATTATGATGAATTCTTAGGAAAGGGAACTGTTACTGTTTCTGAAATATTCTTTAATTCACCATCACGTTGTGCAGTTGCAGATATGTGTGCAATATCATTAGATAGACGTTTAACAGATGGAGAAACATATCAATCAGCTTTAGAAGAAGTAAGCAATTTACCATTTGTAAAGAAATATAAAGCTGAAGTATCAATGTATAAATATGAAAGGCCAAGCTATACAGAACTTGTGTATCCAACAGATTGTTATTTCCCGACATGGGTAATTCCAGAAGATGCACCAGAAACTAAAGCTATGGTTGAAGCCTATAAGGGAATGTATGGAGAACCAAAGGTTGATAAATGGACATTCTCAACTAACGGAGTTTCTATAATGGGTAGATTCGGAATACCTTGTATAGGATTTGGACCAGGAAAAGAAGAAGAAGCCCATGCACCAAATGAAAAGACTTGGAAAGCTGATTTAGTAAGATGTGCTGCGGTTTATGCTGCTATGCCAACTATTTACTGTAAGAATAAATAATAAATATTAAGCAGTAATATTTTAAAATAATGAGAATAAAGGGAGAGATATAAAATGGGATTAATGGATAAATATATTGAAATATTAGATGGATTAAACTTTAAGGATATGTATAATAATGATTTTTTATTAACTTGGGAGAAGTCAGATGATGAATTAAAAGCTGTATTTACAGTTGCTGAAGCTTTAAGAGAATTAAGAAAGAATAATATATCTTCAAAGATATTTGATAGCGGACTTGGAATTTCATTATTTAGAGATAATTCTACTAGAACTAGATTTAGTTTTGCATCAGCTTGTAATTTACTTGGACTTGAAGTTCAAGATTTAGATGAAGGAAAATCTCAAATAGCTCATGGGGAAACAGTAAGAGAAACTGCAAATATGATTTCATTTATGGCAGATATAATTGGAATCAGAGATGACATGTATATAGGAAAAGGTAATGCATATATGAGAGAAGTTTCTAAGGCTGTTAGGGAAGGATATAAAGATGGATGTTTAGAACAAATTCCAACTTTAGTTAATTTACAATGTGATATAGATCATCCAACTCAAGTAATGGCAGATACATTACATTTGATAAATGAATTTGGCGGAATAGAAAATTTAAAGGGAAAGAAAGTTGCTATGACTTGGGCATATTCTCCTTCATATGGAAAGCCATTATCAGTACCACAAGGAGTAATAGGATTATTAACTAGATTTGGAATGGATGTTGTACTTGCTCATCCAGAAGGATATGAAGTAATGAGTGAAGTAGAAGAAATAGCAGTGAAAAATGCAAAAGAGTCAGGTGGATCATTTACAAAGACAAATTCTATGGCAGAAGCATTTAAAGATGCAGATATAGTATATCCAAAGAGTTGGGCACCATTTAGTGCTATGGAAAAGCGTACTGATTTATATGCAAAGGGAGATACCGAGGGAATTAAGGATTTAGAAAAGGAATTATTAGCACAAAATGCAAAATATAAAGATTGGGAATGTACAGAAGAGTTAATGAAGACAACAAAAGATGGTAAGGCAATATATCTACATTGCTTACCAGCAGATATAACGGGAGTAAGTTGTGAAAAAGGGGAAGTAGAGGCTTCTGTATTTAATAGATATAGAACATCATTATATAAAGAGGCTAGTTTTAAACCATATGTTATTGCAGCAATGATTTTCTTAAGCAAAATTAAGAATCCACAAGAAACTTTAAAAAATCTTCAAGATAAAGGAAAAGAACGCCAAAGTAAATAATGGCTTAATGAATAAATAAGAAATAATAAAGAGTGATTAAGAAATAAGAGAAAGATATACTCTTAGCTCTTAGATAAATCTCTATTGATAATATTTATAGAAAATGGGGGTCGAAATGAAAAGAAAAATAGTAATTGCTTTAGGTGGAAATGCTTTAGGTAATACACTAGCAGAGCAAATGGTAGCTGTAAAATCAACAGCAAAGGCTATAGTTGACTTAATAGAGCAAGGCAATGATGTTATTATATCTCATGGAAATGGGCCTCAAGTAGGAATGATTAATAGTGCTATGACAGAATTTCATAAAACAAATAAAAAATATTCAATATGCCCTATGTCTGTATGTGTTGCAATGAGCCAAGGATATATAGGCTATGATTTACAAAATGCGATAAGAGAAGAATTGTTAAATAGAAATATAAATAAAGGAGTATCAACAATAATAACTCAAGTTGAAGTAGATTCCAAGGATAGTGCCTTTGATAATCCAACTAAACCTATAGGTGCATTTATGACTAAGGAAGAGGCCGACAGTATAATTAAAGAAGGTAAAAAGGTAATAGAGGATAGCGGTAGAGGTTATAGGAGAGTCGTTGCATCCCCTAAACCTATTGGAATAGTTGAAGTTGAAACTATAAAAGCTTTAGTTGAAAGTGGGCAAGTAGTTATAGCTTGTGGTGGTGGTGGAATTCCTGTAGTTAGTGAAGGAAATCACTTAAAAGGTGTTGGTGCAGTAATAGATAAGGATTATGCTAGCTGTGTATTAGCAAAATTTATAGATGCAGATTGCTTTATAATTTTAACATCGATAGAAAAGGTAGCTATAAACTTTGGAAAAGAAAATGAAAAGTGGCTTGATGAAGTTACTACAAAAGAAATGAGAGAATATGTTAGTCAAGGGCATTTTGCACCAGGATCGATGAAGCCTAAGGTAGAAGCCGCAATAGAGTTTGCAGAATCTAAGGAAGGTAGGTATTCATTGATTACTTTATTAGAAAAGGCTAAATATGGTATAGAAGGAAAGACAGGAACTAAAATATATAAATAGATAGAGTTTAAAGGGGAGAGTGGGTGAATATGAAAGAAAGAATAGAATGGAAAGAAAATACTTTGCCAAAGGTAGAGGATGCAAATAGATTAAAGTTTTTAAGTAAAGAAGAAATTGAAAAGACAAAACAATTTCATAGTAGTTTTCCACAATATAAAGAAACACCATTAGTTAATTTAGATAATTTAAGTAAGCAAATAGGTGTTGGAGGAATATATATTAAGGATGAATCATATAGATTTGGATTAAATGCATTTAAGGTATTAGGTGGATCTTTTGCTATGGCAAAATACTTAGCTCAAAAGTTAGGTAAGGATATTTCTGAATTACCATATGAAAAGTTAATATCTAATGAAGTAAGAGAGAAGCTTGGTGATATAACATTTGTAACTGCTACAGATGGAAATCATGGAAGAGGTGTAGCGTGGACTGCTAATAAATTAAAGCAAAAATCAGTAGTTTATATGCCTAAGGGTTCTTCTCAAACTAGACTTGAGAATATAAGAAAAGAAGGTGCTGATGCATCAATAACTGATATGAATTATGATGAAGCTGTTAGGTTAGCTGCTAAATATGCAGATGAACATAATGGGGTTATTATTCAAGATACTGCATGGGAAGGTTATGAGGATATTCCAGCTTGGATAATGCAAGGTTATGGAACTATGGGATTAGAGGCATTAAATCAACTTAAAGATTTTGGAATTGAAAGACCAACACATATATTTATACAAGCAGGGGTTGGGTCTTTAGCAGGTGCAATTCAAGGATTTTTTGCATCGGTATATAAGGAGGATTGTCCTATAACTACAATTGTAGAAGCTAGTGAAGCTGCTTGTATTTATAAATCTGCTGTTGCTAATGATGGTAATTTAAGAATTGTAGATGGTGATATGCCTACTATTATGGCAGGATTAGCCTGCGGTGAGGCAAATATTATTGGGTGGGATATTCTTAAAAATCATTCAAAGATGTTTATTTCTGCACCAGATTATATTTCTGCAAATGGGATGAGAATACTTGGAAATCCAATTCAAGGAGATAAGAAGGTAGTTTCAGGTGAGTCAGGAGCTGTAACACAAGGATTGTTATATGAAATAATGACTAATAAAGAGTATTCAGAGTTAAAAGAAAAATTAGGCTTAGATGAAAGTTCAAAGATTCTTTTATTTAGTACAGAAGGCGATACTGATCCGGATAAGTATAGAAAAATTGTTTGGAAAAATGAATATTAAAAAATAAAAAATAGCACCTATCTGTTTAAAATTGAAATTTTTGGTAAAGTTAATATATTGTAGTTAAAATTAAAAATATCAAAAAGTAGGTGGGATTATGATTTTAATTGGAAATGGACGAGTTATTACTAATGATAATAATAATACTTTTATAGAAAATGGATGTATAGCCATAGAAGGCAATATGATTAAAGAAGTTGGAGAAACTTCAAAAATTAAATATAAATATGCTAATAAGTATGATGAGTTTATAGATGCTAAAGGAAAGCTTATAATGCCAGGAATGATAAATACCCATCATCATATATATAGTGCTTTTGCTAGAGGATTAGATTTGAAAAATCCTCCAGCAGAAACCTTTACTGATATTTTGAAGAATGTTTGGTGGAGAATTGATAAAAAACTTTCACTAGAAGATATAAGATATAGTGCATATACAACTTTAATTGAATGTATAAAAAATGGTGTAACAACTGTTTTTGATCATCATTCAAGTCCTATGTCAGTAGAAGGAAGTTTATTTGCAATATCTAATGTAGCTGATGAATTAGGAATAAGAGGGTGTTATTGCTATGAAGTTTCAGATAGAGATGGACAAAGAATACTTAAACAAGGAATTAATGAAAATATTGATTTTATAAAATATGCTAATGAAAAGGAGGATGATATGACTAAAGGTATGTTTGGAATGCATGCATCATTTACTTTAAGTAATGAAAGTTTAGAAAAGTGTAGAGAAGCTATGGATGGAATTGATGCAGGATATCATATTCATGTATCAGAGGGAATAGAAGATTTAAAAAATAGTTTAATATGTAGTGGAAAAAGAACTGTTGAAAGACTATTTGATTATGGAATATTAGGTGAAAAGACAATTGCATCTCATTGTATACATGTTAATAAATATGAGTTAGATATCTTAAAGGAAACTAATACAAGTGTTGTTAATAATCCGGAATCTAATATGGCTAATGCAGTAGGTGTTGCACCTGTAATTAAAATGATAGATAAAGGAATTAGAATAGGTCTAGGAACAGATGGATATACAAATGATATGTTTGAATCAATGAAGGTTGAGAATATTATTAATAAACATAATTTATGTAATTCTAATGTTGGATTTATGGAAACAGCGAAAATGATATTTAATAATAAAGAGATTGCTTCAAAATATTATAATAAACCATTAGGTGTTTTAGAGGAAGGAGCATATGCTGATGTTATAGTAGTAGACTATAATCCTATGACTCCTATGGATAAAAATAATTACTTTGGACATATTTTATTTGGTGTTTCAGGTAGAAGTGTTGATACAACTGTTATTAATGGAAAAGTTGTAATGAAAGATAGAGTAATAGTTAACATTGATGAGGAGCTTATTTATAAGAAAGCACGACAAGTAGCAGAGAAGTTGTGGAAGAAACTTTAAATAAGAATAAAGAGGGGGGATATGGGAATGGCAAGTTTAAATATTGATATATTAGGAATGAAATTTAGTAATCCGATTTTTACTGCAGCTGGACCAGGTGCAAAGGATGGAGAACTTTGTGTAAAGGCAGTACAAGGGGGAGCTGGAGGAATAGTTACTAAAACTATATCAGAAAACCCGGCAGATGTACCAAGACCTTGTATGGCAAAAACTAATTCAGGTTTTTTAAATACAGAGTTATGGTCAGAGTTACCAAAAGAACAATGGGCAGCGAAAGAGTATAAGAGAGCAAAGGAAGCTGGAGTTCCAATGATAGTAAGTATGGGATATACAGCAGATCAAATTTCAAAGGTTGCACCTTTAGTTAAACCTTATGCAGATGCAGTAGAACTTTCTACACATTATGTTGGAACAGATATTGGACCAATAGTAAATGCTATGAAGGCTGCAAAATCAGCATTGGATTGTCCTGTTTTTATGAAGTTAAGTCCTCATACCGATATTCAAGGTATAGCAAAAGCATTAGAGGATGCAGGAGCAGACGGATTAGTTATGATTAATTCCTTTGGACCTTGTATGGCAATTGATATTGAAACTGGATATCCGATTATGGGAAGTGAAAAAGGTTATGGATGGCTTTCAGGATCACCAATAAGGCCATTAGCTGTAAGAAATATATATGATGCATCAAGAGTTGTTAATATTCCTATTATAGGAGTTGGAGGAGTTACCTCAGGAAAAGATGCTGCTGAAATGTTAATGGCTGGTGCAAGAGCAGTACAAGTATGTACTGAAGCTATATTAAAGGGACCAGGTGTTTATGGAAAAATTGCTAAAGAGTTAAATGACTTTTTAGATAGCCATGGATATAGTAACGTAAATGAAATAATAGGTATTTCTCATAAGAAGGCAGAGGAAAGAAAATTTAGAACAACTTCTATTCCACCTAAGGTTAATTTAGATAAATGTATAAAATGTGGACAATGTAAAGTAAGTTGTGTATATGAGGCGATTGATATAAAAGATAAGTTACACATAGATAATAGTAAATGCTTTGGATGTGGTCTTTGTGTAACTAAATGTCCTAAAAATGCCCTAACAATGCAATATAATTAGGGTAGCGAGGAGAAGGGGATATGGTCAAATTTTTACTAAATGGAAAGGTATGTAGTATAGATGAAGATGAGTCTTTAATAGAATTTTTAAGAAACAAGAAAGAGTTAATATCGGTAAAGAATGGATGTGGGGAAGGGGCATGTGGAGCTTGTATGGTGTTAGTTGATGGAAAAGCAACTAAGGCTTGCATATTAAAGGGACAAAAAATTAAGGATAAAGAAGTTATTACAGTTGAAGGTTTAGATGAGAAGTATAAAAAAGCTTTTGCTTATTCATTCACACGGGTTGGAGCAGTTCAGTGTGGCTTTTGTATACCAGGAATGGTTATAAGTGCTACAGGATTATTTAATAAAACATTAACTCCAACTTCGGATGATGTAAAAAAAGCACTTATAGGAAATATATGTAGATGTACAGGGTATAAAAAGATTGAAGAGGCCATATTAATGACAGCTGAAATTATAAGAGAAAATAAGGAAATACCATTAGTAGGGTACAAGGGACTAGTTGGTGAGCCTTTAGGAAGAATTGATTCAGAAGATAAGGTATTAGCTATAGATGGATATTGTGATGATTTGAAGGTAGATGGAATGCTTTATGGAGTTGCACTTAGACCAGAGTATCCTAGAATATTGATAAAAAATATTGATTATAGTGAAGCTTTAAATTTGAACGGAGTAGTTAAGGTTGTAACAGCTGAGGATGTGCCAGGAAATAGATTTTGTGGACATTTAAAAAAAGATTGGCCAGCTTTAATAGCAATAGGAGAAGAAACAAGATATGTAGGAGATACTATTGCATTAGTTGCAGCAGAAAGTGAAGAGATAGCAAGAAAGGCAATTAATTTAATTAAAGTAGAATATGATAGATTAATACCTATGACTTGTCCTGAAGATTCTCTTAAAGATGGAGCTCCAGAACTTCATAAAGGTGGAAACATATTAGCAAGAGAAGTTTTAAAAAGAGGTAATGTTGATGAAGCTATTAAAAACTCCAAGTATGTTGTAACTAATAATTATTCTGTGCCTTTTACTGAACATGCATTTTTAGAACCTGAAAGCTCATTGGCAGTACCTACAGATGAGGAGTTAGTTGTTTATACTGGCACACAATCTGTTTATGATGATTTACATGAGATTATATCATTATTAGGAGCTCAGGAAAGTAAGGTTAGAATAATATCTAAGTATGTTGGTGGTGGATTCGGTGGAAAAGAAGACATGAGTTGCCAGCATCAAGCAGCATTACTTGCATTTTTAACAGGAAAACCTGTAAAGATGACTTTAAAAAGATCAGAAAGCATAAAGGTTCATCCAAAAAGACATGCGATGAAGATGGAGTTTACAACAGCATGTGATGAAAATGGAAAGTTGACAGCTATGAAGGCAAAAATTATTGCAGATACAGGAGCCTATGCATCCTTAGGAGGTCCAGTATTACAAAGAGCATGCACTCATGCAGCAGGGCCTTATAATTATCAAAATTCTGAAGTCGAAGGTATAGCTGTTTATACTAATAATCCTCCAGGAGGAGCATTTAGAGGTTTTGGTGTAACGCAATCAGCATTTGCAAATGAATCTAATATAAATAAACTTGCGGAACTTGTTGGGATATCACCTTGGGAGATACGTTTTAGAAATGCAATTGAACCTGGGCAGGAACTGCCTAATGGACAGATAGCAGATGCAGGGACTGCATTAAAGGAGACATTATTAGCTGTTAAGGACGAATATGAAAAAAATGAGTTTGTAGGAATAGCATGTGCTTTTAAAAATGCTGGAATAGGGGTAGGACTCCCTGATATAGGAAGAACTATGTTAGAGGTTAAAGATGAAATTGTTCTTATAAAAACTTCAGCAGCTTGTATGGGACAAGGAATAGGTACAACCATGACACAGATAGTATGTGAAACTTTAGATTTAGATACCAGTAAAGTTAAATGGATAAAACCAGATACTAAGTTAACGCCAAATTCCGGAACTTCAACAGCGTCAAGACAAACATTATTTACCGGAGAAGCTACAAGAGTTGCAGCTTTGAAATTAAAGGAAGCACTTAAAATAAAAACATTAAAAGAGCTTAATGGTAAAGAGTTTTACGGAGAATTTTATGGTAAAACTGATAAAATGGGAAGTGATAAAAAAAATCCTGTAAGTCATATTGCATATGGTTTTGCTACACAGTTAGTTATTTTAAACAAGGAAGGACAAGTTAAAAAAATAGTAGCAGCTCATGATGTTGGAAGAGCTATAAATCCTTTAAATGTTGAGGGACAAATTGAAGGGGGAGTAGTTATGGGCTTAGGATATGCATTAACAGAGGATTATCCATTAAAAGAATCAATTCCTACTGCTAAGTTTGGGACCTTAGGATTATTTAGATCAACTATGGTTCCGGAAATAGAAAGTATTATAATTGAAAAGAATAATTCAGAATTGGCCTACGGAGCTAAGGGGGTTGGAGAAATAACTTGTATTCCAACTGCACCAGCAGTTCAAGGAGCATATTATAAATTGGATGGAGTTTTTAGAACTAAGTTGCCTTTAGAAAACACATTTTATAAAAAGCCTAAAAAATGATTATTTAATATGAATCCACCTTATTGTGTTATTGTATAATAATGGTGGATTTTTAATATATATTATTGAAGAGTTAATAAAAATACATATTAAATGAAATAAAAGGAGATGGAAAATGGAAGAGTTAAATTTATTACTAGTATTTATAGAAGGATTATTATCATTCTTTTCACCGTGTATATTACCAATTTTGCCTGTTTATTTAAGTATATTATCCAATAGTAATGTGGACATATTAAAGAGTGGAGAAGATAAGTTTATAAAAACAGCAGTATTTAAAAATACTATATTATTTGTTTTAGGGATTTCAACTACATTTTTTATATTAGGTTCATCTGTAAATATATTAAGTTCATTCTTTAGTGAAAATAAAAATTATATAATGATTATTGGTGGAATAATTATAGTGTTTATGGGACTATTTTATGTAGATATAATTAAATCAGCATTATTAAGCAGGGAAAAAAGAATAAATATAAAAATAAAGGAAATGAACTCCTTATCTGCATTTATATTAGGATTCACCTTTAGCTTTGGATGGACACCCTGTATTGGGCCAATACTTGCATCAGTTCTTATTATGGCCTCAACTTCAAGTAGTGAAATAACAGCAAATTTATTAATAACTATATATACAATAGGGTTTATTTTACCTTTTATAATAGTTGCTGGATTTTATAGTAAGTTATTTAAAAGTATTGATAAAATGAAAAGCTACATGGGAATAATA
>ERZ791695.973-NODE-973-length-10563-cov-8.47136_pt1 | contig 10563 bp, 10 predicted proteins | sample MGYA00509956_ERZ791695 | MGnify/ENA primary metagenome ERZ791695 (study PRJEB30046, sample SAMN00715234) | human gut metagenome | study: EMG produced TPA metagenomics assembly of the A metagenome-wide association study of gut microbiota in type 2...
ATCCTTGCCCATGCTCTGCTCCTGCAGGCGGGCGAAGGAGCCGATGGGGGCGGCTTCCTTTTCACCGGCGGTCACGCCGTCGATGTTGAACAGTCCGAGCTTTTTCAGGTTGGGGCAGTTGAAGTTGGGGTGGTTGGCGATGGCGCCGAGGGTGTTGGTCCCCTCATCGCCAAAGGCGGCGGCATCCGGCTCTGCGCCGATGCCGAAGCTGTCCAGAACGATCAGAAAAACGCGCTTTTCCATTACGCTTTCACTCCGTTTCTATCATTTTGCGCTCACCTTCGTCCCTTCGGGGCAGAAGTGAGACTTTTGCTTAGCCCTATTATAGGCGATGGACGCACTTTTCGCAAGCTTTTTATCGCTCCGGCATCTATCACGAAAATTTAAGGTTTTCTTTGCCGAATTTTTTCTTGCTCTCTTGTACACAAGCGGTTATAATATAGAATGGTAAGGTTTTCAAACACCCCTGACCGGGCCGATGTCCGGCCAGCGGCCGCAGGGCATATCTGGCACCTGCGCGCCCATCATAGAGGAAAAAAGAGACTGTTAGAGGTATATTTATGAGAAAAACGAAGATCATCTGCACCCTTGGCCCTTCTACCGATAAGGACGGCGTCCTGCGCGAGCTGGTCGCCAACGGCATGAACGTGGCCCGCTTCAACTTTTCCCACGGCTCCTACGAGGAGCACAAGGGCCGTCTGGACATGCTGAAGGCTGTCCGCGCCGAGCTGAACAAGCCCGTTGCTGCCCTGCTGGACACCAAAGGCCCCGAGATCCGCCTGAAGGAGTTCAAGAACGGCGTTGAGATGCTGGAAGCCGGCCAGACCTTCACCCTGACCACCCGCGAGGTGGAGGGCACCAAGGAGATCTGCTCCATCACCTACAAGGACCTGCCCCAGGACGTCCACGAGGGCGGCACCATCATGCTGGACGACGGCCTCATCAAGCTGGCCATCAAGAGCGTCACGGACACCGACATCGTCTGCGAAGTGCTCAACAGCGGCAAGATCAAGACCAAGAAGGGCGTCAATGTCCCCGGCGTCCACCTGTCCATGCCCTACCTGAGCCAGCGCGACCGGGATGACATCATCTTCGGTGTCCAGCAGGGCTTCGACTTCATCGCCGCTTCCTTCGTGCGCACCGCACAGGACGTCTACGACATCCGCAACCTGCTGAACGAGTACGACTCCCACATCCGCATCATCGCCAAGATCGAGAACCGCGAGGGCGTCAATAACATCGACAGCATCCTGTCCGCTGCCGACGCCGTCATGGTCGCCCGCGGCGACCTGGGCGTCGAGATCGACTTCACCGAGCTGCCCGGCATCCAGAAGAGCGTCATCGACCGCTCCTTCTCCTTCGGCAAGCCCATCGTCACTGCGACCCAGATGCTGGACAGCATGATGGTCAACCCCCGCCCCACCCGCGCCGAGATCTCCGACGTGGCAAACGCCATCTACGACGGCACTTCCGCTATCATGCTCTCCGGCGAGACCGCTGCGGGCGCATACCCTGTTGAGGCCCTCAAGACCATGTCCGCCATCGCAGAGCGCACCGAGAACGAGGTCCACTACCGCGACAACCGCCTGACCGATACCACCGGCCAGATCAGCGTCAGCGACGCTACCGCACACGCTGCCTGCCTGACCGCAAAGGACGTCAACGCTTCTGCCATCGTCACCGTGTCCGAGTCCGGCAACACTGCCCGTCTGCTGAGCAAGTACCGCCCCTCTCAGCCCATCATCGCCTGCGTCATGGACGAGCAGGTCCAGCGCCAGCTGTCCGTCTCCTGGGGCATCACCCCGCTCATGATGGACCTCGCCTCCAGCACCGATGAGCTCATCGAAAAGTCCACCGCTCTGGCAAAAGAGCACGGCTATCTGCACGACGGTGAGCTGGCTGTCGTGACCGCCGGCGTCCCCGTGGGCGTCTCCGGCACCACCAACATGATCAAGATCCACATGATCGGCAACTGCCTGGCTACCGGCGTCGGCGTCGGCCCCGAGGGCGCTGCTCTGGCCAACGCCACCGGCAAGGCCTGCGTCTGCCGCACCATCGAGGAGATCCGTGCAAAGTTCAAGCCCGGCATGGTCCTGGTCGTCCCCTCCACCTCCAACGAGATGCTGAGCTACGTCCGTGACGCCGCCGCTCTGGTGGTCGAGGAAGCCGGCCTGAACAGCCACGCTGCCATCGCCGGCAAGGCCCTGCTCAAGCCCACCATCGTGGGCGCCCTCGGCGCTACCGCCCACATCCGCGACGGTCTGATGGTCGCTGTGGACTGCGCACACGGCAGCGTCCAGCGCCTGCAGGCCTGATCTCGGGAGGCGCAGTATGGAACGCATCGCAAGTTTCTGCGTAGACCACACCAGGCTCGACCGCGGCATGTACCTGAGCCGTCAGGACGGCGATGTTCTGACCTGGGACATCCGGATGAAGAAGCCGAACCACGGCGATTATCTCTCCACCGGCGCAGCCCACACGCTGGAGCACCTCTTCGCCACCTACGCCCGCAACAGCGAGTATAAGGACGGCGTCATTTACGTCGGCCCCATGGGCTGCCGCACCGGCTTTTACCTGCTGACCCGGGGCCTGACCCCCGCCGAGGCGCTGAGCCTGACGGTGGAGTCCTTCCGCTTCATGGCTGCGTTTGAGGGCGATGTCCCCGGCGCAAGCGAGGTGGAGTGCGGCAACTACCGCGACATGGACCTGCCCGCCGCAAAGGCTGAGGCTGCCGCCATGCTGCCCGTGCTCGAGGCACTGACCGCCGACGAGCTGCATTATTGATCTCCTGATAAAGTAAGGGCCGGTATTGCTGCATTGCAGCAGTACCGGCCCTTTTCATTTATACTTCCCCGATGACCGGGAGCAGGTCTTCGAGCTTATTGAAATAATTCACGATGGTGACCACATTGTTGACGATGGAGCTGCCCGCCGAGAAGATACGGGCCACATAGTTCAGCACCCGGCCAATGTCCTGAAACGTCTGCCATGCTGTGGTCTCGCCGCCGCAGAGCAGCACCCTTTCGTCGTCCCCGATGGATGTATACTGGGCGGGCATCTGCATCCGATAATTACTCATAGTATTCTTTCCTTTCCGTGGGTGGTGCGTTATGTCCCGGGGCAAGGCCCGGTCGGCCTGTCCTGTAAAACAGCATATCACCCGCCCGGGACAAACCGTGTCAGAGTGTGGGGAGACAGCAAAAAACACAAGGACCCGGGGTGTTTCCACTCCGGGCCCTTGTGCCATTTTTATTTCGAGGAATAGATAATATCGTTTTATTGCTGGGCTTGTGTCAGCTCAGGTGCGATCAGCCCACAGTCTCAGTGGAAGCAACAGCCTTGCAGGTGACAACGACCATGACGTAATCGGTCTTGTCCTTGCCCTCGCCCTTGCTGAAGGTCTCGGTGCCGATCTCGTACTTGTCGCCAGGCATGGCCTTGTAGGTTTTGGTCTCTTCCTTGTCGTCTTTCTTGGTAGTGACCTCGAAGTTGTCAACAGCGTTCAGGGCATTGTCAATGCTCTTCACCTTGTCAAAGATCTTCTTAGCCTGATCAGCATTCTTCAGGTTCTTGGTGTCAAAGCGCAGGACCCAGACGTACTTGTCCTTGGTCTCGCTGAGCTTCAGAGCCTCGGTAATGGCGGCCTTCTCAGTCTTCTTGGCAGGAGTCTGAGTCTCGCTATTATCAACAACAACAGCATCACTGCCGCCAAAGTCAACGTCATCCTTCTGAACAGCCTTGGCAGCCTTCTTAGCCAGGTCCTCAGCGTCGTTGGTAGCAGAAACGGTAGCCTTAGTGTTGACGCTCTTCAGCATACCCTCCAGCTGATCTGCGATCTGACGGGTCTTGATGTCAGCGCAGCCGGTCAGGACAGACATTGCCATGACACCGGTGAGAACGACGGCCAGCAGTTTTTTCATTTTCATGATTTTTGCCTCCATAAATAAAGATAAATTATACAGGCAGGCTAGCATTTTTCGACTGTCGGCCTGTGGGCCAATTATACCCCTCCCCCTCCCCTTCCTCACTGTCAACAACAAATCCCCCTACCGGTCTGTCAATAGATTTTTCTCACTTTCGTCACATTTACAAAATACAGTCCCATCAACCGTGCATTTTCCACAAAATAACAGGATCTGAGGGGCTGAAAGCAAAAAATGCAGCCCCGGGGCCGCTTTTGGGGCGGCAGCCCGGGGCTGCAGGTGCAGTATTTTTTTCAGTCTCCCGCCGGGGGGCAGGGGGCTTTACTGGTACAGGGGGAAAGCTTTGGTCAGGGCCAGCACACGGGCGGAGATGTCGTCCTTCTTCTCGTCGTAGTGCCAGATGCAGTCGGCGATGCAGTCCGCAATGACCTTCATCTCGGCCTCGCCCATACCGCGGGTGGTGACAGCCGGAGTACCCAGACGGACGCCGGAAGTCACGAAGGGGCTGCGGGTCTCGCCGGGGACGGTGTTCTTGTTGGCGGTGATGTGGACGCTGTCGAGGCGGGCTTCCAGCTCCTTGCCGGTGCATTCCTCGTCCCGCAGGTCGAGGAGCATCAGGTGGTTGTCGGTGCCGCCGGACACCAGCTTGACGCCGCGGGCCTGCAGTTCAGCGGCCATGGCCTGTGCGTTTTCCACGATCTTGCGGGCGTAGTCCTTGAACTCGGGCTTGAGTGCCTCGCCAAAGCAGACGGCCTTGGCCGCGATGACATGCTCCAGCGGGCCGCCCTGGGTGCCGGGGAAGACGGCGGAGTTGATGCGCTTGGCCAGCACGGCGTTGTTGGTCAGGATGAGGCCGCCGCGGGGGCCGCGCAGGGTCTTGTGGGTGGTGGTGGTCACGACGTCGGCATAAGGCACCGGGCTCTGGTGCATCCCGCCAGCCACGAGGCCCGCGATGTGGGCCATATCCACCATCAGGAAGGCCCCGTAGCCGTGGGCGATCTCAGCCAGCTTCTCGAAGTCGATGGCACGGGGGTAGGCCGAAGCGCCTGCCACGATCATCCTGGGACGGACCTTCCTGACCTGCTTTTCCAGCTCGGCATAGTCGATGCGGCCATCTTCGCCCACGCCGTAGGAGACGAAGTGGTAGTTCTTGCCGGACATATTCACCGGAGAGCCGTGGGTCAGATGACCGCCCTGAGACAGGTCCATGCCCATGACGGTATCGCCCAGATCGAGCAGGGCGAAGTAGACGGCCAGATTGGCCTGTGCGCCGGAGTGGGGCTGGACGTTGGCGTACTTTGCGCCGAACAGCTTGCAGGCGCGCTGGATGGCGATGTTCTCCACCTCATCCACATAGGCACAGCCGCCGTAGTAGCGCTTGCCGGGCAGGCCCTCGGCGTACTTGTTGGTGAGGATGCTGCCCATAGCGGCCATGACGGCAGGCGAGACGATGTTCTCGCTGGCGATGAGCTCGATATTTTCCCGCTGGCGGGTCAGCTCACGGTCCATGGCCGCAGCCAGCTCCGGGTCGGCCTTTTCCACGAGGCCGATGGTATCCATCATATCGTTGTACATACGATTTACCCCTCTCTCTGATGCAAAAAATCAGTTCGCGCGGGCTTCCGCTCATTCCGGCCCGCCTGTTTCCATGATACCAGACATCGTGGATTTCTTCAACAGCATTTCGCACAAACCGATACAGTTTGATTCGTTTCTTTTCGGTTGGATGAAGATATTTCACCCATCCTGCCAAAGCCTTGCTTTTTCTGCGCCCAGCGCTTATTATTATAACAAAAATCCGTTCCGGTTTTTGTGCAGATTTGCCCACCGGGTGCAGAAAGGAGCCCATTGCCATGACCATCACGGAGCAAAAAGCCGCACAGCGCAAAGCGGGCATTGCGGCCCGCCGGGCGTTGTCAGCCACCGAGCGCACCCGTTCCAACGCCGCTCTCTGCGCCCGCACCATGGCTCTGGACTGCTTCAAAAAGGCAGAAAACATCCTGCTTTATGCGGCCTTCGGCGGCGAAGCCGACCTCTCGGCGCTGGCTGTGGAAGCGGCCCGGCAGGGCAAAACGCTGGCCTACCCCGTCTGCGGCGAGGGCTTTTCGCTGACAGCCGCTGTGCCGGGGCCGGACGGCTGGGAAGTGGGTACTTACGGCATCCGCACGCCCATTTTGAGCCGGTCTGCAGTTTTGCCACCGGACAAGCTCGACCTCGTGCTGGTCCCCTGCACGGCTTTTGATGCAGTCTGCCACCGGGTGGGGATGGGGAAAGGCTATTATGACCGCTACCTCCCCCGCTGCACCCGGGCTGTGAAACTGGGCGTGGCCTTTGAGGCCCAGCGGGTGGACGCGGCGGCAGTGGACGCCCATGACGAAAAACTGGACGGATTCGTGACAGAGGGAGGACTTTACTTTGGATTTGACACAACTGAGCTGTGAGGACTTTCTGAGCCAGCTTGCCAGCAAAGCCCCCGCCCCGGGCGGCGGCGGCGCAGCGGCCCTCGTGGGCGCGGCAGGCGTCGCGCTGGGCAATATGGTGGGGAATCTCACCACCGGCAAAAAGAAATACTCTGCCGTGGAAGAAAAGATCCTGGCGCTGAATGCCCGTGCTGAAACACTGCGCAAACGGCTGGAAGCCCTCGTGCAGGCTGACGCCGACGCATTCACGCCTCTGGCGGCGGCCTACGGCCTGCCCAGAGAGACGCCCGAACAGCAGGCCCGCAAGGCCGCTGTGCTGGCTGAGGCGCTGGACGGGGCCTGCGCCGTGCCGCTGGACATCATGGATGCCTGCTGTGAGGGCATCCGCCTTGCGGCCGATTACGCCGAAAAAGGCAGCGTGCTGGCTGTCTCAGACGCAGGCTGTGCGGCGCTGTTCTGCAAGGCCGCACTTCAGGCGTCGGCGCTGAATGTCGCCATCAACACAAAGCTCATGACGGACCGCGCCCATGCCGCCGCGCTGGACGAAAAAGCGGCCCGGATGCTGGCGGAATATCTGCCGCTGGCCGACGAAGTCTACCAGTCCGTAGCAAACCGCCTGCGGGCCTGATCCAGAGAAAGGGAATGTATATGTCTACCATTTTGAAGGGTGCGCCCGTCGTGGCCGCCATGAACGAAGCAAATGCCGCCCGCTGCGCCGCACTGCGGGAAAAGGGCGTTGTCCCCACACTGGCCGTCGTCCGGGTGGGTGCGCGCGAAGATGACCTCTCCTACGAGAAAGGCGTCATGGCCCGCTGTGCAAAAGTGGGCGTCGAGGTGAAGCAGTTCCTTCTGCCCGCCGACGCTTCGCAGGAAGAGCTGCTGCGCGTCATTGCCGGCATCAACGCAGACGCCGCCATCCACGGCTGTCTGCTCTTTCGCCCCCTGCCCAAACAGTTTGATGACAGGACCATCCGCGCCGCGCTCTCGCCCGAAAAGGACATTGACGGCATCACCGACGGCTCGCTGGCCGGCGTCTTCACCAACACTGCCGTCGGCTACCCGCCCTGCACGGCGCAGGCCTGTCTTGAAATTTTGAAATTCTACAATGTTCCCCTCTCCGGCAGGCGGGCCGTCGTCGTGGGACGCAGCCTCGTAGTGGGCAAGCCCGCAGCCATGATGCTGGACCGGGAAAACGCCACCGTCACCCTCTGCAACTCCCGCACCCAGAACCTGCCCGATGTCTGCCGCGAGGCCGATGTTGTGGTGGTGGCCATGGGCAGGATGGGCTTTATCGGTGCAGAGCATCTGCGGGCCGGTCAGGTCGTCGTGGATGTGGGCATCCATGTCAACGAGGAAGGCAAACTCTGCGGTGACGTCCGCTTTGGCGAGGCAGAGCCTGTGGTGGAGGCCATCACCCCCGTCCCCGGCGGCGTCGGCACCGTGACGACTTCCGTGCTCGTGAGCCATGTGGTGGAGGCGGCAGAGAAGAGCGTATAACTTCTCCGCTAAAGGCTCTCCCTTTGAGGAAAGACTTCCCCCGGCCGGGGGAAGATGTCGCGAAGCGACAAAAAGGGGAATCTGGCGCGGAGCGCCTGAGAGGGCAAGGATGCTGACAGAGAGCATGGATGCGGCGATCGTTTCGCTCTGACAAAGAGTCTGCCTATCGCTGTGCAGTGGCTCTGCCTCGCCGGGCTTGCCCTCTCCGTCATTGCTTTGCAATGACACCTCTCCCAAGGGGAGAGGCTTTGGCATATCGGAATATCTCTATACACCAAAAGCGCCCGGCGGATAACCCGCCGGGCGCTTTTGGCATTGACAGAACAATGACAGGGGAATAATTGGGAATTGGGAAATTGGAATAGGTCTTAGTTTATGCGGCCTTTGCCGGGGCAAAGACCAGAGCCTTCTTGCGGCGGTTCTGCATTGCGCGCACCACACAGCTCAGGGTGAAGTTGATGATGAAGTAGATGACGCAGGCCGTACCGAACAGCACCATGACGTCGGAGACGTTCACCGTGCCGAGACCGTTGTAAGTACCGGCGGCGCTCAGCAGCTGGCGGATGCGGGCCATCAGCTCGATGGTGGCCACGTTTGCCAGATAGGAGGAGTCCTTGATGGTGGTGATGACCTGGCTGAGCAGGGTCGGCACGATGTTGCGGTAGGCCTGCGGCAGGACGATGTAGAGCAGCACCTCAGCGGTGTTGAAGCCCTGTGCATAGCCGGCCTCGAACTGGCCCTTGGACACGCCGTTCAGGCCGCCGCGGACGATCTCGGCGATGACGGAGGAGTTGAAGAGGATGAGGGCCAGAGCGGCCTTGAACAGAAGCTTCATCTCCACGCTGGTCAGGCCGAACATCTTGCGGGCGAAGAAGCCCGGGCAGGGGCAGAACACCACACAGATGAAGATCCAGAGCAGGTAGGGCGTATTGCGGAACAGCTCGATGTAGGCGGCAGCGAACCAGCCGAGGATGCGGGCCGGACCCTTTTTGCAGTAGGTGCGGGCCAGCGCCAGCAGAGAGCCCACGATGAGGCCCATGATGACGCCCAGCACCGAGATGATGCAGGTGAAGGCCACGCCGCGCAGCAGGTAGAGCATGACGCCTTCTTTTGTCAGGATGGAAAGGCTTGCAGCAAGCGTCTTCATATCAGGCAGCCTCCTTCAGCTCTACTTTCTTGGCAGCGGTCTTGAGACTCGTGTTCACGCGGCCCTTGCGCTCCTTGAGGGAAGCTTCCCAGCGGGCTGCCAGCGTGGACAGCGGGAAGCAGACCACGAAGAAGATGAGGCCGCAGACGATATAAGCGGGGGCGTATGCGCCGCCGGTGGAAGCACCGGTGACGAAGCTGTAGGTCACGCTGATGAGGTCAGCGCCGCCCACGATGTAGAGGCAGGAGGTGTTCTTGAAGAGGTTGACCACCTGGTTGACCATCGGAGGGAGCATCACGGGGATGCTCTGGGGCAGGATGATGTAGCCCATCCGCTGCAGATAGTTGAAGCCCTGCGCCTGTGCGGCCTCGAACTGGCCCTTCGGCACAGACTCGATGGCGGCGCGGACGACCTCGCCCATGTAAGCGCCGGTGTAAACGCCCAGTGCAATGATGCCGGTGCGGATGACGCCGAGGCTCACGCCTGCAAATGCCAGCGCATAATACAGGAAGCACAGCTGCAGCAGCAGCGGGGTGTTCTGGACGAACTCGACGTAAATGCGGGCGATGATGCGCAGCAGCTTACTGCCGCTGGTGGACATCAGGCCCAGCGCAGCGCCGATGATGAAGGCCAGCGCCAGTGCGCAGACGGCGGTCTGCAGCGTGTTGCCCAGACCCAGCAGAAAACTCTCACGATGCGTCCAGACGGTGGACCAGGACTCTAACGAAAACAAGCCAGACATGGCAAACTCCCCTTTCCCTGCGCTCTCTTGGTTCTGAAAAGTCTGGGCTTAATCCAGACCGTTGTCTTTGATGAGCTGCTCGATGGTGCCATCTGCCAGCCAGCCCTTGACGAGGTCGTCGCACAGGGTGGAGAAGTCGCTGCCCTTCTTGGTAGCGACGCCATACTCCTGCGGGCTGAACTCAGCGTCAATGTAGCTGCGGCCCTCGGTCTTGTAGATGGCGAGGATGGACTTATCGACGCAGAAGCCCTGCACTTCGCCTGCGCTCAGTGCGGTGCTGATGGCGGGATAGTCGTCGTACTGACGGAAGGAGACGCCATCCTTCCAGGTGTCGGCGTTGAAGGTGTCGGCGTCGAAGTTTGCGCCGTCCAGCACGCCCTCGTCGATCATGGCCTTGACCAGAGCACGAGCGGAGGTGGAGCCGGAGGAGACGCCCACGACCTTGTCCTTCAGGTCAGCCAGACCCTTGATGCCGGTGGAGTCCTCCACCAGAACAGAAACGTAGTCGGTATAGTAGGGGGTGGAGAAGTCCCAGGTCTTCTTGCGCTCTTCGGTGATGGTGAAGGTAGCCAGAACGGCGTCGATGTCGCCGGAGTCCAGCAGCTCGCCGCGGGTGGCGGCGGTGACCGTGGTGAACTCAACGTCCACGCCGAGGTGCTCTGCGATCATCTCTGCGAGGCTGTCCTCGAGGCCCTTGTACTCGCCGGTGAGGGTATCCTGGAAGCTGAAGCCCTGAACTGCGTTCTTGACGCCCACCTTCAGGACACCGCGGTCCACGATGGCCTGAGTGTCAGTGCCCAGCGCTGCGGTGGAAGCGGCTGCGCTGCCGGCGGC
>ERZ791695.986-NODE-986-length-10411-cov-5.73851_pt1 | contig 10411 bp, 9 predicted proteins | sample MGYA00509956_ERZ791695 | MGnify/ENA primary metagenome ERZ791695 (study PRJEB30046, sample SAMN00715234) | human gut metagenome | study: EMG produced TPA metagenomics assembly of the A metagenome-wide association study of gut microbiota in type 2...
GGCGGGATCTGTGCTTTTCCCGTTTCTGGCAGCCTTTGCAGTGGCGGCGCTATTGGCTGGAGCAGTAAAGTTCATTACGGAGAGAACACATATCAAAAGAGGAATCGTGGCGGTTACAACGGTTCTTTTCTTTTATATACTTCTGGCAGCCGTCCTTTATTTTGCAGGCAGTTATCTGGTGAGGCTGATCTATGATCTGACGCGGGAGCTGTCTGTCTTTTTTTCGGATACGGTTGTGCCTGTTATGCAGCGTTTTTATCAGTGGGTGGAACGTTTGTCAGTTGTGTTTTATCCGGTAGGGCAGACTGAAAAAACGCAAGGATTGCAGGATGTCGGTGCAGAGTCAGCACAGACGATAAAGAATGCAGGCAAGCTGATGTCGGGCATCTCAGATGGTGTTATTGACGGGATATCCGGGATGGCAGCAGGAATACCGGGATTTTTTATGAAACTTCTGATCACAGTGATCGCAACGGTATTTATGGAACTGGAATTTCCTCAGATCAGGGCATTTTTAAAGCGGCAGATTCCGGCGGAATACCAGCGTGCGTTCCGGGATGGAAAAAATTATGTGACCGGTGCGATGGGAAAATGCATTATCTCTTATTGTCTGATCTTCGGGATCACGTTTGCGGAACTTGTGGCAGGTCTGTTTTTGCTTGGAATCAAAAATGCATTTGCCATTGCATTTATTATTGCGGTACTTGATATCCTTCCGGTGCTTGGAACCGGTACAGTGCTGATCCCGTGGGCGGTACTCGCCTTCGCGTCGGGAAGGATCTCTACCGGAGTCGGTGTGTTCGCGCTTTACCTTGTAATAACAGTCGTGCGGAATCTGATCGAGCCGAAACTGGTGGGAAAACAGATGGGGTTATCGCCGGTGATCATGCTGCCATGTATGCTGATCGGTTTAAAATTTTTTGGAATCATCGGTCTGTTTGTAGTACCGCTTCTGGTTTCATTTCTGAAACAGTTGAATGACAGAGGGATTATAAAAATGTTTCGTTAAGCTGGGAACCATAAGTTTGTGGAATGATAAAAATACCTCCGCTTATAAATGAAAAAATTTTGCGTTAAAAATTGAATTTTCCGGGAAATACGACGAAAATTGCATTGACGGAAAAAATTCTCTATGCTAAATTTACTCATGTATTTCTATTAAGTAGTGATACAGGAGGATGAAAAAAATGAAAAAAGCATTAAGCGTATTATTGACCATGGGACTTACCGTTTCCATGCTGGCAGGATGTGGCTCAAATGGAACTGCTGACAACACATCAGCAGACAATGCATCAGATAATAATGCAGCAGACAGTACTGTAGCTGCAACAGAGAGTGGAGCAGCGGCTGGCGAGGCAAAATCGGCATCGGATATCAAGGTAGGTGTCATGTACATTGGTGATGAGAACGAAGGATATACAGCAGCACATATGGCTGGTATCGATCAGATGATGAGCAATCTTGGATTATCTGAGGATCAGGTCGTAGAAAAAACTCTGATTCCGGAAGATGAATCTGCTTATGATGCAGCAGTTGATTTAGCAGATCAGGGATGCAACATTATTTTCGGTACAAGTTTCGGACATGAGAGCTACCTGCTTCAGGCAGCAGCAGAGTACCCGGATGTTCAGTTCTGTCATGCAACCGGATATCAGGCAGCGTCTTCCGGACTTTCAAACATGCACAACTATTTTGATTCTATCTATGAGGCACGTTATGTTTCCGGTGTTGTTGCAGGTATGAAATTAAATGAGATGATCGCAGACGGAACAATCACAGAAGATACAGCAAAGATCGGTTATGTTGGTGCATTCCCATATGCGGAGGTTATTTCCGGATTTACTTCTTTCTATTTAGGAGCAAAGAGCCAGTGCCCATCCGTAACCATGGAAGTACAGTATACAAACAGTTGGGCAGACATGTCCGGTGAAGCAGAAGTTGCAGCAAAACTGATCGATGACGGATGCGTTTTAATCAGCCAGCATGCAGATACGACAGGAGCTCCAAGCACCTGTGAGGATAAGAAAGTACCATGTGTTGGTTACAACGTTGACATGACAACTGTTGCTCCGGATGCAGCACTTACTTCTCCGACAAATAACTGGGGCGTTTATTATACACATGCAGTACAGTGTGTATTAGACGGTACACCGATCGAAACTGACTGGTGCCAGGGATTTTCAGAGGGCGCAGTTGATATCACACCGATCAATGAGGCAGTTGCAGCAGAAGGAACCGATGCAAAAGTAACAGAAGTTGAAAATGCAATTAAAGATGGTTCTATCCATGTATTTGATACATCCGCATTTACTGTAAATGGTTCTTCTTTAGAAGATCTGATCGCAGAGGGCGGTGATTATGCAAAATATGCAGATTATGTATCTGACGGATACTATCATGAGTCTGAGCTGGCATCTGCTCCATCTTTCGATATCATTATTGATGGTATCACTTCTGTGACAAACTAAATATGCATTGCAGAGAGATTTGTTAAGACTTTTGGTAGAATTTATTTCTGCCGTCATGTGAAAAGCATACAGGCATGGATGCTTTTTACATTATAAATAAGCGGAACTGTGAAAAAGGATTTCTTTATCCACAGTTCCGCAGTTTACGTTAAAGGAGGACTGTTTGTGGAACCGGTAAATGCGATTGAACTGATTGGTGTAACCAAACGTTTTGGAGAGGTTGTCGCAAATGACAATGTAAATCTGACAGTGAGAAAAGGAGAAATCCTTTCTATATTAGGAGAGAATGGTAGTGGAAAAACTACGCTGATGAACATGCTCTCCGGTATTTATTTCCCTGATGAGGGAGAAATCCGTGTGAATGGAAAAACCGTTACGATCCGGTCTCCGAAAGATTCCTTTGAACTCGGAATTGGAATGATTCATCAGCATTTCAAGCTGATCAATATTTTGACAGCCGCCGAGAATATTATTTTAGGACTGCCGGGAAAAGAACGGCTGAATTTAAAACAGGTGGAAAAAGAAGTCAGGGAACTGACTGACCGTTACGGATTTGATTTAAATCCATCCCAGAAGATCTACGATATGTCCGTTTCACAGAAACAGACTGTTGAGATCGTAAAAGTATTGTATCGTGGTGCAGATATTCTGATCTTAGATGAGCCGACTGCCGTTTTGACACCGCAGGAGACGGAAAAGCTGTTTGCTGTGCTGCGTAACATGCGTTCTGCAGGAAAATCCATTATCATCATCACACATAAGTTAAACGAAGTGTTAGAGCTTTCTGATCGTGTGGCTGTGCTTCGAAAAGGAAAATACATAGATACCGTGGAGACAAAAGGCGCGACAGTGGAGTCTTTGACCGAGATGATGGTCGGTGAAAAAGTAACACTTGATATCAACCGTACCGAGCCGGAAAATGCAAAAAAACGAATCGAGATGCGCGGCGTTACCTGCCGGAACAAGGAAGGATTAAAAGTATTAAAAGAGGCTTCTTTTACTGCATACAGTGGGGAAATCCTTGGAATCGCCGGTATTTCCGGAAGCGGACAGAAAGAGCTTCTTGAATCTGTTGCAGGTTTACAGCCGATCGAGAGCGGAGAGATCCTTTACGATTCCCCGGAAGGAAAGGTCGAAAAAATTTCCGACATGAAAGCGGAGGATATCAAAAAACTTGGTATTGCATTATCGTTTGTCCCGGAGGACCGTCTCGGAATGGGATTAGTCGGTTCCATGGATCTGACTGATAACATGATGATCCGCAGCTACAAGGAAGGAAAACATTTCTTTGCAGACCGTAAGGCACCGAAGAAACTGGCACAGGAGATCGTTGACAAACTTGAAGTCGTAACGCCGAAACTCCAGTCAGCCGTCTTTCCGGTGGAAATGTCCAGAAAATCCTGGTAGGACGGGAGATCGCAAGCAATCCGAATGTGCTGATGGTAGCATATCCGGTGCGCGGACTTGATATCAATTCTTCCTATACGATCTATAATCTCTTAAATGACCAGAAGAAAAAGGGAGTTGCTGTCATCTGTGTCGGCGAGGACTTAGATGTGCTCTTAGAGCTGTGCGACAGGATACTTGTGTTAAATGGCGGAAGAGTTTCCGGTATTGTGGATGCGAGAAGTACCACAAAAGAAAAACTCGGACTTTTGATGACAGGTTCGGGAGAGGAGAAACAGGCAAATGAGTAAAGAAGTAAAAGAACCGGCAGTTCGTATGATAAAACGGGATACGATAAGCACTGCTAAAGCATGGGGAATCCGTCTTATAGCTGTTGTATTATCGCTGATCGTTGCAGGACTTGTGATCGTTGCGATCACAAAACAGAATCCGCTTCAGGTATATCTTGGTATCGTAGATGGTGCGGTTGGAAGCAGCCGTCGTGTGTGGGTGACGATCCGCGAGACATTAGTACTTTTATGTATTGCGATCGGACTGACGCCTGCATTTAAAATGAAGTTCTGGAATATCGGAGCTGAGGGACAGATCTTAATGGGAGGTATGGCAACCGCCGCACTGATGATCTATGCGGGGGATGCAATGCCAAACTGGCTTCTTCTGATCCTGATCTTTATTGCAAGTGCCACAGCAGGTCTGATCTGGGGATTGATCCCGGCAGTGTTTAAGGCATATTTTAACACAAATGAGACATTGTTTACGCTGATGCTTAATTATGTGGCAATGCAGCTTGTAACATTTGCCATTGTATTCTGGGAGAATCCATCCGGTTCGAATACGGTCGGTATTATCAATGCAGCAGGACAGAAAGGTTGGTTCCCATCTGTGTTTGGAAATATGTATGGACTGAATGTGATCGTGGTTCTTGTCATCACACTCGGTATGTATGTATACATGAAATACAGTAAACAGGGATATGAGATCGCTGTTGTCGGAGAAAGCCAGAATACCGCGCGTTATGCCGGCATCAATGTAAAAAAAGTAATCATCCGTACCATGATGATTTCCGGTGCTATTTGTGGTCTTTCCGGCTGTCTGATCGTCAGCGGTGCAAGCCATACGATTTCTACAAGTACAGCAGGTGGACGTGGATTTACCGCGATCATCGTAGCATGGATGTCTAAATTTAATCCATTTGCCATGATCTTAGTATCTGCATTTTTAGTATTTATGCAGCAGGGATCGATCCAGATCGCTTCCCAGTTTGGTTTAAATGAGAATGCATCAGATATCATTACAGGTATTTTGCTGTTTTTCCTGATCGGATGTGAGTTTTTTATTAATTACAGACTGGAATGGAAAAAGAACCATAAGGAGGGAAAATAAATGAATCTGCTTATGACATTTATACAAAAAGCAATCGGACAGGGCGTTGCGATATTATTCGGTGCGACCGGAGAGATCGTGACAGAAAAGTCCGGTAACTTAAATCTTGGAATACCGGGTATCATGTACATGGGTGGTATTGCCGGTCTGATGGGTGCTTTTTTCTATGAGAATGGCAATGAAAATCCAAATGGATTTATTGGTCTTTTGATCGCCTTTTTTGCAACACTGATCGTAGCTGCGTTAGGCGGACTGATCTATAGTTTTTTAACGATCACACTGCGTGCAAACCAGAATGTTGTCGGTCTTGCGCTTACAACATTTGGTGTAGGTTTTGGTAACTTCTTTGGTGGATCTATCTCAAAACTTGCAGGAGGTGTCGGACAGATTTCCGTACAGACAACAGCGGCTGCGTTTCGTGCAAAGATTCCGGGACTTTCCGCGATTCCTTTTGTCGGAGATTTATTATTTTCCTATGGATTTCTGACCTATTTGTCCGTGATCCTTGCGGTATGCATGACTTATTTTCTGAAAAAGACCAGACGCGGATTAAACTTACGTGCAGTCGGAGAGAGCCCGGCAACCGCAGATGCTGCAGGTATCAATGTATCGAAATATAAATATATTGCAACCGTGACAGGGGCAGCAATAGCAGGTCTTGGCGGACTTTATTTTGTCATGGAATATCTAGGAGGAACCTGGTCAAACAACGGTTTCGGTGACCGCGGATGGTTAGCGATCGCACTTGTTATCTTAGCACTCTGGAATCCGGATCATGCGATCTGGGGATCATTTCTTTTTGGCGGACTTTATATTTTATATATTTATCTGCCGGGACTGACACGTGCAACACAGGAACTTTGCAAAATGCTTCCTTATGTAGTAACGATCATTGTGCTTGTTATCACAAGTAAACGGAATAAACTGGAAAACCAGCCGCCGGCAAGCCTTGGAGAGGCATATTTCAGGGAAGACCGGTAATAGTTCCGGGATAGGTGCGGGATATACGTTCTGCATAAAATCAGACAGAAAGAAAAGAAATCACTTTGCGGACAGCAGCACTTATCTGATGTCGTGATTGCCTTGTCTGGGTGCTGCTGTTTGTGACTAAACATATTTCACGTTCCGGGATAGGCTCCACAAGGCGGATCGCGTAGGCATTGCCGCGTGCGATCGCTTCCGCAGCGAGCTCTTCCGGATAAAAACCGATACCGAGGTTGTGTGTGATCATCGGCAGGATCTGGTCGGTGGTAGCAGCCTCCATATCCGGTGCGAACATCAGACCGTGACTTAAAAAATAACGGTGATACAATTCTCTTGATCCGGTGCCGTCGGCAAGCCCTATGAATGGTATCCCGGAAAGATCGTTTAAGCTTCGGATCTGCGAAGCCAATTCTTTATATTTTGTTCCCCCAATCAGAATTTCACGGTAGGAGGCAAGGTGTGTTTTGTGCAGTGGCTTTTGGATGGTAAGTGGTGAGGTGACGGCTGCAAAATCGACGACCTTGCTCTCTAATGCTAAAATTGCCTGTGGTGTGGAGTGATTGAAAATACGGATGCGCACATGTGGATATTGTTCGTGAAAACGTTCTAATACCGGAAGCAATAGCAGGCGCAGCGCATTTTCACTGGCTCCGATGGAAACCAGTCCATTTTCGAGATCCCTATTCTGACGGATCTCATCTTCCCCAAGCGACAGCTGCTCATAGGCAATCGCAACATGTTCATATAATCTTTTTCCTTCGGGAGTCAGCGTTATCCCCTTGTTAGAGCGCAAAAACAGTGTACAGTTTAATTCCGATTCCAGATTATTCATGCACCTTGTGATATTTGGCTGGTTATTGTGCAGTGCCTCTGCAGCTCTGGTAAAACTTTTATACTGTGCAACATAGTAGAAAATACGGTAATAGTCGTAAGTGATCATGCGGTGTTTTATCTCCTTTTATTTATTATATAAAAATCATATGATGGATATATCAATAATACTTTTTACATCTGATAACAGGGATACTATAATACAGTCGATGTAAGAAATCAATGAGAAAAAACGGGAATAAGAGGTGAGAACATTGGCTTTGAATCAAAATGAGCCAAGGAGTACGAAAGTGCAGATGTCGGAGGCGTTTATCACGAGTGTGTTTCTGGCACTGTCCGGTGGGTTCCAGGATGCATACACTTATTTTACGAGAGATGGCGTGTTTTCGAATGCACAGACCGGAAATGTGGTACTCATGAGTCAGCATTTTATGATGGGAGAGTGGAGTGAGGGATTGCGTTATCTGTTCCCATTGCTCGCATTTGCAGTTGGTGTGTTTGTGGCAGAGAGGATACAGGGAAGTTTTAAGTATGCGAGAAAGCTGCACTGGAGACAGTCAGTATTACTCTGTGAGATGGCAATCCTGGTGTTTGTGGGATTTCTTCCGGAGAATCTTAATATGGCAGCAACCGTGTTAGTTTCTTTTTCCTGTGCCATGCAGGTGCAGACATTCCGGAAAGTCGGCGGATATTCCTACGCGAGCACAATGTGCATCGGAAATCTGCGGAGTGGGACGGCAGCGTTTTCACTGTATCTCAGGGAAAAAAGACCGGAACAGATCAGACAGGCACTTTACTATTTTGGAATCATTTTATTCTTTGCGGTTGGTGCGGGAATCGGAGGAAATCTGTCTGTGAGGTACGGGTTTCATGTGATCTGGATATCCGGTGGACTTCTGTTGATCAGTTTTCTGCTGATGTTCTTAGAAAAGATTAGATAATGGAGGGAAAAAGGATGGAGACAATATTTCCAAGAGAAGAAAAAGCAGATCTGTTGTTTGATAAAATCTTGAAAGATCCGGAAGCCTGTGAGCGTCTGATGCAGACTTTTTATGGAGAAATTGATTCGGATCTTGAACTGGTGGGAGGATATCTTCCACCGGAACAGTTTGCTAAGGCATTGTTTGATGCCTATAAAAACCGGGATCTGACAGCATTTTTGATGGCAGTCTGTAAAAACAGCATGTTTGACTTACTGCGCAACTCATTTTTGGCACCGTTCCGCTTTAATGCGGACGGACAGGTCAATCCGTATCTGCTTACGGATGAGGATGGAAATCTGATTCAGACAAAGGAAATCCATGTGAGTGAAAAAGATTATAACCGGTTTAAAAAGGTATTTCGGAAAGAGAAAGGTGTAAAGATGTATCTTGCATACGGATACCGCAAGCGTCACAGCTATGATGCGGATACGATGGATGTGATGGAATATAAGATGGGTGAGCACATCGGTCTTTTGCTTGTCTATGAACTGCCGGATACGGTAAAACAGCAGAGGACGGAAGCACAGGCTTATGCAGCAGTGTGGGATATCATGATGAAACTGCAAAAGGACCTGCCGCGTTCCTTTGTTTATTACGGACAGGATTCTTTGGAAGATGAAGGTCAGAGGTTTGATGAACTGGGCGTATTTTTACCGATCCACCGTTTTTCGGAACGGTTGGAAAAGAGTATTGATACAGTAGATAAGATTGTACATGCACAAGCATAAAAGGAGTGTGAATATTTATGTTAACAGCAGTAACTGGTATTAACTGGGGCGATGAAGGAAAAGGACGTGTCGTAGATTTATTAAGTGATCACGCCGATTATGTGGTTCGTTATCAGGGAGGAAACAATGCAGGACATACCGTAGTGACAGATAAAGGTAAATTTGTTTTGAATCTGCTGCCGTCCGGTATTCTGCATCCGGAGGTTGTCTGTGTACTTGGAAACGGAATGGTCATTGATCCGGATCACTTAAGACATGAGATTGAGATGATGCGTTACATGAATGTAAAAATCAGTCCGGAAAATTTAAAGATATCGGAAAAAGCAACCGTCTGCATGCCATTCCATGTCAGACAGGACGTTTTAGAGGAGGAGAGACTCTCTAAGACCGGTGAGGCATTTGGCTCCACAAAAAGAGGAATCGCCTATGCCTATGGCGATAAATATATGAAGAAAACGCTTCGGATGGGAGACCTTTTATATCTGGATTCGGAAGTGATCAAAAAACGGATCGCAATGATCGTGGAGAGTAAAAACCTGATCCTTGAAAAGGTATATGGTCAGAAAACGCTCTCGGTAGAAGAAGTCATGGACTGGTGCCGGGGACAGGCAGAATTTTTAAAACCATATATTATCGATACGGGGGCACTTTTGGAAAAGGCAGCTGCAGAAGGAAAAGACATCCTCTTCGAGGCACAGCTTGGCGCATTGCGTGACATTGATTACGGAATTTATCCATACACATCCAGCTCCAGTACTATCGCAGCCTATGCGACGATTGGTGCAGGCATTCCAAAGAGACAGCCGGATCGGGTTGTGGGAGTCATGAAAGCATACTCAACCTGTGTCGGTGAAGGACCGTTTGTGGCAGAAAAGGCAGCAGGCGAAGAATGGAATGAAAAATTAAGAAAAGCAGGAAATGAATTTGGGGCAGCAACCGGACGTCCGAGAAGGGTCGGACCATTTGATGCAGTTGCGAGCCGATATGGATTACAATGCCAGAATGCAGGGGACATTGCATTGACAAAGCTCGATGTATTAAGCAGCTTTGAAAAGATCCCTGTTATCACTGGATACCGTGTAAACGGAAAGTTCATCACGGATTTTCCAACCAATATCCTGCTTGATGATGCAATGCCGGAGATTGAGATGTTAGACGGATGGAATTGTGACATTTCATCCTGCCAGAACTGGAATGATCTTCCGGAAAATGCAAAGAAGTATATTGAAAGGATCGAAGAGCTGATCGGACATTCCATTTATCTTGTTTCCACCGGGGCAAAGAGAGATGCATATTTACTGAAAGAGTAAAAAAGAAAAGACTGACAGAAAGGATTCGGTAGGTGAATTTGCATCTGTCAGTCTTTTTTCTATAGAATATGTTATTCGCCAAATGCTGGTTTGTGGGTGACATGAGTTTCCTTGTGTAGGGTGGTTCTGGGGGGTTACGATTGGCAAATTGCATCAAGCCGGGACTGTTTTGTTCCGTTGTACGAAAATAAGGCAAGTCTAAGTCAGCCTGATTTAATGTTTCTCGGAGTGACGTGTGCGTCTTAAACGCCCCGTCCGGGGGCATTAAGACTTGTGCTGCCGTCCGTGGCAGCACAACACTGTGTTACGAACAGGCA
>ERZ791695.996-NODE-996-length-10310-cov-3.23462_pt1 | contig 10310 bp, 12 predicted proteins | sample MGYA00509956_ERZ791695 | MGnify/ENA primary metagenome ERZ791695 (study PRJEB30046, sample SAMN00715234) | human gut metagenome | study: EMG produced TPA metagenomics assembly of the A metagenome-wide association study of gut microbiota in type 2...
GACCAATAGTATTTTTATGTATTGGTACTGATCGAGCTACTGGTGATTCCTTAGGGCCACTAATAGGATATAAACTTAAAAGTATTAAGAAAAAAAATATTTATATATATGGTTCCTTAGAATATCCTGTTCATTCTATTAATTTATCTGAAGTTCTAAGTAAAATTAAATCTAACTTTATAAACCCCTTTATTATAGGAATAGATGCCTCTCTTGGAAATGTTCAAAATATAGGGAAAGTATTCGTTGAGGATTCTCCTCTACATCCTGGCTTAGCTTTAGAAAAAACTTTACCTGAAGTTGGTGAAATGAATATAAAAGGTGTGGTTAATATATCTGGAAATTTAGATTTCATGATGTTACAAAACACTAGATTATTCATTGTAATGTCTTTAGCTGATTGTATTTCTAATGCTATAAATCACTTTATTAATAAAGCTTTCTCTAACAATACATTAATATCTTATGATTAAAAACTTATTATACTTAATTTTAGTTAGATATAATAAAAAGAGTAGCTATTTTTTAATAACTACTCTTTTTATTATCTAATTTTTGCTATTAATAGCTTCATTTAGAACATGTAACTCTTCCTCTGATAAGTCGTATCTTGATATTCCCTTGTCTATTGGCTTAGCATATGTAGTACTATCATGTCTAGAATATATTCCAGTTATAATAACACCATCATTGTATGAATCTAATATAGCAATTGAGAAACTTAAATCACTACCTACATCTTCAAAAGCTTTATATCTCATTATAGCAATTTTATTAACGCATCCTTTTAATTCTTCTGAAATACTTTTACATTCCTCAATTGCTTCTTGTGATTTACTTAATGCTTTTTCAATATTATCTAGATTATCACTAATAGCTTGTTCTAAGTTCTTATTATTAACGCCTCGCATCATTTTTCTATATTTCTTTTCTAATTTCTTTACTGATGATAATAATATCATTGTTATTATAAAAAGTAATAATGTTATTACTGCTAATCCTATTATTATGAAGATTGAATATTCATTAATCATATTTATTATGCTGTCCATTTTATGCTACTTCCCTTCAAATGTTTCACGTGAAACATTTATAAATTAATTATCTCTAATATTCTTTGTAAATCCTCTTCAGAGTAGTATTCAATCTCTATTTTACCCTTATTATTTTTATTCGTTATATTTACTTTAGTTCCAAAGTAATTCTCTAGTTTATATGTTACATCCTTATAATATGGATTAATTTCATTTGACGATTTTGATTTGCTTCTTGTCGGACTAGTCTTTAATTTTCTTATTAAAACCTCTAATTCTCTTACAGATAACTTATCATCAATAACACTTTGTGCTAACTCACATTGAACTTTGCTATCAGTTATCCCTAATAAAGCTCTTCCATGTCCTTCTGATATTACTCCCTCAATAATATACTGCTGAACATCTTCACTAAGATTTAATAATCTTAAAGTATTAGTTATTGTAACACGCGATTTTCCTATTCTTTTGCTTAGTTCTTCTTGTGTTAAATTAAAATCATTTATTAACCTTTTATATGCTAGTGCTTCTTCAATAGAATTTAAATCTTCTCTTTGAATATTTTCAATTAATGATATTTCTAAAATTTGTTTTTCAGTTAAATTCATTACTACTGCAGGCACCTCTTTAAGTCCAATTGACTTAGCAGCTCTCCATCTTCTTTCTCCTGCCACAATAATATATTCATTATCAACTTTCTTTAACACTAATGGCTGTATTATTCCATTACTTCTAATTGATTCTGCTAGCTCTAATATTTTTTCATCATCAAAAGTTTTTCTTGGTTGTTCTTCATTACTCTTAACTAAATTTATATCTATTAATATAGAATCCTTTTCTCTATCATTATGAGCCTTTTCTGCTTTAGTATCTAATGTATTTAAAATAGTGTCTTCTGGTATAAGAGCATTTAGACCTTTACCTAATCCAAATTTTTTACTCATATCTTTATCTCTCCTACTGCTTACTTAAAAATTCTTTTGCAAAACGCTTATATGCATCTGCACCTTTACACTTTTCATCATAAAGCATAATTGGTAAACCAAAGCTTGGCGCCTCTGCTAATCTTATATTTCTAGCAATAGTTGTCTTATATACTTTATCATTAAAGAACTTTTTTGCTTCTTCATATACTTCATTGCTTAAATTAGTTCTATAATCATACATAGTCATTATTACACCTTCTATATCTAATGACTTGTTTAATGATTTTTTGACTAATTGTACTGTATTTATTAATTGCCCTACACCTTCTAATGCATAAAATTCACATTGTATAGGTATTAATACAGAATCTACTGCTGTCAAAGCATTAATTGTTAAAACCCCTAATGAAGGTGGACAATCTATAAATATGAAATCATACTGATCCTGTATAGATGCAATTTCTCTTAAAAGTATAGTTTCCCTATCTTTTACCCCTATTATTTCAACTTCTGCACCTGCTAATTCCATAGTTGATGGTGCTATGTATAAATTAGTAATTAATTCACTTTTTATAATAACATCTCTTAACGGTACATTGGCTGTAAGTACATCATACATAGAGTACTCTAAATTCCTTTTATCTATTCCCAATCCACTAGTTGTATTTCCTTGAGGGTCAATATCAATTGTTAATACCTTGTAACCCTCCATTGCTAAATAAGCACATAAATTAATATTAGTAGTAGTTTTTCCTACTCCACCCTTTTGATTAAAAATACATATCTTTTTCATATAAAGCCCTATTTTAGGACTTCACCCCCTTCCCATATTTATATTATATATATTTTTTTATAATAATTAAAGGTAGACATATTAATTTTAAAGCAAATTTTGTATAAATGTTTCACGTGAAACATAAAAAAGGCACTCCTTAGAGTGCCTTTTTTTACTTATTTTTAGGGATAGAAACTGTTATTTCAATACATTCTTCTCTATCTTGAAGTTTGTATTCTGCTGGAATATTAAATTTACTTAATACTTGCTTTATAGTATTAACATATAACTTTCCAGGTAAAACACCTTTTCCTTTTCTCTTTTTCATTTGTTCGCCAGCTAGCTTTAATAATTCTGTATTAATTAACTCTTCTGTCTTTTTTACATTTAAAGAATTTGCTATTACCTTTTTTACAACTTTTAATTGTAACTTTTCATCTGGTAAACTTAATAATGCCCTTGCATGTCTTTCTGTTAGATTATTTTCTAGACATAATGTTCTTACTTTCTCACTTAATTTAAGTAATCGTAATTTATTAGCTATAGTAGATTGTTTTTTACCCATTCTTTTAGCTAACTCTTCTTGAGTAAACTTATGATCATTAATTAAATTATAGTATGCTTCAGCTTCTTCAATAAAATTTAAATCTTCTCTTTGTAAATTTTCTAATAATGCAATTTCTGCTGATTGAGTATCCGTAATTTCAATTATATTGCATGGTACAACCTCAAGCTCTGCCATCCTAGCAGCTCTCCATCTTCTTTCTCCAGCAACTAATTCAAACTTCTCCCCCATTTTTCTTACAGTAATAGGTTGAATTATACCATGTTCTTTTATTGATTGGCTTAATTCATTTAACGCTTCTTCATTAAAAAACTTTCTTGGTTGATATGCATTAGGAAAAATACTATCAATCTTTACGTTCATTATTTGTTTATTCATACTGTACGACCATCCCTCATAATTTGTTAATCAACAAGTTATTCCATATTTTATCAACATTATTTATGCTATTTATTTTTATATATTCTATAGTAAATAATTTAACGTTTATTATTACATTTTTAACTTATTTGTTATAAATTCATATTATTTCCATAAAATAATTTTATCTTCTATCTATCACTATTGTAAAGGCTTTTTATTGACAGTTCCTGCTTTTCTAGGATAAGTTTTTGGACAAGACTTTACCTTCTTTACTTCTACTATATTATGCTTTAAATCAGTTTCCTCAATAGATACTTCTATTATTCCCTTTAATTCTCCACCTAATATCTTTATAGCATTACTTCCATTTTCAAGTTCCTCATCAATAGCAGGCCCCTTTAATGCTACAAAATAACCGCCTTTTTTTACATACGGCATGCAAAATTCAGATAAAACTGCCATATTGGCTACAGCCCTTGATGTTGCAACATCAAATTTTTCTCTTAATTCCGGTTTTCTAGCTCCATCTTCTGCTCTAGAATGAATTGTTGTTACATTATTTAAACCAAGTTCTCTAATTACAAGATTTAAAAAGTTAATTCTTTTATTTAATGAATCTAAAAGAGTTACTTCTACATTTGGATTCATAATTGCAATTGGAAGTCCTGGAAAACCAGCACCAGTTCCAACATCTATTATAGTTTTAGCATTCTTTATTGGCTCTGACTTAAAAGCTTTAATACAATCTATAAAATGCTTTTTAACAACATCCTCATCTTCTGTTATAGCTGTTAGATTTATTTTTTCATTCCATTCTTGAAGAAGTCTCATATATTTAATAAATTGCTCATATTGCACTTCTGTAAATTCTAGTCCTGCATCATTTGAAGCTGTCTTCATTAATTCAAAAAATTCCATTCTTAGTCCTCCTGCTTATTTTTCTTATATTGATGTTCTAAATATATTAATAAAACTGATATATCAGCTGGAGATACCCCAGATATTCTTGATGCTTGACCTATACTTACCGGTCTTATTGCACTTAATTTTTGAATAGCTTCTACTCTTAAGCCTTTTACATCACTATAATCTATATTCTCTGGTAATAACTTTTTCTCAAACTTTTTAAATTGATTAACTTGATCTAATTGGCTAGCTATATATCCTTCATATTTAGCTATAATATTAACTTGTTCACCAATATCATCTGTATACTCTGGTCTTTCTGGATCTAATGGTGCTAACATGAAATAATCTAATTCTGGTCTTTTAATTAATTCATACATACTTATTGGTTTCTTAAGTTCTGTAGAATTAAGTGATACTAAGAATTCATTATTCTCTCTCTTGTTAGTTATCTGTAAATTCTTTAATCTTTCAACTTCATTTTCTATATTAGATTTTCTATTTAAGAATCTATTATATCTCTCATCACTTACTAGACCAACTTTTCTTCCTATTTCAGTTAATCTAAAATCAGCATTATCTTGTCTTAATAATAGTCTATATTCTGCTCTAGATGTCATCATTCTATAAGGTTCATTAGTACCCTTAGTTACTAAATCATCAATTAAAACACCTGCATATGCATCAGAACGTGTTAATATCATTGGTTCTTCACCTTTAATTTTTAATGCAGCATTTATACCTGCAACAATTCCTTGTGCAGCAGCTTCTTCATATCCAGAGCTACCATTTAACTGTCCTGCCCCATATAAACCTTCTATTGTTTTAAATTCTAACGTTGGTTTTAATTGAGTTGGATCTATTGAATCATATTCTATAGCATAGGCAGTTCTTAATAATTCTACATTCTCTAATCCTTCTAATGTTCTATACATTTTTACTTGAACATCTTCTGGTAATGATGATGACATTCCTCCAACATACATTTCTAATGTATCTTCACCTTCTGGCTCTATAAATATCTGATGTCTATTTTTATCCGGGAATTTCATTACTTTATCTTCTATAGATGGACAATATCTTGGTCCAACACCTTCAATACTACCATTATACATAGGAGATCTATCTATATTTTCCTTTATAATATTATGTGTTTCTTCATTAGTATAAGTTAACCAACAAGAAACTTGTTCTCTCTCTATATTGTCATGCATAAATGAAAATGGAACTATTTTTTTATCTCCAGGTTGTTCAATCATTTTTGAAAAGTCTACAGATCTCTTGTTAATTCTTGCTGGAGTTCCAGTCTTAAATCTTCTCATTTCTATTCCAAGATCCATTAAGCGTTGTGTTAACTCATTAGCTGCTGCTAATCCATTTGGACCACTATTGTAAGTTACATCTCCAATTATTATTCTCGCTCTTAAATATGTACCTGTTGTCAAAACTATAGCTTTACACTTAAAGAAAGCACCATTCTTAGTTAAAACTCCAACAACTTTTCCATCTTCAACTTCAATATCAATAACTTCTAATTGTCTAACTTCTAAATTTTCTTGATTTTCTAGAACATTTTTCATTCTATTTTGATATTTTTTTCTATCAGCTTGTGCTCTTAAAGAATGTACTGCTGGTCCCTTAGATGTATTTAACATTCTTGATTGAATAAATGTGTGGTCAATATTTATCCCCATTTCTCCACCTAATGCATCAACTTCTCTTACTAAGTGACCTTTTGCTGTACCTCCTATATTAGGATTACAAGGCATTAAACCAATTGCATCAAGATTTAATGTACATACTAATGTCTTTAATCCCATTCTAGCTGAAGCAAGCCCTGCTTCACATCCAGCATGACCTGCACCAACTACAATTACGTCGTATTCTCCTGAATTATATCTCATTTTCTACTCCTACTTTCCTACACAGAAATCTCCAAATATTTTATTTACTAAATCCTCTTCTAATTCATCTCCTGTAATTTCATTTAGAGCTCTTAAAGATGATGTTACAAAAATAGATATTAAATCTAAATACTCATTCATTCTTACTCTATTTAATGCATTTTCTGCATTTTCTAATGCTCTAAATAATGCTTGCTTATGTCTTGAATTAGATATTATTAAGCTTTCAGTATCAATTTTTCCACTAAAGAATAATTCTTTTATTTCTTTCTTTAAATTATCTAATCCCAGTTCTTCCTTAGCTGATACTTTAATTATATTTTCAAAGCTATTTATCATTTCTTCATCAATCCTAGATTCCAAATCCATTTTATTTAATATAACAATACATTTTTTATTACCAACTGACTCTATAATTTCTCTATCTTCATCATCTAACTCTCTTGATGAATCAAGAACTAATAAAACTAAATCAGCTTCTTGAATTTTTTCTCTAGATCTTTCTACTCCAATTCTTTCAACAACATCCTCAGTTTCTCTAATACCTGCTGTATCAATTATTTTAACTGGAATACCATCTAAGTTTATGTACTCTTCAATTATATCTCTTGTAGTTCCTGCAATATCAGTTACTATTGCTCTCTTTTCTCTTAATAAAGCATTTAATAAGGATGACTTTCCTACATTTGGTTTTCCAACTATAGCAAGACTTAAACCTTCTCTAATAAGTTTTCCTTCATCGGCATTTTTTAAAAGAACTTTCATTTCACTTATAGCCTTTTCTAAACTTTCTCCAACTTTTAAAGGAATACTTGGATCTACTTCCTCATCATCTTCTGTAAAATCTACCGCAAATTCAACTAATGCTAATACATTTAACATATATTCTCTTAATCTATTAATTTCTCTAGATAAATATCCTGTACTTTGCATTAAAGCTGACTTCATTGCTAAGTCTGTTTTAGCAGTTATTATATCCATAACAGCTTCTGCTTGTGATAAATCTATTCTACCATTTAAAAATGCTCTTTTAGTAAATTCCCCTGGTTCCGCAAGCCTAGCACCAGCTTTAATTACAGTCTCTAACACCTTATTTGTAGATACTACACCACCATGACAGTTTATTTCTATTGTATCTTCTGCTGTAAAACTTCTTGGCCCTTTCATAAAGCTAATTATTACTTCATCAATTAAATCATTAGTTTCTATATCATATATATGACCATACTTCATTGTATAAGGTTTCATACTTTTTATATCATCATTATTCTTAGCTTTAAATATTTTTGATGCTATATCTAATGCCTTATCCCCAGATATTCTTATAATTGCGATACCACCTTCTCCTAAGGCCGTAGCTATCGCACATATTGTATCAAATTCTTTCATTTTATCCTCCACATTTTAGTGACAAGTGGATAAATTTCTACATTAAAAATTGTCACTATTATTATATGTATATTTAAATTCTATCCTTATTTACCTTTTTTAATTCTTATGCCCTATTTTCGATATTATTCATTTTACAAAACAATTTTATATAAGTCAAAATTATAAAAAATAAGAGAAAGCCTAAACCAGGCTTTCTCTTATTATTTTTTTAAACTTATAACAATTCTTCTGAAAGGTTCTTCACCTTCACTATATGTGTTAATATCAGTATATTCTTGTAGTGCTGAATGAATAATTCTTCTTTCATAAGGATTCATAGGTTCTAATTTATATGGCCTTCCAGACTTCTTAACTTTAAAAGCAGTTTTTTGAGCTACCTTTATTAAAGTTTCTTCTCTTTTATGTCTGTAATTTTCTGCATCTAAAACGACCCTTTTATATGGATTATCATGATTCTTATTAACTACTAATGAAACTAAATATTGAAGTGAATCTAATGTCTCACCCCTATACCCTATTACTAAGCCCATTTTAGCTCCACTTAAATTAATCTTAATAAGATCATTCTCCTCTTTAATATCAATATCTGCCTCTATATTCATAGAGTTTAAAACATTAACTAAAAATGTTTTTGCATCATCTAAAGAGTCTGGTTTTGTAGTAACCTTAATTTTAGCAGGTTTTGCACCAATTAAATTAAATAGTCCCTTACTACCCTCATCAATTATTTCAACATCAACTTTATCTTTTGTTAACTTTAACTCATTTAAAGCATGACTTAAAGCTTCCTCAACTGTTTTACCAGTCATTTCAATTACTTTCATACCCTATTCACCACCTAGAAAATATGATAATTATCTCTTTTTAGTTTTTGGTGTAGATTTTTTAGCTTTTTGAATTTTAACTTTCTCTGCCTTTTCTTCTTCAATTTTTTTCTTCTTAACTGCTGGTAAATAATTTAAGAAATATGTTTGTATTAATTGAATTACTCCACCAGTTATCCAATAAATTATTAATATTGGTTGGAATTGAAGTGCCATGAATCCCATCATACCTGACATAACTATGTTCATAGTACTCATATTCATTCCGCCTTCTTGTTGTGGCATTGATTTGCTTAATAATAATGATGGTATATAAGTGCTTAATGCAGCTAATATTGCTAATATTATAGAAACAAAGCTAATTCCACTTGGAAGAGCAAAAATATCTGGAATAAATAAGAATGACGTATCTGCCCCAGGTGTTGCTGTTATATTTCTAAACACTCCATATAAAGCAACCAATATTGGTAAAGGTAATAATGCTGGTAGACATCCACCAAACATACTAACATTATTTTCCTTCATTAATTTAGAAGTCTCTAATTGTAATTTTTGTGGATCATTTGCATACTTTGCTTGAAGTTTTTTCATTTCTGGTTGAATTTCTTGCATTTTTGCATTTGATTTCGTTGATTTAATATTAAGAGGTAAGATTAATAATCTAATTATTGCAGTAAATAATATTATTGCTAATACATATGAAACCCCTTCTGCATGTTCTGGTACCCCTAATGCTATAATTAAATTATGTAAAGCATCGAACATCTTCGTCATTACATTTACTATCGCATTCCACATTCTAATAGCCTCCTTATTTCACCGGATCATATCCCCCGTTTTTGTTAAAAGGATTACACCTTAAAATCCTTTTTATAGATAAAAATCCTCCTTTTAAAGCACCGTATTTAGTAATAGCTTCAACTGCATACTGAGAACATGTAGGAACAAATATACATCTTCTTGGTCGCATAGGAGAATAATACTTTTGATATAATTTTATAATTGATAAAATCAATTTTTTCATTGCAAATATATTCCTGCCTTTTTAAATAAGTTTATCATAGCAGCTTCTACATCGCTATATTTTTTTTCATTTATAGCACTTCTTGCTACAAAAACAAAATCATATCCAGTTTTAACATCTTTTATATTTAATCTATAACTTTCATATATAAGTCTTTTGCTTCTACTTCTAACTACGCTATTTCCAACCTTCTTACTTACTGAAATCCCTACCTTATTATATTGTAGGTTTTCTTCATTTATATTCTTCTTATTATTGAAAACATATAAAACTAATAGCTTGTTAGCATAAGACTTTCCTCTTCTGTAAACAAGTCTAAATTCTGTATTTTTTCTTAATTTATATATCATAAGTTTTAATAAACTCTCCTTAAAATTCCTGCATTTGCAGAAAAAAGGCCACAAAGTGCGGCCCTTATGCTGTTAATTTTTTTCTACCTTTTTGTCTTCTTCTCTTAAGAACAGTTCTTCCTGAAGCAGTGCTCATTCTTTTTCTGAAACCATGTTCTTTTTTTCTTTGTCTCTTTTTTGGTTGGTATGTCATGAACATTCGAAATACACCCCCTTTGAGTGATTTATTTTATAGTAAAAACTATAT
>ERZ791695.1003-NODE-1003-length-10198-cov-2.13428_pt1 | contig 10198 bp, 8 predicted proteins | sample MGYA00509956_ERZ791695 | MGnify/ENA primary metagenome ERZ791695 (study PRJEB30046, sample SAMN00715234) | human gut metagenome | study: EMG produced TPA metagenomics assembly of the A metagenome-wide association study of gut microbiota in type 2...
CACAAAAATAACTATAATTATTACTACACATACAATATGAAAAGGAAGAAAAGCAATGAAAAATTTATTAATTAACTTAGTAGAAAAAAATAAAAAATATACACAAGATGGTAAACTTGCATCATATATACCAGCTCTTTTAAAAGCAAATAGCGAAGACTTAGGACTGTGTGTATATGATATAAAAAATAATGAACAATACTGGGCTGGAGAAAGCGATGTTAAATTCACTATTCAAAGTATTTCAAAGGTTGTTAGTTTAATAATTGCACTTAATGATAACGGTAGAGAAAACGTATTTAAAAAAGTAAATGTTGAGCCAACAGGAATGGGATTTAATAGTATAGTAAACTTAGAAATAAGAAATCAGGATAGACCATATAATCCAATGATTAATGCTGGAGCTATAGTAACAACATCTCTTATCTTTGGAGAAAATCAAGAGCATAAGCTGCAAAGAATACTAAACTTTTTAAGAAGAGCAACTAATAACCCTACAATAGATATAAATAAAGAAATATATGAAAGTGAAAAAGCTACAGGGGATAGAAATAGATCATTAGCTTACTTTATGAAAAGTTCTAATATATTAGAAGGAAATGTAGAAGAAATCTTAGATCTTTACTTTAAACAATGTTCAATTGAAGCTACAGCTCAAGATTTAGCAAGATTTTCAGCAGTAATTGCAAACGATGGAATAGCACCTTGGAATGATGAAGTTTTAGTTTCAAGAGAAGTATGTAGAATAGTTAAAACAATAATGGTTACTTGTGGTATGTACGATGCATCAGGAGAATTTGCAGTACATGTTGGAGTTCCAGCAAAATCGGGAGTTGGAGGAGGAATAATTGCCACAGTTCCTAGAAGATTTGGAATAGGTATATATGGTCCAGCTTTAGATGATAAAGGAAATAGTATTGGTGGAATACATATATTAAAAGATTTATCTGAAGAATTAGAACTTAGTATATTTTAATGTAAATATGTTATAATTACTAAATAATAGTTAAAAAATATAAAGAAAAACACTGGAGGAAAGAATGGAAAGATTACTGATTTTAGATTCAAACAGTTTACTTAATAGAGCATTTTATGCAATACCACCATTAACAAATAGTGAAGGAATTCATACTAATGCAGTTTATGGATTTACAAATATGCTATTTAAAATGAAGGAAGAAATAAAGCCAGATTACATAGTTGCAGCTTTTGATAGAAAGGCTCCAACATTTAGACATAAAGAATATGAAGATTATAAAGCTGGCAGAAAAAAGATGCCTCCAGAATTAGCAGAACAATTTCCAATTATTAAAGAAGTACTTAACTTACTAGCAATTAATATTTATGAAATAGATGGATTTGAGGCAGATGATATAATAGGAACATTAGCTAAGTTTGCTGAAAGTAATGGAATTGAAGTTTTCATAGTAACAGGAGACAGAGATGCTCTTCAACTTGCTACTGATAACATTAAAGTAGTAATTACTAAAAAAGGTGTTACAGAAACAGCTGTATATAATAGAGAAGCTTTTGAGGCTGAATTTGGCGTTACACCAACTCAATATATAGATGTAAAAGGTCTTATGGGAGATAAGTCAGATAATATTCCAGGAGTACCAGGGGTAGGTGAGAAGACAGCATTTAAGCTTATTTCTACTTATGGTTCCATGGAAGGAGTACTTTCACATATTGATGAAATAAGTGGTAAGAAACTTAAAGAAAACTTAGAGACTTATAGTGAACAAGCAATTTTCAGTAAAAAGCTTGCTACAATTATGACAGAAGTTCCTATAGAATTTGACTTAGAAGATATTAAGAGTCAAGAAAACTATAATAGAGAAGAGCTTAAAAAATTATTCTTTAAACTTCAAATGAAATCTTTATTATCAAAACTACCTGGTGAAGATGTTGAAGAGGAAGAAGAGGTAGCAAAAGTAGAGATCAATGAAGTAAATACAGTAGATGGTTTTAAAGAAGCTTTAAAAGAAAAAGAAGAGATTGCTTTTATAGCATATAGTACATCTAACGCTAATCTTTATTCTAAAATTGAATTAGATAAATTATATCTAAACTATGGAGAGAAAGTTAGCTTAATTGATTTTAAAATAATAACTATGGAAAATCCAACTGAGGCTATAAATACATTAAAGAGCTTCATGGAGAATGAAAAAATAGCTAAAGTAATACATGATGGTAAAAACTTAGTAACTATACTAACTAAAATGAATATAGAAATAAAGGAATTCATATTTGATACTGTAGTAGCTGCATATCTTATAGATTCTGCTAAAAGTAATTATCCTTTAGAAACTTTAATTAATGAATATTTAATGAAGGAAGTTAAAGGGGAAAATGAAGAATTAATTTGTAATGCTATTTCAAATATGAAAGAGCTTTATGAATATTTAAAAGAAAGAATAAATAAAGAAGGAATGGATGAACTTTATTATGAAGTTGAGCATCCACTTATATCTATTTTATCAAGTATGGAAGCTATAGGATTTAAGGTGAATAGAGAAAAACTTGATGAACTTGCTGTTAAATTTAAAGAAGAAATATCTACAACAGAAAAAGAAATATATGAGCTTTGTGAAGAGGAGTTTAACATAAGTTCACCAAAGCAGTTAGGAAAAATTCTTTTTGAAAAATTAGATTTACCTGTAATTAAGAAGACAAAAACAGGATATTCAACTAATGCAGAAGTATTAGAAAAACTAATGGATAAACATCCTGTTATAGAAAAAATTATTTACTATAGACAAATAACAAAGCTTAACTCTACATATGTAGAAGGACTTAAGAACGTTATAGATGAAGATGGAGCTATTCATTCAAGCTTTAATCAAACTGTTACTACAACAGGTAGATTATCAAGTACAGAGCCAAATCTTCAAAATATACCTGTTAAATATGAAATGGGTAGAGAGATAAGAAAAGTATTTATACCAAAGGAAAGTACAGATGTATTATTATCTTGTGACTACTCTCAAATAGAGCTTAGAGTACTTGCACATATGTCAGATGATAAGAATATGATAGATGCATTTAATCACCATAGTGATATTCATACTAAAACTGCATCAGAAGTGTTTAAAGTTCCAGTTGATGAAGTTACATCTCTTATGAGAAGTAGAGCAAAGGCTGTTAACTTTGGAATAGTATATGGAATAAGTGACTTTAGTCTTTCTCAAGACTTAAAGATAACTAAAAAAGAAGCTTCAGAATATATGGAGATTTACTTTGATAGATATCCAAAAATAAAAGGATATTTAGAAAGTGTTAAAGAAGAGGCAAAAGAAAAAGGTTATGTTTTAACAGTATTAAATAGAAGAAGATTTATACCAGAAATAAAATCTTCAAATAAGATAGTAAAAGCTCTTGGAGAAAGACTTGCAATGAATGCACCAATTCAAGGAAGTGCAGCAGATATTATTAAACTTGCTATGGTTAAGGTTTATAATAGATTAAAGAAAGAAAATTTAAATAGTGAAATAATTCTTCAAGTACACGATGAACTTATTTTAAATGTTAAAGAAAATGAATTAGAAGTTGTTAAAGCATTAGTAAAAGAAGAGATGGAAAATGTACTAAAGATGTCAGTTACATTAGAAGTTGATACAAATATAGGTAATACATGGTATGATGCAAAATAGGGGGTAAATATGATTAAAATAGGATTAACAGGAGGGATAGGGTCAGGAAAAAGTACCGTATCATTTATGTTAAAGGAAGCTGGATTTAATATAATAGATGCAGATGTAATAGCTAGAGAGGTACTTGTTAAATATCCAGAAATATTAGAAAAAGTTAAAATTGGATTTGGAGCAGGATTTTTCGATTGGAGAGGTGACTTCCGTAGAAAGGAATTTGGAAACCATATATTCAGATTTCCTAAACAAAGAAAAAAATATGAAGAGATAATATTACCATATATAAAAAGAGAAATATATGAGAATATAGATAAATTGGAAAAGAAAAAAGCAGATTTTGTTATTGTAGATGCGCCTACATTAATAGAGAACGATTTGCATAAAGATATGGATTATGTTATCTTAGTTTGGGTAGATAATAATACGCAAATTCAAAGAGTAAGATCAAGAGATACATTATCAAGGGATGAGGCTATAAATAGAATTAATGCTCAAATGCCTTTAGAGAGGAAAAAAGATTTTTCTAATATAGTTATAGAGAATAATGATACTTTAGCTAAGACTAAAGAGCAGGTTGACTTACTAATAGAGTTTTTAAAGTCTATTTAATCTATTTCAAAGTAGGGAGAGGGAATGAAGTTTAAAAAAATTATAATATGGCTTATAGTTGCCATTGTGATTTTAGTTGGTGGAAAGTACAGTATTAAAAAATATCTATATCCGTATAAGTATGAAGAAATAGTAAATAAATATAGTTATGAATATAATTTAGATCCACTTTTAGTTTTAGCAGTTATAAAAACAGAAAGTAATTTCAATAAAGATGCTGAATCTAGTAAGGGAGCTAAAGGCTTAATGCAGATTATGGATTCCACTGGAGAATGGATTGCCAGCAAGTTAGAAATTGATAATTTTAATACTAATATGCTTTATGAGCCTGAAATTAATATTGAATTTGGATGTTGGTATTTAAATAACTTGCTAAAGGAGTTTGGCGATTTAAGTTTAGCATTAGCAGCTTATAATGGTGGAAGTGGTAATGTAACAAAATGGCTTAATGATCCGGAGTATTCAAGTGATGGAGAAAACTTAACATACATTCCTTTTAAAGAAACGAAAAAGTATGTTGATAAGGTTAGTACACGATATAATATTTATAAATTTCTTTATGAGTAAAAGGAAGCCTAAAGAGGCTTCTTTTTTTCAGTGACAAGTTTGGCAAGTTACCTAACTTGCCACTTGTCACTGTATAAATTGCGTCGCAATTTATACGTAATTGTGTTATAATCGTTAAGACAATTTTGAAAAGGTGTGAAATAATATGAAGGAAAAGGTAGAGTTTAAAGGTAGCGTGGTTTTAAATCCGGTACCAGTTGTTTTAATAACATCTAAAAATAAAGAAGGAAAAGAAAATGTTTTTACTGTAGGATGGATTGGAACAGTATGTACTAAACCACCTATGTTGTCAATATCCATAAGACCTGAGAGATTATCTTATGAATATATAAAAGAAACTATGGAATTTACAGTTAATTTACCAAGTATAGATATGACAAAAGCAGTTGATTATTGTGGAGTAAGACCAGGAAGAAGGTTTGATAAGATAAAAGAAATGAACTTTACAATGAGAGAGGGAACTAATGTGGATGTTTCATATATAGATGAATGCCCGATTTCTATTGAGTGTAAGGTAAAAAGTATAATTCCTCTTGGAACTCATGATTTATTTATTGCAGATGTAGTTGGCTCTCACATAGATAAAGATTTAATTGATGAAAAAGGAAAAATACACTTTGAAGAAGCTAATTTAATTACATATTGTCATGGTGAGTATTTTAAAATGGATACTAAAGCTTTAGGTAAGTTTGGGTATTCAGTAGCTAAAAATCCAGTAGTGAAAGAGAAAGGTAAAAAGGAAAATACAAAGAAAGAAATTAGTTTAAATAGCAAGAAAAAAATTAAGGAAAAATCTAATGTTAGTAAAGAAGAGAAATTTACTAAAAAAGACGTTAAAAATAAAAAGAGTAACAAAAATAAAGGTAAGAAAAACTTTAGTTCAAAGAAAAGTGCTAAAGCTGTAAAGAAAAAAGCAAATAAAGCTAGATAAAGAGAGGTTGATTTTATGTTTATAATTTCTTATAAATTACCATATGAAAAATTAGATGCTACAATTGAACTTTTAGCTATAAACGATATATATAATGTTTTTTATGAAAATCCATTAGAAATAACAACTGATAATTATGGATATGGATATTTAGAGAAAGAGGATGAAGAAATAATTCTTAAGGTTGCTTTTGAAGGAGAAAAAGAAGGATTAGATGAATTTAAAGATAGCTTAAAAGATATTCTAAAAATGGATTACATAAATATTGAAGAAAATAATTATGATTATACTACATATGATTTTCCAGCAATACATTTAGATGACAAATATGTTATAGCAAGTCCAGATGAAGAGTTTGAAGGAAAAACAAAAATTAACTTCATTTCACAAGGAGCTTTTGGGACTGGATTACACGAAACAACTCAAGATATATTAAAGTTGATTTTAAATAAATTAGATATGAAAGAAAAGACAGTATTAGATATTGGAACAGGTTCAGGAATACTTTCTATAGCTGCTTCTATAGCAGGAGCTTCAAATGTAGTGGCAGTTGATATAAGAGACGTTGAAGATGAAGTAATGTTAAATGCTTCATTAAATAATTTAAATAATATAGAAGTTGTTGTTGGGAATATATTAGATGATAAGAATTTAGTTAAGAATAATTTTGATTGGATCTTTATAAACATTGGAGGAGAAGAAACTAAAATGTTTATGAAGTATATAAAAGAGCACTTAAATGCTAATGGAAATATATTAGTTTCTGGACTTGTTGAATGGAGTTTTGATGAAGTTAAAGAAAATGTGGAGAGTTATGGATTTAAACTTGTAAGCAGACATCAAACTAATGAATGGGTTACTGCAGTATTTAATTAATATTTTAATGCAAAAAATGCTATGCAAATTTTAAATTTGCATAGCATTTTTTTAGTATCTAGAATATCTACTTCTTCTATTTCTTCTACGTCTCTTTGAATTAATCATTAATTTGATTATAACAAATATTAATACAATTATTAAAACTGTTATTAATAAGGCAAGAACATATACTCCAATATTAGCTTTTAATATTTGACCGACTTTTAAAGTGATTGATCCCTTAACTGTTTTACTATATTTTCCAGCAGTGAAAACTAAATCAACATTATTATTTGAAGCTACTTTCCATGCATTTAACTCATTAGAAGGAACTTCAAGAGTAGCATTTGTATCATTAAAATCATTCTTGTAGTATTCAATATCTTGATTTAATACTACTGGAGCAGTTATAGTTTTAGTAGGTCCAAAGAATTTAAATAACTTATAACTTAAATCTACAGTTGAAATTTCATCACCAGCTGATTTATAAGTTGTTTTTTCAGCATCATAACTATAATTAGCAATAGCTTCAGTATCGTTAAATACGTTCATTCCATCTGCACCGTATTCAGATCCAAGTACTACAGTAACTAAATTTCTACCATTTCTATTATAGAAACCTACAAAACAATGTCCAGCTTTTGTTTCATTACCAGTTTTACCACCAATATTACCATCAACACCAAGAATTTTATCTCTTGTTTCTATATAGATTTTTTTACCATCTAATGTAACAGAAGTTTTAGCTAATCCGCTAGCCTCTCTTACCCAGTCATTTTGATATGCTGCACTAGCAATAAGTGCTAAATCATAAGCAGTAGTTACATTATGATTATTAGGATCTGTTTCTAATCCGTTTGGACTAACAAAATGGCTATTTACAGCTCCAATCTCTTTAGCTTTCTCATTCATTAATTCAGAAAAGGCATCAACAGAGCCAGCAACAGATTCTGCCATCATTACAGCAGCATCATTTGCTGAATATACCATTACAGCATCCATAACTTCGTCTGCAGTTAAAGTATCACCAGCTTTTGCAGTATTGCCTATAAAATTAGTTAATGAAGTTTCAGTAACAGCAGCAGATACATCACTATAAGAAATGATATCGCTCTTGTTTTTATTTTCTGCAAAAAGTAAAGATGTTAATAGTTTAGTTGTACTAGCTGGTGAACGTTGAACATCTGCATTTTTAGAGTAAATTATTTCACCAGTATCAAGATCCATTGTTATAGCGGAAGCCCCCATTATTTGAGGCTCAGTAGCAGCAAATGCTTTAGTTGCATTTAAAAATGGTGCTACTAAAGTTAAACAAATAAGTAATATTAATGCTCTAAAAAATTTTTTCGACATAAATCTCTCCGTCCTTCTTAATAAGTAAATAATTTTTATTTTGTATTTAATCTAGAAATCATAACTTCTTTAGCCTTTAGTTCTAAGCTATCATCTAGCTTTTCTAATGCTACTTCTGAATATTTAATTTCAAGTGCCATTTTAATAAATCTATCTGCAAGTTCAGGATTTTTAGCTAAAAGTGAACCATGGAAGTACGTGCAGTAAGTATTTTTATATATACATCCTTCATATCCATCAGAACCATTATTACCGTATCCATGTATGCATTTTCCTAAAGGCTTAAGACCATTAAGATAAGTTCTACCAGAGTGATTTTCGAAGCCAACATAAGTTTCATTGAAGTCTTCATTATAAATTACAGTATCTCCAATAAATCTAGTATCACCAGCCTCAGTGTATATATCTAATATACCTAATCCCTCAATTCTTTCACCACTTGGAGCTGTGTAGTATTTTCCAAGCAATTGATAACCACCACAAATAGCTATTAAAACTTTACCATTATTAATATATTTAGATAATTCTTCTTTTTTGTTATTCATTAAGTCAGCAGAAACTATAGATTGCTCATAGTCTTGGCCACCACCGAAGAATACAATATCATAATCATCTGCATTAAATTCATCATTTAAAGAAACATTTATTATATTAACTTTAATTCCACGCTCTTCAGCTCTATGTTTTAAAATTAATATATTACCCACATCACCATAAACATTTAAAAGATCTGGATAAAGATGACAAATATTTAATTCCATAAGCTCCTCCTATATATATTACCAAAGATTTTTAATATATCCCTTAGAATGTAAATACTTTCTATAATTTATCATTGCAGTATAAGTAGCTAAAATATATAGCTTTTTATTTTTACCATTTTTAATTTTACCTGTTAGATTTTCATAATCTTCTTCAATGATAAGCTTTGAAGAAGGTATTCCTGCAGTTTTAAGTCTTACTGCCATATCAAAGGCTCTAAGTCCTGATACATATACTTCATCTAAATCTGCATCTTTTAAATTTTCAAAATTAACATCCCAAATCCAAGAGACGTCTCTACCATCTGCATAATTATCATTAAGTAAGAATGCACATGAGAAAGAATCTTTATTAAGGCATAAGGTGTCTAATGCTTGATTATATCCAGCTGGATTTTTAACAAGTATAATTTTAACTTCTTTATCATCAATGTTTATTATTTCTTGTCTACCAAAGCTAGAACTTTGACTTTCTAAAGATTTTTTTATTGTACTATCATCAACATTAAGTTCCTTTGCAATTGAATAAGCACAAAGAGCATTATAGATATTATAAACACCAGATTGTCCAAGAAAAATTTCAGTATCTCCAAATTTAACAGTTGAGCTTTCAGCTGTTAATTCTAAAACTTCATCTACACCATACTTTATTTTAGGATGAGTGTAACCACAGCCTGTACAGTAGTAATCCCCTAAATGATTATATGTAACAAAATTATAGCTATAAGGAGTTTTGCAGAACTTACAGAACTTTGAGTCTGCATTTACATCTATAGTTTTATTTTCGTTTATTGGAGTTTTAAATCCATAGAAAACTAATTCATTTTTAACATCTAACTTTCCAAGAAGAGACTCATCTCCATTAAGAACAAGTTTACTTTCAGGAACAAGAGTTATACCTTCTAAAATTTTAGTTAATGTAGTATATACTTCCCCATATCTATCAAGCTGATCTCTGAAAAGGTTAGTAACTGTTATTATTTCAGGAGTAATATATTTTGTAATATATTTTAAATTTGCTTCATCTACTTCAATAATCGCATATTTATTTTCATCTTTGTTAAAAAAATTATAGTTTTCTACAAATGTAGTAACTATACCAGGGAAAAGATTTGCACCTGTATTGTTAGTTATAACAGGATGCCCTTTTTCTTTAATGATGTTATAAATCATGCTTGTAGTAGTAGTTTTACCATTAGTTCCTGTAACCAAAACCACTTTATATCCCTTAGATACAGTAGATAATATATTGCTATCTAGTTTTAAAGCGACCCTCCCTGGGAAAGTAGTTCCACCTTTTAAAATAGTCTTAGTAAGAAATAATGTGAATTTTGTTGCTAATATACTTAGAATTGACTTAATACTAATTTCCTTCACCACCTACAATAATTTATTTACATTATTAACAATACTATTGAAATATAAACATTTTATTAGTAAAGATTAAATTATTCATTTTATTTTTTTAT
>ERZ791695.1019-NODE-1019-length-10008-cov-2.83141_pt1 | contig 10008 bp, 11 predicted proteins | sample MGYA00509956_ERZ791695 | MGnify/ENA primary metagenome ERZ791695 (study PRJEB30046, sample SAMN00715234) | human gut metagenome | study: EMG produced TPA metagenomics assembly of the A metagenome-wide association study of gut microbiota in type 2...
CACGGTAGGATTGCAGGCGCGTGTTGTGGTCATCCTGTTCGGCACCCAGTTCGGCGAGGATATCCTCATAGCTGGACGCGGCGAAGATCAGGGCACGCTGTTTTGCAGGGATTGCCGCCGTATGATTTTGAAAGGCTGTCAGCTCATCCGTCAGCGCAACACAGCCGATACCGGGGCTGACCCAGTGGATCGCGCACATGAGGTTGCCGGTATGGAGCAGCGCCGCCACGCGGGTACTGCCCCACGGATTGGAGCCGCGATTGCGGGCGATCATGGGAAGAAACATCGCCTGTTCGCACAGCGCGGAAACGTCTGTCGTAAAAACAGAAACACCGGCCTGATACACGGTGGTCATCAGCTTCGCTTGCCGGATACGGCGGATGGTATCGGCAGCTTTGTAAGCCGGAGCGACCGCGGCATGGAGTTTTGGAAAGGCGGCGTCGAGCAGTCGGTTCCCGGCGGCGGTCAGCGTGTAGGCTTGCGCGGGCTGATAGAGCTTTATCAGGCGGAGAATTTCAAGGTTCTGAACTTCTGACTTTGAGAAAACGTCGGCCAGATCTTTCGCCAGCACAAAGCGGCACCAGCGGAGAAAGCGCAGGATATCAAGGTCGCGGATCGTAAAAATCATGGCAGTTCCCGTTTTCCTGCGAGGCACCGAAACTGCGCTTGCGCCGGTTCCGGCGCAACCACAATTTCGGTGCTTCTGCGTGACTTTTGGCTGCATGACCGATGGGTAGCCGTAGATGCCGGTTTTTTGTCGCCCGCCGGATGCTTCAAATTGCGAAAAAGCATGGAATTACAAGCGGTTTGACCCATCGGGTCTGTCCGAGCCTCAGACAAGGCAAAAAGAAGTCGCGGAGCACAGGGTAACGGATGGCTCAAGGGGCCGGTATGCGATCCCTTTTCGATGGAATCGGAAGAACTCCTCAGAGGATTCCGGCAGCACCAGGCTGATATGGCAGACATTCTCCGCGCTGCGGCTGGACATCATGTGGACGGATAGATGGTACTGGTCGTCATCGTCAATGACCAGACCCTTGAGTGCATTGCTCACGGCTTTCCACCCTTTGTTGTCCTGATCGAATACATGCCGCCCGTCCACATCGCTGTGTTCATCGATCACCAAAAGCATCTGCTTGAAATGCAGGCGGAAATTTGTGCGCTGCATATACGCGGTCAAAAGCTGCCGCACAGTATCCGTCAGCCAAGTCGCGGGCATATACCGGCAATGCGGCAGAAGCGTGTCGATCTGCATATGCACCCAGCCCGCGCCCGCGATCTCGATGTGCCCGGACGGAAGCTGGAACTCCAGCCCGTCGCGCCGCCCGTATCCGCCAGCGCCCGGCATCTGTGTTTCGCAGAGGGCGCGCAGATAGAGCGTCGCAGACTCAAAGAAATATGCGGTTTCTTCCAGCGTGAGCTGCAATTTCTCGCGGCTCATTTTGCCGCCGTCAGAAAGTGCGGACAAAGCGCCTGCTTTCTGCGAGGCTTTGGCAATGACGGATTGAATCTTTTTTGTTTCTGCTGCAAATCGTTCTTCGTTCATGCTTCTCGTTCCTTTCTCTTTAACAAATCTGTTGGCGATGTGGTAATCGCGTCATATTCTTTCTGCGTCGCGTAGAACGCGATCGGCACATGGTTATAGCCGATGCACAGAAGCCCCTCGCCGCGGCGGAACCGTGTGATCTGACGGACTTCTTCCTCGGAGAGATTCAAGACGTTCTGAATCAGCCGCGCCTCCTGTTCCTTCATCTGCATGACGATCTTGATACGGCTGGAATCCAGAATGCCTTTGCCGTATTTACCGTTATCCAGCGAGAACAGGTCTTGCATACCCTGTGTGGATGTGATCGCGATACCGCCGAGGCCGCGGATGGTCTTGACCATTTCCTGAATGTAGCCTGCCGCCAGTGGGTTGGAGTTCGCGCCGACCAGCGACCATAGCTCGTCTGAGATCAGCGCGGAGAGCTGCCCACCGGCACCGGAGATGAGGTCATTTGCAATGTCCGTCGCCCAGAAGATACCGGGCAAAAGCAGATCGTCGGGCATACCGGATGTGTCAATGACGATGTATTTGTTATCAAGGTCAATTTCATTCCGGCTGCCCATCGCGGAGGCCGAGCCGGTCACATACCGCGCCAGCACGACGGCCAGATGCCGCGTATCCGCGCGCTCCTGCAGCACGTCGTACCAGTCTGCCAGCACAGGCATTCTGCGAAAACTCCCGTCCTCGTTCAGAACGGAAGCATTGTCAAACGTGATGCCGTACCGCCGGTAACACTCGACCAGCGATGTGTCCAGATAGTTCCGATCCTCATCGCTGAGGTCGCGTTTTTGCAGGCTGTACCAGATGATAAGCCGCGAAATTTTATCCGCCAGCACGGAATCGTCTCGGGAGGCAAGCCCCTTGAGGCCTGCGTAGGTGTCCAGTGATTTTCTGCGGATGGCCATGATATTCGGACAGTCCGGTGAGGACGGGGACATTCTCAGATACAGTCCGCCAAGCTGCTCACAGCGTGGACGGAACTCGTGTCCTTTTTTCGGGATGATGTAAATAACGCGCTTGCCCTGCTGACGTAAACGGCCGCCGACGCATTGGAGCGTGAACGTCTTGCCTGCACCGGACGAGCCGCCGATCCAGATGTTTCCGTTCGTGTATTTGTAATCGTCATAGGGATTGAGAAAGACAGGCGAACGGTTATACATATTGAGCCCCAGAAAAATGCCGTTCCGGTCGGACAGCTCATAGGACGCGAACGGGAACGCTGCCGCTACGCCGCTGGTGAGCGCATTGCGGCGGGATTTTCGTTCAATATCCGGGTCGAGATAGAGAATTGGGAGCATGGACAAAAACGCCTGCTCCTGCTTGTACTCGCACCGCCGGGCAATCATATCCACGGAGACACAGAGCTTTTCAACTGCCGTGACGCGATGCTCCAGCATTTCAGGATCACCGGCTGTGACCTCGATGAGTGTGTGCATATAATAAAAATCCTCGCCCTGTCGGTTCATCACGTCCTTGAGGTACATCCCGGAGGCGATGGCGCTGTCCAGCTCCTCAAAGTCCTGCCGGGTATCCGCAACGTCGCGCATCCGGCTGCGGTTCATCATAGTCTGCTGGGAGATCTTCGCCAGGATTTTTTCTTTGGATTGCTTGTCAAAGCGGAACGAAATGCTGATACCCTCGCCAGCCTCGACCAGCGGAGCCTGCCAGCTTGCGCCGACGGTCGTGGAATAGCCATAGCCCGTGATGTAAAGATAGGCATGAAAAATGCCGTCCACTACAATGTAGTCCCGGCTTTTCGTATCCACGCTCGTGGGCGAGAGAATGTCCAGAATTGTCGTTGAGCCGGCTTCCAGCTCGCTCAGATCCGGCGTTTCCTCGCCGAACAGTAGGCGCTTGAGAAACGGCTGCTTCTTCGGCTGGTGCTCGATGGGCGGCTTCTCCTCCGGCGGCAAGCCGGGCGGCGGAGCAGGTTTGTTCTTGCGGTGCTTTTTCAAGTGATGTGACCTCCTTGAAATTATTTGGGTTTTGGATATAATAGAATCAGAAAGGGGCGTCTGTATGAGCACATTGTCTTTCAAAGCGTTTTGTATTGAATACTATGCCGCGCATATCGGGCGACCCAGCAATGAGATCTATGCGTTGTTTGAACGAACCGGACTTCTGAAATTGCTTGATGAAGACTACGAAGATTTGCACGGTATGAGCATGGAATATCTGATGCAGTTTTTTAACCGATATCTGGAGGGCGCGGTATGATTTTGTATCACGGAAGCACGATGGAGGTTTCGCAGCCGCGCATTTTCAAATCTGAAATCGGCCGTGATTTTGGCTTCGCGTTCTACACTACGGATATTCAGGCACAGGCTGAACGTTGGGCCAGACGCCGCGCCATGATCGAGAGCCGCCGCGCAAAGGCAGCGATTCAGCCGATCGTCAGCGTGTACGAATGGGACGAAGAAGCTGCAAAGCAGCTTCGGTTTTTGCAGTTCGACGGCGCAAGCATGGATTGGCTGGAACTGGTCGTTACTTGCCGCAGCCGAACAGACTATTCTCACAACTATGACATTGTTGAGGGCAAAATTGCAAACGACAACGTCGGCGAGACGGTATCCTATGTCATGCAGGGGATCATGCGCAAAGAAGACGCCATCGAGCGGCTGCGGTTTGAAAGAATTAACAATCAAATTGCATTTTGCACGGAAGCGGCTCTGCGCACGCTTCATTTTCAGAACAGCTATATCTGCGGGAGTGTGAATCCATGAATCACAGCACAACACGCGCAATGATTCTGCCGGAGATTATCCAGAAAATTATGGCGCACGATCATCTGAGCGAAGATGAAGCTCTGAAAGCCTTCTATTCATCAGCAACTGGTGCGTCCTTTGCCGATGACGAAACCGGACTTTACGGTCAGTCTCCAAATTATGTCTTTGGCTTGTATTTGGATGAAATGACTGCAGACAACAACTGATAGTATTTGTTAAAAAAGAATGCATAGGCTATAAAGCAAATAACAATCACAATATATGCTAGGGCAATTACGACAGCATGGTTGGGCTAAAGTATAGATCACGCGTTAGTTCAACGCAGATATCCAACAATAGCAGTTTTTGAGGAACGGATTCATCCGTTCCTCGTTTATTCTCCATACACCCCATGCACCTCCGTGGTCATGTCGAACACGCCCTCCGGGAGCTTGACACGCAGACTCGTTCCCTTGTTGATGAGTTCATACAAAAGCTTCAGCACGAAATCGTCCGTGTAGCGCGGCTCTAAGACCTCCAATTCGCAGATACCGTAATCCGTAGTGCTGTATCCGCAGGTACGGCAGGATGCCGTTCGGCTATGTTGACTGGAAGAAGAATTGCTCCATGATCCGTAGCTCATGCTGTGGCTGGCGTATTCGTAATCCGAATCGCCGCAGTTCCGGCAATAGGCTTCGCGCCGGTGCTGACTGCTGGAATATTCCTCCCAGCCTCCATAAGAATAGCTGTGGCCGGTTGCGTAGATGGTTTCGCGCTTGCTCTGGCCACAATCGCAGCTATATTCCCGATAGCCGTTCCGCGTACACGTTGCGTCCTGCTCATAGTCCAGCACCCAGGTGTGACTGCCGCAGTCCGGGCATGTCCACGAACCATACGAACCAGAACCGTGGTCTTTATACACATAAGTGCCGAGATTTTTTGTGTAATGGCAGAGGTAGCACTCATAGTACTCGGCATGGCCGCGCGAGGTATGGGACTGCGATACATACGTTCCTTGCAGCGAGTATTTCCCGCAGCTTGGGCAGGTGCCGACAATGCCGGTGGACGCACGGGTAGCAGCTCTTGCAGGTGCTTTCATAATACCGGAGTCGGCAACAGTGGGTGCGGCACCGTCAGCGTTCGAATACACGCCGTATAAATCGTAAAAATACCGGTTGCTGCGGTTGGAAGCCGCCCAATCATAGGTATAGAACGGCACCGTTGCTTCCGGGTAGCCGATGATGTAGGCGATATAGAGCGTGTCGCCGGAATCGGCTTCGCGCCAGAACGCATCCTCGCCGATGCTGTTCAGAACGGTTTCGCCGTAGTACATGGTCAGCGTAGAGAGCTTCGGGCAGTTATAAAAGGCGTGCTTGCCAATGGTCGGCGCGAGCGGAAGCTCGGCTGTGGTCAGGTTGACGCAGCCCTCGAACCAGTACGCCAGATCCGGGATGGACAGCGTTTCCACGTCCTCAAACCAGACCTCGGTGATCTGGTCGCGGACGGCCGCCCACGGCTGATCGTCTGCGCTTTGGAACACCGGCGCTTCGCCGCTGCCGGAGATGGTTAGCCAGCCCTTTTCATCCAGCGACCAGCGAATGCTGCTGTTCTGGATCGTGCCGGAGGTGGCGGCTTCGGTGGAAACCGCGGTTTCTTCGTCGGGCGCGCTGTCATAGATCGTGTGCTCATCCACTTCGGCGGCAAATGCCGCGACGGACAGCGAAAACAGCATACAAAGAGCCAGCACAAATGCGGTGAATTTCTTGAAATTCTTCATTATGCAGCCTCCTTTTCGTTCACGGCGGCGATCGTGAAGATCACGGTCGCGGCGTTGATGTTCGTGACGGCTTCACTCGCGGAAACCTTGGCTTTATATCGGATGGCGAGATTTTTCTCGGCGGCAATCGCCGGGAACGCGCCGTCCACGAGGGTCAAAGCGCCCGCGCTCTTGGTCGCACAGCCGTTGATGGACAATGCAATGCTATTTTTACTGGCGCTGAAATCATCGTAATTTCCGATTTCAAACGTACCCGCCTGCACATCCACCTTAGTCACACGGATACTGCCGGTTTTGGCTGTGTTGGTAATGGCCGCATTGTTGGCCGTCACGACATAGCCGTCAACCAGCGATACAGGCAGGCAAGCCGGAACCGTACACGAAATCGGGGAAACCGTATTGACCACGGTGAGCGTAACGGGTACGCGCGCTTCCGTCGTTTCAGCCGCCGATGCTGTGACAGGAAACGCAAAAATGAGTGCCAGCGCCAGAAGCAGCGCTGCCGCTTTCTGATAGGTTTTCATCACATTACTGCACCTCCTTGGGCCAGAGATACGCTGTGTGTAGCGACAACTCGGTCTGCATGGAGCCGATCTGCTTGCCGTCGCGGAACGCAGTCACAATAACTGTACACTCCACGTTCCCAAACTCCGGCACTTCCAGCAACGTCAATGTCGAGACAGATTTTCCTGCGGCAATCTCAAAAGCATCGGCAATCAAGGTGTTGCCCTTGTTACGGCGAATCTCGATTTTGTAGGTGTCATTCTTGCTGTTGTTCGTGAACTCCGCTTTTACCGACTGTTCCCCGACAATAGCATACAGATGAGCCGGAGCAATAACAGAAAGCTGATTGTCCGCGACGATGGCATTGAGCTGCTTTTGGGCTTCTCTAAGGTCAGAAGCGTCATAAAAGATGATCTCGGTTTCTTTGTTCTGCTTCGCACGCTCGGTGATTCTGGTCTTGATGGTGTCGATTACTGCCAATGTGCTATCTCGGTCATAGATTACCTTTACTGCATCGTCCACACGCGCAACCACGACTTCCGGCATCTGCGTTCCGTTATTGCAGTACACGGCTTTCGTACCGCCGCCCCAAACGAGCAGCCGCCCGGTAACTTTAACATTGTCCAGCACAATTTTTCCATCTGCCGCGCCGCAGCCAATAATGAGGTCGCCGGCTACGGTCATGTTCTGGAGTGTCACTTCGTCGGTGCGGATAAGGACACTGCCTTTGATGTCCTTATCGTAGGTTCCTTTTACGGTGATATAGCTGCTAATGATATTTGCAAAGATCTGCGCAAATTCCGCGCGCGTGATATTGTCCAGCGGGGCAAGGATTTTGCCGCGACCATGGATATAGTCAGCGCCGACCATAGCCCGCACATAGGGCAGTGCCCAATCGGAGATCTTGCCGCGGTCGGAGAATGCGGACAGATCGGTTTTTGCGTAGGTATCGTAGTCCAGCTCCAGTGCACGGGCCACAACGGTCATAGCCTCCTGTCTGCTGATCGGTGCGTCCGGGGCCATTGCAGAAGCAGATCGTCCGTTGTACGTTCCCATCTGAACGGCGAGTGCAACATCCTTGTAATACCATTTGCTCTTGGATACGTCCTTGTACTGCGAAATATCCGTTATCTTGTAGCAACCGAAAGACCGATTGATAATTGCGGCCATTTCTGCACGGGTCATGTCTCCGTTCGGATCAATGACAGTAGCAGATTTGCCATACAAAAGGCCATTATCCACAGCAGCGCTCACGGCTTCGGCATACCATGCGGTACGGTCGTAGTCCCTGAAATCTGTAGCTTTACGGGCAACTGTGTTTGCCGCCGACACACCGACGGCCAGCGACAGGCACGATGCGACGGCGAGGATCATTGCGAGGATTCTTTTTCGTTTCATTTTGAAGTCCTCCTTAATAACGCAAGGGGAAGGCTGAGCCTTCCCCTTTAAATGAATGGATCGTGCTTAGCGATACTCGACGGTGTCCCATGCGATAATGAACAAAACGCTGGCGATAGCGGTGTTCGTGACGGCCTCGGAAACCGGGGTCACGATAGCATCATAGGTAATTGCGACCGTGTTGGCGCTGGTATCACCCACGCCGCTCATGTAGCAGCCTTCAACAGCAGCGTCCAGAAGGGTCTGCTTGCTGGCATTCTTGTTGTCGGTCAGCTTTTTTTCACCGTTGCCGAGCGCGATCTGGAAACCGAACTTGTTGGAATCAACCTTTTCTTTGGCAAGCGTAGCCTTGTCGCCGAATGCCGTCAGATTCCAGCCCTGTGCAGCTTCGATGGAGACGTTTGCAACCTTGACAGCACCGAAAGAGTTGTTGACGATCTTGGCATCGGTGGCAGTGCTGACAGTGCCGTCCGTACCAACGGCGATGGGCAGCACGGTGGGCACGGTGACGGACATCTTCGTAGCTGCGGGATCGCCGCCGATGGAACCGTCTGCGGTGGACGAGAGCGTGACACTGGACGTGCCGGTGCCACCAGATGCGTCAACGGTGTTGGCGGCGGAAGCGCCGATTGCAAGGCTTGCCATCAGGCAGACAGCGAGAACGAGGGAAACGATCTTCTTAAAGTTTTTCATAGTAAATACTCCTTTTTGTTTTGAAAATTAGTTCTTGATGGTGATTGTGATGATGGCCCCGGCTGTGCCGATGATTTCGCCACTGACCGGATCAAGGTTATGAAAATACGCGGTACATTCGTATGTACCAGCGGGGAGAACAACGTCCAGCTTCGCACGTTCAATCTTCGAGCCGACCGGAATAGCCTTGCTCTGGTAGATTTGTTCGCCGGTATCGTTGCAGACGATCTGGACTTCCTGCGGGTAATTGTTGATAGCTTCATTCACGATCATGACATTGCCCTCCGCCGTGCCGTTTTCAAAGTACGGCGCGGTGTTCATGCTGATGTTGATCATGCCTTCGGCCACTTTCTCATTCAGCTTCTCCGCAATTTCTTCCGGGCTGAGATTGTCCCAGCCACCTTCAATCGCAGATTCATCGTAAACGATGCCCGTCTTGGGACCGTTCTTGGATGCAGCAGGCTTGCGGATCATGCGGACGGCGGTGAAAATGCCGACTGTAATTGCAGCCGCAAGGCCGACAACGGCGAGGATGACGAGGGGCCCGGACTTTGCGTCCCGTTTTTCAATTTTGTGCATAACTGTTTTCCTTTCTGTATTGGGACGTGGAGCTGCTCTGCGGCTGGTCACGCGCCCGGTATGATGGATATTGGGTCATGAGGTCAAGCCCCCTTTCTGGCGGGCAGAACCGTCTGCCCATGAAAAAAGCGCCCACCTTCAGGGTGGACGCAGAGAATGAACGCGATATTTCATTGGGAACCTCCTGCTTTTTTATTTCGTCGCTTTTCTGTAAGCGTCGATAACTGCTTCCTTGAGCGCCGTGCGCGCGCCGGACGTGATGGGGTGGAAAACGTCCATGTACAGTGTCTTGCCATTCTTGTTGAATGCTTTCTGCGGCATGAAAATGTTCAGCCCCTGCTTGGATTCTGCCAGCCGGACACCGTGTACCTTGAACATTCCGTCAAAGGTGACGGTCGCGTAGGCTTTGAGCTTCGCGCCCGCGTCAGCAATGTGGTCGATTGTAACTTCCATGTTAGAAAAGTCCATGTTTCAAATTCCTCCTTGTCATGCTTCATAGACGGTATCGCCCTTGACCAGATGTCGTGCGAGTTGCCGCAGGCACAGACCGCGCCCGCGAAGGCCATACAACAGCACGTCCGGGATCTTCTGCAGCACTTCTTTTTCGGCGCTGTCCGTTGGAAGGGCTTGTGCCTCGCAGACGGAATCACAGCACCCACAGGCATCTTCCAAAACCGCCATCAGCTTTTCTTCTGCGCAGCGCAGCGTTTCCAGCGTATCCAGGATCTCCGCTGCGCTTACAGACCTGCTGATCAGGATGATGCATCGCTTGCCAATTTTCAATCCCATCATTGGAAGCATCTCAT
>ERZ791695.1022-NODE-1022-length-9973-cov-2.69097_pt1 | contig 9973 bp, 9 predicted proteins | sample MGYA00509956_ERZ791695 | MGnify/ENA primary metagenome ERZ791695 (study PRJEB30046, sample SAMN00715234) | human gut metagenome | study: EMG produced TPA metagenomics assembly of the A metagenome-wide association study of gut microbiota in type 2...
ATGGTGACAGTTCCATCTATGAGGCACTGGTAGTCATGAGCCAGGATTTCAAAAAAGGTATGCCTCTGATCGACGGTCACGGTAACTTCGGCAACATCGAAGGAGACGGAGCCGCTGCCATGCGTTATACCGAGGCAAGACTTCAGAAGGTGACGCAGGAAGCTTTTTTGGCAGATCTGGACAAGGATGTGGTAGACTTTGTTCCGAACTTCGATGAGACGGAAAAAGAGCCGTCCGTACTGCCGGTAAAGATTCCGAACCTGTTGGTTAATGGTTCCGAAGGTATCGCCGTAGGCATGGCCACCAGCATTCCCCCTCATAATCTCGGGGAAGTCATTGACGCCGTAAAGGCTTATATGCTCAATAATGAGATCACAACAAAAGAACTGATGCGTTACCTGAAGGGGCCGGATTTTCCCACCGGCGGCATCGTTATCAATAAGGATGAACTGGAAGACATCTATGAGACCGGAACCGGCAAGATCAAGCTGCGGGGCAAAGTGGAATTCCAGAAGGGAAAAGCTGGGAAGACCAATGTAGTGATCACCGAGATCCCCTATACCATGATCGGTGCCAATATTGCGAAGTTTTTATCCGACGTGGCCGCTCTTTCCGAGACGAAGAAGACACAGGATATTGTGGATATTTCCAACCAATCTTCCAAGGAAGGCATCCGTATCGTCATCGAACTTCGTAAGGATGCCGATCCCGAGAACTTTGTAAATATGCTCTATAAAAAGACTCGTCTGGAGGATACCTTCGGTGTCAATATGCTGGCTATCGCAAACGGCAGACCAGAGACTATTGGCTTAAAGCAGATCATCAAGGCCAATGTAGATTTCCAGTTTGAAGTGGCTACCAGAAAATATACCAATCTATTGGCCAAAGAGCAGGAGCGCAAGGAGATTCAGGAAGGTCTGATCAAGGCCTGCAATGTGATCGATCTGGTCATTGAAATTTTACGCGGATCCAAGGATCGTGCCATGGCAAAAGCCTGTCTCGTAGAGGGTAAGGTCGATGGCATCAAGTTCAAGTCCAAGGAATCCAGGATCATGGCAGCCCAGCTGATGTTCACCGAGAAACAGGCCAATGCCATCTTAGAGATGCGTCTGTATAAGTTGATCGGTCTGGAACTGGAAGCACTGATCAACGAACACGAAGAGACCATGGCAAACATCTATCGCTATGAGGATATTCTGGACCGCAGAGATTCCATGGCCCAGGTCATCATGAATGAACTGGACGGATTCAAGAAGGAATACAGCCATCCCCGCAAAACTGTCATCGAGAACGGACAGGAAGCGGTCTACAAGGAAAAAGAACTGGAAGAGATGGATGTGGTATTTCTCATGGATCGATTCGGCTATGCCAAGACTGTGGATGTCTCCACCTACGAGCGGAATAAAGAAGCTGCAGATGCAGAAAATAAATACGTCTTCACCTGTAAAAATACCGGAAGGATCTGCCTGTTCACCAACACCGGACAGATGCATACCATCAAGGTGCTGGATCTGCCTTACGGCAAGTTCCGTGATAAGGGCACACCCATTGACAATGTAAGTAACTTCAGTCAGAAGAACGAGGAGATCATATACATCACCAGCCAGAAGGAGCTGAATCTGTGCCGGGTAATCTTCGCCACCGCCCAGTCCATGTTAAAAGTGGTAGACGGCGGGGAATTCGATGTGACCAAACGTACCGTTGCCGCTACGAAGCTGGCGGAGGGTGACTGCGTTGTAAACGTTGCTGCCCTGACTGACCAGCGGAACATCGTATTGCAGACCAGGGGAGGATTTTTCCTGCGCTTCTCCATCGATGAGATCCCCGAGAAAAAGAAAGGTGCCATCGGTGTCCGCGGTATGAAACTGGCTGACAAGGATGTAGTGGAAAACGTATATTATACCAAAAATGCCGTAGAGACCACCATTGAATATAAGGGCAAGGAGCTCATCCTGAATAATCTGAAACTCGGCAAACGTGACAGCAAGGGCACCAAAGTGAGAGTGTAACTTTTTAAACAGAATCATTCATACAACATTTATAGAGAAAACGGAGAGTAATCATATGAGAGTCATTGCGGGAACTGCAAGAAGTCTGCCCCTTAAGACTCCGGAAGGAATGGATACCAGACCCACCACTGACCGGATCAAGGAAACCCTTTTTAATATGCTGCAGACCTATATTCCGGACTGTGTGTTCGTGGATATTTTCAGTGGCAGCGGCGGCATTGGTATTGAGGCATTAAGCCGCGGTGCCAGAAAAGCCTATTTTATTGAAAATGCGCCGAAAGCCCTGGCATGTATCGAGGACAATCTGGCATTTACGAAAATGAAAGACCGTGCTATAGTATTAAAACAGGATGCCTGCGCAGGACTGACGGGCATCTCTGAAAAGCACGTGGATGTGATCTTCATGGATCCACCTTACGATCAGGAGCAGGAGCGCAGAGTCTTAGAGCAGCTGCGCTATGCCAAATATGTCTCCGAAGAGACTCTGATCCTGGTAGAAGCCTCTCTGCATACCGATTTCTCCTATGCGGAAGACTTAGGGTTTGAAGTGATCCGTGAGAAAAAATACAAAACCAACAAGCATGTGTTCCTTCGCAAGAAGTAACACTGAAAGGCATGATTTTTATGAAAAGAGCTGTTTACACCGGAAGCTTTGATCCCGTCACCAACGGACATATGGATATCATAAGGCGGGCATCCGAAATATTTGATGTTCTGATCGTCAGCATTTTGAACAATAAAGAAAAGACACCGTTGTTTTCTGTAGAGGAACGTGTTAAGATACTAGAAGAAGCCACAAAAGATCTGCCTAATGTGCAGATTGACAGTTTCAGTGGGCTTTTAGTGGATTATGCCAGGGAAAAAGATCTGCATGTTATCGTAAGAGGCTTACGCGCCATTACGGATTTTGAATATGAACTGCAGATGGCACAGACCAACCGGATGTTGTCCCATGGCAAAATTGATACGGTATTTTTGACCACCAGTCTGGAATATGCCTACCTCAGTTCTTCCGCCATCAAGCAGATTGCAAGTTTTGATGGAGATATCACCCCTTGTGTTCCGGATTTTGTGGCGAAACTGATCTACGACAAATATCGCGAGAAAAAGCTTTCAGAGCATAGTGATGTGTAAATAAGGAGAGTTTCATGAGCAGCAGAATCGAACAGTTAATTGATGAAATAGAAGAATACATCGAGGGTTGCAAGCCGAAGTTCATGTCCAGTACCGAAATCATCGTGAATAAGGATGAGATTGATGAGTTACTGCGGGAACTGCGTATGAAGACCCCGGATGAGATCAAGCGCTACCAGAAGATCATCAGCAACAAGGAAGCCATCCTAAACGATGCCAAAGCCAAGGCAGAAGCATTGATCAACGAGGCTACCGTGCATACCAACGAGCTGATCAACGAGCATGAGATCATGCAGCAGGCTTACGCCCAGGCCAACGAAGTCGTTACCATGGCCAGTAAGCAGGCCCAGGAGATTCTGGACAATGCCACTATTGAGGCCAACAATGTCAAATCCGCTGCCATGCAGTACATGGATGATATGCTGGCACATCTGGAGAATATTATTTCTTCCTCCACACAGCAGGCCAGCGCCAATTACGATGCTCTGATCGGCAATCTGAACCAGTATCGTGACATTATCCAGTCCAACCGCAGTGAGCTGCACCCCGTAGATGAGGATCTTGATGACGTAGATACTGCTGCGGATGCCGAAGACAATCTGGACGTTATGTAAAGCATGTCCAAACAACGAGTACGAAAAACCAGTTTTCTACTGAAAGCTGGTTTTTTAAAAATAAAGGAATACGATAAATGAAAGTATGGAAAAAGCAAAAAGGGCTGTTAGTCAGGACAATGATCTGTGCGGTCAGTCTTGCGGCAGCCTGTTTTTATGGAAATTCCCTGCCTGCACAGGCGGCTCCCAGAGCGCAGGAGACCGGAGAAAGGGTTGTCATTGTCATTGATCCCGGACACGGCGGTGATAACGAGGGAACGCTGGAAGGCCCTGCACAGGAGAAAAAAATGACCATGGTGACCGCGCTGGCCATGTACGAGGAACTGACAAAATACGATAATGTGGATGTCTATCTGACTCATACGGATGATGTGACCATGTCTCTGGCAGACCGGGCACAATTTGCTGCAGACCGGAATGCGGATTTCCTGTTCAGTATTCATTACAACGCTTCCATGGATCATGATCTGTTCGGATCCGAAGTCTGGATCTCTTCCGTACAGCCTTACAACGCTTACGGTTATCAGTTCGGCTGGGAACAGATGCAGCAGATGCAGGACATGGGACTGTTTCTACGAGGAGTCAAGACGAAACTTAAAGATAACGGTGATGACTATTACGGAATTATAAGAGAAAGTACCTCCAGATCCATTCCCTCCGCCATCATCGAGCATTGTCATGTGGATGAGAGCAGAGACACTCCTTACTGCCAGACAGAAGAGGACTGGAAGAAATTCGGCAGGGAGGATGCTTTGTCTGTTGCAAAATATTTCGGATTATCCAGTGCAAGTCTTGGTGTGGACTACAGTGGAGAGGCAGACGCTCTTCCGGAAGTCTCGCTGCAATCCATTCTGCCTGCCACTGTGCGGGACAAGACCGAACCGGATATCTGCCAGCTGACTTTGCAGAATGCAGACTATGAGACCGGAGAAGTCTCTCTGGAAGTGACGGCAGCCGACTATGACTGCCCCATGATGTATTACGATTATAGTACCGATGGAGGCAGGACTTATTCCGAACTGCTTCCCTGGCCGGGACTGGATATTATGGCCGGGACCTATCCCGATACCTCCGTGACCTTCACAAAGGGGGAACAGCCGGTGGTCACCGTCCGCGGTTACAATCAGGCGGATCTGTTCACAGAGAGTGATCCTGTCACCTTTGCACAGCCTTTTATTGATCAGGAAAAAGCTGCCGAAGAGGCATTACAGGAAAGTCTTGCGGCACAGGAGGCAGCGAAAGCTTCCCGGGCTGCAGAGGAACAGATCACAGAAGCTGGCAGTTCCGTGATCACCATGGCCGATGCCGCCGGAAATACTCCGGTGCCTTCCGAAAAAAGTCCGGAAGTGAATTTCGGTGTTTTTCTGGTGATCTGTGGGATTCTGGTAGTGCTGTTGTTGCTGGTCTTTTTGTTATACCAGATCCAACAGGGCAGACACAGAAAACGAAGACGGAAAAATCAAAGCAGAAAAGTATCCGGAGACAACAGAAACCATCCCAGATAATAAGCTGCAGTAAGCACTGTCAGTACCATTTTATGAAGGATGTAGGACTTGAGGGAAAGCCCGGTATTGCGGATACAGCTTCCAGTCTGGGCGATACAGCTTAAGCCGCCAAAGGGCAAAAGCAATAACGTATACAAAGGGAATCTGTCTCCCAGCAGCTTCAGGCCCCCACTGATCTCCAAAAGCGGTGCATACCGGAAACTGTCGGGAAGTAAAAGCCTTGGCAGAAGGTTCAGCAGATTGAAAAAGATCATGTAGCCTCCCAACTGTAAGATGCTTCTTCCGGCAGCGGTAATAGCATCATCCAGGGCATCCGTCAGGGACATGGCTGGAAGGGGAGCCGGACCGGCCGGTTCCAAAAACTTCGCAGCATTATCTCTTCCAAAAGAGTGGTCTGTTTTCTCCGAAATCCGATTTTTGTACACGCTATAACGAAGGAAAATGCCATATAGCAAAGGAACGCCGTACATACCAAATACATAAGGGAACAGCAGCTTCCTATGCAGTAGCGGCAGTACAAATCCCAGGAAATAGACTGGTCCCAGATTGTTGCAGAAGGCCAGCAGATATTGTCCTTCCTCCGAAGAAATTTCTTCTCTGTCCCGAAAATCCGAGGCAGTGTGGGCACCCATGGGAAAACCGCACAAAAAGCCCATCAGAATCACATAGATTCCCGGTGCTGACAGGCGATAGATTCTTCCGAACAAAGGTCTTACCGGACGGATCAGGCTGTCCGTCATGCCCATACGGATCAAAGTGCCGGACAGGATCATAAACGGCAGAAGCACCGGTACCATTTTTTCATACCAAAGATTCAGACCCAAGGCAGCATAGGCAAGGCTCAGGGAAGAATGAGTCAGAATACAGCCGGTCATTAGAACAAAGAAACAGATTCCGAATATTTTTTTCATGGCTGTCTGCCTTGAAAGGTTTGTATACTATATGCCGATGAAGAAAAATTAAGTCTAAGAAAGAGATCAAAGCCCATGCGGTTGGATAAATTTTTATGCGATAACAATATTGGCACCCGAAGTCAGGTGAAAGAGTACATCAAAAAAGGTCAGGTGACAGTAAACGACCAGATAATCAAAAAGCCGGAGACAAAAGTCAATGAAGAGACCGATACGGTGGTCTGTCAGGGACAGTCAATCCATTATAGGAAATATGTCTATTATATGTTAAATAAGCCAGAGGGGGTTGTCTCTGCCACCAACGATAATACAGCCCCAACCGTGGTAAGTCTCCTTACTGTCCCGGAACAAAAGGATCTGTTCCCGGTAGGGCGGCTGGACAAGGATACCACGGGATTGCTGCTCCTGACCAATGACGGTGCTCTGGCCCATGATCTGTTGTCACCGAAAAAACATGTGGATAAGACCTATCTGGTAAAGCCGGAAAAGCCGCTTTCCGCAGAAGATATCCACCGGTTGGAAAACGGGCTTGACATCGGTGATGAGAAACCGACAGCCCCGTCCAAAGCCAGACTCACAGAAAACGGTGATCTGTTATTGACCATTCATGAAGGCCGGTTTCATCAGGTAAAACTGATGTTGCAGGCGGTTGATAATCAGGTACTTACACTGGAGCGGGTAAGCTTCGGCCCCCTGTCCCTGGATCTTTCCCTGCAAAGAGGGGAATACCGGGCATTGACGGAAGAAGAGATCGAAGTCTTGTCTGGCGCTGGAAAGAAATCATAAATAAAGGAGTTATTTTTCATGCAATTCAAAAGAATGTTTACCACTGATGCCTATAGAGGAACCCGCGGGTATCTCCGCACACAGAAAATTTATGAGATTTTAAGAACCGTGCTTTATTTTGCCATCTCTCTGTCTTTGTTTATCGCCGGATGGGTCAGCACCGGAAGCCGTGAGAATCTCCTGACCATCGTGGCGGTACTGGGATGTCTTCCGGCCTGCAAGAGTCTGGTAGAAATGTTCATGTTCCTGCGCTACCGGGGCTGTGACGAGCAGGTAGCTGCAAAAATCGCAGCACATACAGAAGGCCTTACCACTCTCTACGATATGGTATTTACTTCCTATGAGAAGAATTATGTTATCTATCATCTGACAGTCTGCGGTAATACAGTCTGTGGCTACACCACGGATCCGAAATTTGCAGAACAGGCTTTTTACAAGCACATTCAGGACATTCTGAAAAAAGACAATTACAGAGAAGTCTCTGTGAAAATATTTAACGATCTGGACAAGTATCTGACAAGATGTGATCAGTTAAAGGAGCTTTCCTCACAGCCGGAACTGTCTGCCGGGATCTGCCAGACCTTAAAGAGCGTATCTCTATAACTTACTTCTCAAAAGGAGGGTGTCCTATGCAGTTGCTTACCATTGGCAAAAATCAGGCGGGACAACGTCTGGACAAATTTTTAAAAAAAGCGTTACCTAATGCAGGCACCGGATTTTTATATAAGATGCTTCGCAAGAAAAATATTACGTTGAACGGGAAAAAGGCTGAAGGTAAAGAAATCCTTGCCCAGGGAGACGAGGTAAAATGTTTTTTCTCTGAGGAAACTTATGCCTCTCTGTCCGGTGCCGGGGCAGCGGAAGATACTTCCGATTACCGTAAGGCTTACCGTTCCTTAAAGGATATCAGCGTTCTTTATGAGGATGAAAATATCCTGTTGCTGAATAAACCTGCCGGAGTTCTGACCCAGAAAGCCAAACCGGAAGATCTTTCCCTGAACGAATGGCTGATTGGCCACCTGCTGGCTGCCGATGCCATAAAAGAAACCGATCTTGCCACCTTCCATCCATCGGTCTGCAACCGCCTCGACCGCAATACCAGCGGTATCGTATTGTGCGGAAAGACGCTGGCCGGTTCCCAGGCACTCAGCCGGATCATCAAGGATCGTTCCGTAAAGAAATATTATCAGACCGTCTGTAAGGGCAAGATTTTACAGGAAAGCACCCTGGAAGGCTATCTGTACAAGGACGAACGCACCAATACGGTACAGGTATTTCCAGATATGGCGGAGGCTCCGGAAGATGCTTCCTTTATAAAAACAATCTACACTCCCAGTGCGGTGGCTGGGGAATATACCCTGCTGACCGTAGAACTGGTCACCGGCAAAACCCACCAGATCCGCGCCCATCTGGCCAGCACCGGACATCCGTTACTTGGTGACACCAAGTACGGAGACAGCAAATTAAATCGCAGGATGCAATCGGAATACTCTCTGCACCACCAGCTTCTGCATGCCGGAAGAGTGTGTTTCCCGGAAGAGGCGGAAGGACCTCTTGCAAAGGTGAGCGGTCAGACTTTTGACGCACCGCTTCCCCATAAATTTGCAGAGATATTACTGGCTCTGAATCTGACACCGGATTCCGCCTGCTAGAAAGGAAAACTAAGAACAATGGCAACATGGAATACCAGAGGGCTTCGTGGATCTACTCTGGAGGATATGGTCAACCGCACCAATGAAAAATATGCCGAGGCCGGTCTGGCCCTGATTCAGAAGATCCCCACCCCCATTACCCCGGTCAAAATGGATAAGGAGAGCCGCCAGATCACCCTGGCCTTTTTCGAACAGAAGAGTACCGTAGACTATATCGGTGTCGTACAGGGCATTCCGGTCTGCTTTGATGCCAAGGAATGTGCGGTGGACACCTTTTCCCTGCAAAATATCCATCCCCATCAGGTGGAGTTCATGCATCAGTTCGAGAAACAGGGGGGTATCGCCTTTTTCCTGATATTTTACAGCCATAAGGATCTGTTATATTACCTTCCCTATGAAATGCTCCGCTTTTTCTGGGACAGGGCACAGGAGGGCGGCCGGAAAAGCTTCCGTTTCGAGGAACTGAACCCGGAATATATTATCCCGAAGCATCAGGGAATCCTGGTTCCCTATCTGGATATTCTGAAAAAGGATCTGGAAGACCGGGAAGAATAATAAATAATAATTTCTTGACAGTGGAGAGGTCTCCTAGTATACTACAAATAGTTTCACATGCTACTATGATAATATGGTAGCACGTTAATATATTAAAGTGTATGAATTGAGGAACGCTTATGAACAACAGACTTTTACATACGCCGGAGGGCGTCCGGGACATTTACGGCAAAGAATATGCAAAGAAACTGGCTATAGAACAGAAACTGCAGCAGGCGATCCATTGTTTCGGTTACGAAGATATCCAGACCCCTTCCATTGAGTTTTTCGATGTTTTCTCCAAGGAGATCGGAACCACTCCCAGTAAGGAGCTGTATAAGTTCTTTGATAAAGAGGGTAATACGCTGGTGTTGCGGCCAGACTTTACGCCGTCCATTGCCCGCTGCGCAGCGAAGTATTTTATGGAGGAAAAGGTGCCGCTTCGTTTCAGTTACAACGGCAATACGTTTACAAACACTTCCAATCTGCAGGGTAAATTAAAAGAGGTGACCCAGATGGGTGCAGAACTCATCGGAGATCCTTCCGTAGAGGCGGATGCTGAAGTAATCAGTATGGTGATCGAAGCTCTGAAAAGCGCAGGACTGACCAGATTCCAGGTGACTATCGGTGAGGTGGATTATTTCCGCGGCCTCTGTGAGGAAGCCGGTCTGGATGAGGATACGGAAAAGGAACTTCGTTCCTGTATCTCCGGCAAGAACTTTTTCGCTGCCCAGGAATTACTGGAGCAGAAGCAGATCCCCGAGCCTTATCACAGCATTCTGTTAAAGCTGGCGGATATGTTCGAAAATATAGAGTCTCTGGAGGCTG
>ERZ791695.1024-NODE-1024-length-9958-cov-5.30385_pt1 | contig 9958 bp, 9 predicted proteins | sample MGYA00509956_ERZ791695 | MGnify/ENA primary metagenome ERZ791695 (study PRJEB30046, sample SAMN00715234) | human gut metagenome | study: EMG produced TPA metagenomics assembly of the A metagenome-wide association study of gut microbiota in type 2...
GCGTATATACAGCAGATCACAGAGTAATTCAGATATCCATATCAATTTACCAAAAGGTAAAGTCTGCTATGTAAAAAATATCAAGACAAACAGCAAAAATCTGATTGCCAAAAACACCCGCTACTATACCAGCACTTCCACAGACGAATATACAAATCCTTACGCAGAAATCGGTCTTTATGCAAAGAAAGAAGGTACATACAAAGTAACCTACAACATCTGTGATAAAGCAGGTAAAAAACTTTCTTCCGGTAAAGTAACCGTATATGCAAAAAATGACTCACCGGTTAAATCTGCCAAGTTTGCAAACAAAGAAATTAACAGTGCTCTTACAGGCAAATCATCCGGCAAATTAAGCATCAGAATGAACAAAGGGTATAAGCTGAAAAAAATTACCGTTGCCACCTACGATAAGTCAGGTAAGGAAGTTGTTAAAAATTTCAAAAACAACAGTACATTAAAACTTGGTCAATATGCCTATATCAGCAGGAATACTTACTCTGACAGTTCCAGTTATTATACTTCACTTGCTGCCCGGACCACAATCACCGTCACTTATGTTGACAAATATACAAAACAGAAATGTCAGCTTGTTTATATAATCAGGCGTCTTGCAAAATAATCCAACAGGAGGAATATTTAATATGAAATCAATGAAACAGATTGTCTGCACCATTCTTACACTTTGCCTGTGTGTCGGATTATTCATGATCCCTTCCACTCCGGTATCCGCTGCAACCACACCAAGTGTGTCAAAAAATGTCGATGTTTACTATTATCCAAGCTACCCTGATGTCAATGATTATGCCATTAGTGTAAATCTTGGAACATACGGAAAAAACATTAAAAATATAAAAACAAACAGTAAAAATCTGAAAGCAAAATTAACAAGCCTGAATCTGAATACCACTCAGAACACTGGCTATATCGGTGTCTATGCAAAGAAAACCGGTAATTACAAAGTTACTTTTGATGTATACAATGCCAAAAACAAAAAAGTAAAATCACTCTCTGTAAAGGTAAGGGTACTAAGCGCAGTCTCTTCCAACAATTATCCTTTCAAGAGTTTAACTTTCGATGGGAAATATTATGATTATTCGACTCTTTACACCAAAGATTCTGTCAAGATCAATGTAAAAATGAACAAAGGATATAAATTAAAGAAAATTGAATACAGAACTTACAGTAAACCAACAGTAACCTATTCAACTTCTACCAGTAAATCCATCTCAAATACAGAGAAAACCACAAAAACCGCAAACGGAAAAGCTATTAAATTAGGACGTTATGCAAGCTATTCCGGATACAGCTATGTATATGAATCTACATACTCCCCTGATTATAATTATGAATCACATAATATGTATACAAGCCTGCTTGCGCCAACGACTGTAACAATTACTTATCAGGACAAGAAAAAACAGATCCGAACCATAAGCTATACACTCTTCCGTGTTGCAGATGATGTAAAATAGAAGGCTGTATTCTTTACAGATATATACTTATTATTACACCAAAAAGCGAGAAAACCATCAAAACCTGGTTTCCTCGCTTTTTGTTCTATCATATCAGAGTATTGTTTGTATTCTTTTCTATCTCTCTAACGGATATTTCTCTGTCAGAGATTTTACGATTGCACGCGCTTTATCAGCTGCCGACTCACCCTCCTTGATCATCATGGCGATCGCCTCTGCGATCTGATCCATATCCTCTGTATTAAGACCACGGGAGGTAACTGCCGGTGTTCCAAGACGTACACCGCTGGTTACGAACGGAGATTTCGGATCGTTTGGGATCGTGTTCTTGTTGCAGGTGATATTGACAGAATCGAGAAGTTTCTCCACTGCCTTTCCGGTCTGATCATAATTTGTCAGATCAACAAGCATCAGGTGATTGTCTGTACCGCCGGATACGATTTTAATATCACGGCTTAACAGTCCCTTGCAGAGTGCCTGTGCATTATCGATAATATTCTGCTGGTATACTTTAAACTCCGGCTGAAGTGCCTCTTTAAAGCAGACTGCCTTCGCAGCAATCACATGCATCAAAGGTCCGCCCTGGATTCCAGGGAAAATAGCTTTGTTAAAGTTATATTTGTCTGCGATTTCCTGACTGGATAAGATCATGCCTCCACGCGGTCCACGCAGTGTCTTGTGTGTTGTGGTTGTGACAACGTGTGCATACGGGATTGGGCTTGGATGAAGTCCTGCAGCGACAAGTCCTGCGATATGTGCCATATCGACCATCAGAACTGCTCCGCATGCATCTGCGATCTCACGGAATCTTTTGAAATCAATGGTTCTCGCATAAGCACTTGCACCTGCGATGATCATCTTCGGCTTGCACTCCATTGCGATCTCTTCTACTTTATCATAATCGATAAATCCCTCATCATTGACACCGTAAGGTACAATATGGAAATACGTACCGGAAAAGTTCACTGGGCTTCCGTGTGTCAAATGTCCGCCATGGTCTAAATTCATTCCCATCACTGTATCACCCGGTTTTAAGATGGCAAACTGGACTGCCATATTTGCCTGTGCGCCGGAATGAGGCTGTACATTGGCATACTCACATCCAAAAAGCTCTTTCGCACGCTCTCTTGCAAGCTCCTCCACTACATCCACACATTCGCATCCACCGTAATATCTTTTTCCCGGATAACCCTCTGCATATTTATTCGTAAGAACGCTTCCCATTGCTGACATTACTGCCTTGCTCACCCAGTTCTCGGATGCGATCAGCTCAATATGGCTGTTCTGACGCTCAAATTCATCGGTAATGGCATTTGCCACTTCCATATCAACTGCCTGAATATCTTCCAGTGTATACATAATTGGTAATACTCCCTTCCTTTGCTGTTTGATCAATGTGTCTTTCTACCAAAAACACTTGTCTTTTATTTCTGTTTATCATTATATATGACTTCCCTTTTTTTGGCAATTCCAAATACCACAGCAGTTATATCAAATAATTATAAATGGTATAAGCCCTGTCGATAAAGCAGGATTGCTGCCACGATCTGCAAAGCCAGGATCAACGGCATTCCTATGACAAAATACCAGTGTCTCGTCTTATGGTGGAACACATACATTCCAGCCCATGTTCCGATACTGCCTCCTAAAATGCTGACCAGAAAAAGCATTCTCTCTGAAATACGCCACCGGTGCATTTTCGCACGTCTTTTATCCTCTCCCATAATAAGGAAGCCCACCAGATTTAAAAATACCAGATAAGCTGTGATCGTATCCATGATTTTCTCCTCTCACAAAAAAACCCCGGCAAAACTACCGGGGCTTTCATTCATAACAACAGTTTTTATTCTGTTACCTTATTTTTACCTACATGAATCTTCATCACATACCACAACTCTGTTGCAATACAGATAGATGAATAAGCACCACAGATAAGACCTGCCATCAGAGGAAGTGCAAATTCACGGATGCTGGTCACACCGAGGATGAACAGCATAAATACCATAACAAAAGTCGTCCAGGAAGTATTGATGCTTCGTGACAACGTCTGTGTCAGGCTTCGGTTTGCAATTTCCATCAGAGACTCTTTCGTCTGCTTGCCATGTTTTGCTGCAAGGTTCTCACGGATACGGTCAAAGATAACGATCGTATCGTTGACGGAATAACCAATGATCGTCAGCATACATGCGATAAAGGTATTTCCGACAGAAATACGCATCAGGGCATATACGGTAAGTACGACTAAAACGTCATGAACCAGGGCAATGATCGCACTTGCACCAAAACGGATATCTTTGAAACGGAACCAGATATAGATCAACATGCAGATTGTTGAAATGATCACCGCTTTAAATGCATCCGCACGCATCTCGCCACTGACTGTGGAACTGATACTCTGGAATGTGATCGTAGATTCATCCACATCAAAATTGTCTGCAAGTGTCTGGTTCAATGTATCACGTTCTTCCTTAGACAAAGTTCTTGTCTTGATCGTGATCTGTGTTGTTCCCTCCACTTTGTTTGCCTGGATATTGCTGTCTCCGGTCACTTCTTTTACAGCCGGGATAATGTCTTTCTCAATGTCCTCAATGGTATATTCTTTACCAAAATCAGCAGTGGTGGAAGTTCCTCCCATGAAATCAAGTCCATAATTTAAGGAATTCTGACCGGATGCTTTATGTACTCCCATACCAATGAATCCGGCAGCAATAATCGCAAGAGAGATTCCAAAGAACACATATCTCTTCTGCAGGAAATTAATAGTCTTTCTCTCTTTGGCACGTCCGTAGAATTTCTCATCTCTAAGTCCTAACCAGTAGAAAGCATAAAGAATCCATCTTGTCACAACAAGTGCTGTAAACATGGAAAGGATAATACCGATCATAAGTGTATAGGCAAATCCTTTTACAGTACCGGAACCTAATGACATCAATACGACAGATGCGATCAAGGTTGTGATGTTACCATCTAAGATTGCGGACATTGCCTTATGGAAACCGGTTTTCATTGCAGTAATAACTGACTTATCAGCTGCGATCTCCTCACGGATACGTGCGAAGATGATAACGTTGGCATCTACCGCCATACCGATACTTAAGATGATACCGGCAATACCAGGTAATGTTAATGTGATTTCAAATAAGTATAAGGTTGCGATCACAAGTGCTGTATAGATCGCAAGTGCTAAAGTTGCTGCAACACCCGGAACTGCATATACGATGATCATAAAGATCATAACGATCACAAGACCGATCGCTGCCGCTTTTAAACTGGAGGAGATTGCCTGGCTTCCAAGCTGTGCCCCTACCACGCTGGACTCTAACTCTGATAACTGCAGGGAAAGAGAACCGATACGGATCTGTGTCGCTAAAGTCTGTGCCTCTTCAAAAGTACTCTGACCGGAAATCTGTGCTGTACCTCCGGTAATTGCCTCCTGTACGGTAGGATAACTGATGATCTCTCCATCATATACGATTGGAAGTGCTTTTCCGACATTTTCAGATGTAACATCTCCGAAAGTCTTTGCCCCCTCATCCGTCAGGGTAAGCTGTACAACGTACTGTTTGTTACCATACTGGTCTGTGGTTGTTGCAGCCTGTGCATCTGCTACCTGATCACCTGTCATAAATACAGTACCATCAGAAAGCTGGAACTCTAAGGAACCCGGATTACCCAGTTCCTCTAATATCTTGCTCGCATCTGTAACACCAGGGATCTCAACGGCAATACGGTCATCTCCGACCTGATATACAGAAGCCTCTGTACTGTAACTTTCCACACGCTTCTGGAGTTTGTAGATCGTATCACTCATATCTTCTGCGCTTGGATTTTCATCCATGACCTGATAGGTAATCGATACACCACCGGACAGATCAAGTCCAAGCGGAATACTCATTTCCTCCCCAATACCGGTCGATGAAAGAATAATAGATGCATAATAGGCAAGTCCCGCAAATGCAGCGAGAATCGCAACTAATATGACTGCTGCTTTACTCTTTTTCATTTTCTTTTTCCTTCCTGTTTCTTTTTTATTCACAATCGGCTTCGGCAGCCTTAATCATGATCGCACATTCAATACGTTTTTTCTGCAGTTCACATCCGATATCATATGCTCCGCAGATATCACCGCTGAAATTATACGCATTTGCTGCACATCCGCCGCTGCAGTAGAACCTGGCAAAACATTTTCTGCATTTTTCTTTTGCATAGACGTTGCAGCACTTAAATTCATCACGGATCTCTGTATTTTTAATCCCCTCATCCACATTGCCGAGCAGGAACTTCTCATTGCCTACAAACTGATGGCACGGATAAAAATCACCCCAAGGCGTTACCGCAAGGTACTCGGTTCCCGAACCACAGCCGGACAGACGTTTTGCCACACACGGACCACCTTCAAGATCGATCATAAAATGGAAGAAATTAAAATCATCTCCCTCTTTGTGACGTCTTACCATCTCCGCTGCAAGTTTGTCATATTCCTCAAACAGCTGTGGAAGATCTTCCTCTGTGATCGCATACGGTTCACTCGGTTCTGCAACTACCGGCTCCACGGAGATCTGTTTGAAACCAAGATCCGCAAGATGAAGTACATCTGCTGCAAAATCAGGATTGTAGTGTGTGAATGTACCACGCACATAATATTTGTCCTGATGTCTGCTCTCTGCAAATTTCTGGAACTTTGGAACGATCAGATCATAACTTCCTGCCCCTTTGCGGAACGGACGCATCTTATCATGAACTTCCTTTCTTCCATCGATACTTAAGACCACATTTGCCATCTCTTTGTTACAGAATTCCATGATCTCGTCATTTAAAAGCACACCATTTGTGGTCAGTGTAAAACGGAAATTCTTGTCATGCAGCTTTTCCTGCTCTCTTCCATAGGCAACTAAGTCTTTTACGACCTGCCAGTTCATAAGCGGCTCGCCGCCAAAGAAATCCACCTCAAGATTTCGTCTGTTACCTGAATTGGCAATTAAGAAATCCAGTGCTTTCTTTCCAACTTCAAAGGACATCAGTGCCCTTCTTCCATGGTACTCTCCCTCCTCAGCAAAGCAGTACTGACATGCCAGGTTGCAGTCATGTGCAATATGCAGGCAGAGTGCCTTGACAACCGTCGGGCGTTTTTTGAAATCCATGATATAGTTTTCGTAAGTGTCCTTTGTAAAAAGTGACTCCTCATCGATCAATGTCTGAACTTCATCGATTGCTTCCTCCACTTCCTCTTTGCCGTATTTTCCGGACAGTGCAGATACGATCTCATCCCTTGCATACGATTCCGGCTGGCTCTGATCGATCATCTCAATGACATCATAAGTCACGTCATCCACCACATGAATCGCTCCGCTGTTTACATCTAAAACAATATCATAGCCGTTGTTCTTATACTGATGAACCACTATAATATTTCCTCTCTTTCTATCTGATTTTACAGCAAAACATTTAAAGTTTTCTGCAAATCAATGTATTTTTTTCAAGTATTACGGCATTTTAATGTTGCCGATAAAACGTACAAATGACCGCACGCTATGCGAACGGTCGTTTGCAGATTTCACTTATATCCGACCGTATGATTTTCATCGTTGTATCACACAGTCATTTTGTATCATGCCATGATGGCATATCCGGCACTCATATGCACAATTTTTACCATGCTATGCATGCCCGGCTGTACCAGTTCAAATCTTATTTGTGCTCGCAGCTCTGGTTTCCTACTGTACAGGATGTCTTGCATGCAGACTGGCAGGATGTCTGGCACTCGCCGCAGCCACCTTTTTTGATTGTGTTCTGTAATCTCTTGGTATTTAATGTCTTTACATGTTTCATGATGCTTCTCTCCTTTTTTGTAATTTCCGCACACATGGGATACGCCATTTGCCCACTCCCCGTAATACTATGTATTTATTCGCTTTCGCGCGGAGTTCTATTAACCTGTATAGTATAACATAACTTTTTTCATATGGGAAGTTTTTTTTATTCCGCATCCTTCGGCAGGATGATATTAAAGATGATCGCCACAATGGCTGGCGGAACAATACCGGAACCGCCAAAGATCAACTGGATACCCTGCGGCAGATGTGCAAGAATACCACTGCTTGATCCGATTCCGTAGCCAAGTCCCAACGCAACGGAAACGATCGTGATATTGCGCATTGTCATCGGTTCTTTTGTGATAAGCTGGATTCCGCTGATCACTATGGATGAAAACATCATAACAGCAGCTCCGCCAAGAACACTCTGCGGCATGATCGAGATCAGTGCTGCAAGTTTCGGGAATAAACCGCATAAAATCAGAAATACTGCTCCTGAGGCAAGCGCCATACGGTTTACGATCTTTGTCATTGTGACAAGTCCTACATTCTGGCTGAAAGAAGTATTCGGCAGTACACCAAAAAGTGCTGCAAGGGAAGAACCGATCCCATCACATATGACACCGCCGGAAAGTTCTTTGTCAGTAGCTTCTCTGTCCATTCCGCCTTCCATAACGCCGGAGATATCTCCGACTGTCTCAACTGCAGTGACAATAAACATAATCAAAACCGGTACGATTGCTCTCCAGTCAAATACCAGTTTGACCGGCATTAATTTCGGAACGGAAAACCACGCTGCATCCGCAACTTTATCCCAGTTTAATACCCAGGCTTTTGTATATTCCACACCGTCTGCATTGATCCCTGTTGTTGGCAGAACCAGCCCCATGACTGCTGCAATAATATAGCCTGCCACGATACCGATCAGAATTGATGAAGCGCTCGCCATGCCTTTCATCCAGTGTTTGACTGCTACGATGATCAGTAAAACGGCTGCACCAAGCAGTAAATTTTCAACAGAGCCAAAGTCATTTGCCGTATTGCCGCCGCCAAAAGAATTGACCCCAACTGCGATCAGGGATAATCCAATCGACAATACGACCGTTCCTGTAACAACCGCAGGGAAAAATTTACGAAGCGGTTTTAACAGGAAACCAAGAATACCCTCAAACAGACCTCCAATGACGGATGCACACATAATTGCCCCATACGCAAGAATGCCTCCTCCCATCACCTGAACTACACTGTTGAACACACCGATAAATCCGGAACTGGTTCCCATGATGATCGGTACCTTTCCGCCAACCGGTCCGATCGCAAACAACTGAATCAGCGTCACGATTCCGGCGATCAGCATCGCATTCTGTAAAAGGTCGACCTGCAGACCCCCAAACTCTTCACCCGCAATGCCACATGCCCCTGTAATGATCAGGATCGGTGTAAGGTTTCCAACAAACATTGCCAGCACATGCTGTAATCCCAGAGGGATTGCCTTTTTCAGTGGAAGTTTTCCATAAAATTCGTACTCTGCTCCCTGTCTCTTTTGACTTTCCATCTTTTCCTCCTCGTGTGTTTTTTTTGCATGAATCATTGATATTCCCTGCTCATACACGCTTTTCTATGAGTATATCACGCTCCCAATATCCAGCGCAAGTACTCTGTGTATATCTGATGACCTGGGCAGATATTTAGCTGACCATGCCCCCCGCCATACCGGATGCTGCACAGAGTATAAATGTTGTTGCCACCTTGGGAATCTCCATGGATATTCCCTGTTTAACCAGCACCGATATCAGAAATAAAATGCAAAAATAAATGGTACCTGCCGCAAATCCCCATAAAAATTTCTGTGTTTTCATAATTTTTCCCATTAAAAATCCACCGATCGCACCGGAAACAATATAGATGACAACGATTCCAACTTTCACTGCCGCTTCACTCAGATCAAACTTATACAATAGTGCTGCTAAAAGCAGCAGGAACAGGCAGCTTAACAGGAACATGACAAGTACAGACACCACTGCCGCGGCGACCGGATTGTTCTTTGCATCTCTTGTTTTCATTTTTGACTGTATATTCATTGTCCACTCCATAGATTTTAGATTCTGTTTCACTATATGAAAAAAACGCAAAAGCTATGCAGAGTTTGCATGCTTTTGCGTTTTTTACTTTATACCTTTTGTTATCTTATAAATATAAGATGCTGTATGCTGCTTTGAATGTTCCGCCCTGCGGCAGCATATTTTCGTAGTCGCGCTGCTGCAATGTGCCGGTAAAATCTGTGGCATCGCATCTTCCGTACCACGGTTCAATGCAGACGAAAGGTGCATTTTTTTCTTCCGGTGACCATACTGCAAACAGCGGGGTATCAAATTTTACGGTTACATACGGGATACCTTCACGGTCAAGCAGGGAAACCTCTCCGGTCTGTTTTCCTTCGACCATGTAAGTGCACTCATCAAAGAATCCTTCCGTAAATGTCACACAGCCATCTTTCAGTGCCAGGACTTTATCCTCCATCACCGCCATACCGTCCGGTGTGTTTCCATGATGATGAATAGTATCTGCCAGACCGCCAAATTTGAGACCATATCCGGTTTTATTTTCCTCTCCGTGAACCGGTGACAAAAAGCAGAGAGGTTACACGTGCCATCACAGAACTGATTGGCT
>ERZ791695.1025-NODE-1025-length-9916-cov-3.8273_pt1 | contig 9916 bp, 10 predicted proteins | sample MGYA00509956_ERZ791695 | MGnify/ENA primary metagenome ERZ791695 (study PRJEB30046, sample SAMN00715234) | human gut metagenome | study: EMG produced TPA metagenomics assembly of the A metagenome-wide association study of gut microbiota in type 2...
CGCCGGGGCTTGACGTCTCGGAAAAGCTGCTGCATATCGGGCAGGGCTTTCAGACCGCCTTCGCCAGCTCCGCGCCCAGCTTTCATGTGTTGGATATCTGCGTCGGCATCTTCGGCGCGATCCTCGTCCGGCTGGCGGTGTATCTGAAAGCGAAAAACGCGAAGAAATATCGCCGTGGCGTTGAGTACGGCAGCGCGAGATGGGGCCGGCCGGAGGATATCGCACCCTACATAGACCCTGTTCCCGATTGGAACATCCCGCTGACCCGGACAGAAAGCCTCACCATGACCAGCCGCCCGAAGCAGCCAAAGTATGCGAGAAACAAAAATATTCTCGTCATCGGCGGCTCCGGCAGCGGCAAGACGCGGTTCTTTGTCAAACCGTCCATCATGCAGATGCACAGCTCCTATGTCATCACCGATCCCAACGGTTACACTATAAGAGGATAGAAAAAAGGAGCGTTTCACAAACGAAGATTTCTTTGAAGAAGGGAGGTCAAAACCGTGGCTAAGAAGGAAGAAATCAAAATCACAGCCCTGTATGAGCGCCTGTCAAGGGACGATGAACAGGCTGGGGAATCAAACTCCATCCAGAATCAGAAAAAATACCTCGAAGAATATGCCCGTCAGAAAGGGCTGAGAAACATTCGCCATTTTTATGACGATGGTTATTCGGGTACGAATTTCAACCGTCCCGGCTTTGCCGCCCTGCTGGAAGAAATCGAAGCAGGTCATGTGGAAGTCCTGATTGTAAAAGACCTTAGTCGTTTTGGCAGAAATTACCTGCAAGTCGGCTATTACACGGAGATTCTTTTCCCGAAGAAGGGCGTTCGCTTCATTGCCGTCAACAACAATGTGGACAGCGCCACCCCGCAGGACAATGACTTCACTCCGTTTTTGAACATCATGAACGAGTGGTACGCAAAGGACACCAGCAACAAAATCAAGGCGGTATTCAAGTCCAGAATGAAGGAAGGGCTGAGGTGCAGCGGCTCCATCCCCTATGGCTATAAGAGAGAACCGGGCGATAAGCAGACCCTTATCGTGGACGAGCCTGCCGCAGAGGTTGTCAGGAAAATCTTCCGGTTGGTGTGTCAGGGCGTTACCACAACAGGCATTGCGGAGATTCTGACCAAGGAAAAGGTGCTGATACCGTCTGCCTACGCTGCCATGAATCAGCCGAAGAACTGCCGTCACAAGGAAATTGCAGACCCTTACCGCTGGAACGCCACCACCATCGGCTATATCCTCGACAGGCAGGAATACCTCGGTCATACTGTGTTGGGCAAATCCATCTGCGAGAACTTCAAGACCAAGCAGCGCAGAGCCGCAACGCCGGACGAGCTGATGATTTTCCCCGATACGCATGAAGCCATCATCGACCAGGACACATGGGATATTGCCAGAAAGATACGCTCAAAGAAAAAGCCGAGAGCGGCAAACGGAACGTATTCCCACCGCTTGTCCGGCTTGGTCTATTGTGCGGACTGCGGTTCGCGGATGGGCTTTATCAGCCCGGACGCAAAGCGCAGCGGAAAGCACTATGATTCGGATTCCGCTTTTCAATGCGGCAACTACCGAAGCGCTACAAACGATTGCGTCTCCCACTATGTGAAAACATCGGTTCTGGAAGCGGCGATTTTGCGGGCAATTCAGGCGGTGAGCAAATATGTCCTTGAAAACGAAGCCGAGTTCATTGACCAGCTCAAAACCGTTTGGAATGAGCATCAGGCAAGAGCATCGGACAACGGACAGCAGGAGCTTGCCGAAGCGAAGAAGCGGATAGCTGATTTAGATGAAAAAATCAATAAGCTGTATGAAAGCTCCGTAAACGGTTTGCTGCCGGAGCGACAGGCACAGCGCATGATTCAGCAATACGATGAAGAACAGCTTGTGTTGGAAAAGCGTGTTGCAGAGCTGGAAAATCTGGTTCAGCAGGACGAAATCAAGCAGGTGGACGCATCCCGTTTTATCGCTTTGGTCAAGAAATACCGGGACTGCGAGGATCTGACCGACACCATGCTCTATGCGTTCATTGACAGGATTGAGGTTCACGAAGCCACAGGCGGACGGACTATCTACCGCCAGCAGAACATTGATATTCATTTCAATTTCATCGGCAACTACTACCCGCCTGTTGAAGCTGTTTCCGAGGAAGAACGCATTGCCGCCATCGAAGCCGAGCAGCTGCGGAAGAAGCAGGAAAAGGGCAAGCGGTCAACCGAGCGCAGAAAGCAGAAGCTGGACGCTCTGCGGGCGGCTGCGGAAGCCGGAGACCCCGAAGCGGTCGCAAAATACGAGGAACATCTTGCAATTCAGCGTGAGCGAAACCGGAAACACCGTCAGAAGTTGCAGGAAGCCAGAGAAGCCGACCCGGAATATATCAATCAGTTAGAGGAAAAGGAGCGCATCAAGCGTGAAAAGATGCTTGAAACGGAGCGCAAGCGGATAGAAAGAGCCAACCGTAAAAAGAAGCTGACACGCAAGGAACTGAAAGACGCGGCGAAAACCGACCCGGAAGCCGCTAAGGCGTGGGAAGCTCTGAGAGCCAAGGAAGCCGAAGCCAGACAACGCAAAAAGGTGCGTGAGGAAGCGAGAATGGCGGCTGACCCCGAATATGCCGCTATGATGGCAGAACGGAAAGCGGAGTATGTCCGCACAAGGACTGCCCGGCGCAAGGCTGAACACGAAGCCCTTGTGGAGCTTGCCAAGACCGATGAAGAAGCCGCAAGGAAACTGGCAGAAAAACGGAAATATCAAAGCGAAGCTACCGTCAGATGCTATCAGAAAATGAAAGCCGATGCGGAAGCCGGAGACCCCGAAGCCATCAGGCGATATGAAGCCACCCTTGCCAATCGCAGAGATGAGTACCACAAAAAGAAAGCAAGACAGGATGAAGTACCAGCATGAAGGAATTGAAGTCAAGAATCCACGAAAACGGCATCGACTACATTCTCGTAGGCGATTACTATGTGCCGGACTGGAAGCTGCCGGAGGAACACCGTCCCATTGGCAGGTGGGGCAATCTTCACAGGGCGTATTTGGGACAGTTTCGCCCCGCCCTGTATTCGACCCTTGTCCTATCCTGCAAGCTGCACACCTACCTTGCCGATCTGAACGAGCAGGCAACGGAAAGATGCAGTCTCATCATTGAGCAGATGGCGGAAGCCGAGGGCGTGGACGAAACCCTGAAAGCGTCCGACCAGATGCTATGGGTGCAGTCCATGAACTCCATCCGCAGCCGAGCCGAGGAAATCATCAAGCGTGAGCTGATTTACTGCTGATATTCCAAGTCCAGACCCGCTAACTTCATACCGCAGCAAAAGCGACAGGTATTTCCTTGTGAAGTCCCTGCCGCTTTTCATTTATCAAAAATCAAGGAGGAAAACACTATGAAATTGAACATCAACGAGAAGAAAGCCCTTTACACCTTCGGTTGCCCCAACCACAGGGCAACGGTTGACCGTCTGCAAATGCTGGCGGCTATCACGCCCGACCCTGTTGCCGGAGAGCTGTTCAACGACCTTGCAATCAAGCTGAGTACCGAGGAAGCGCACGACTGGTATCGCCGCTTCTACCCCACGCTCCGCATGGAAATGGACGGCTATTATGAAGCGGAACTGACTTTGCGGCTGGCAGAAATCAGCAGCTACGATATGGAGGACGATTATGGCGAAGCTGACCAAGTATGAAAAGGAAACCATCATTCTGTTCAACGAGGGCGAAGATACGGCAAGCATCTACACCTTCAACGCCGGACTGAAAAAGCGGCTGGCGCTGTTCGCCAAGAAGTACCCCGACCTCTGCCGACAGGAAAAGGCCCATGAGCAGGGCGGCGTTTCCTATGTGCTGGACAAATCCCGGCTGTCCATCCGTCTGCAACCGCCCATGAGCGAGGAACGCAGACGGAAAGCAAGCGAGAACGCCAAGCAAACCGGGTTCAGTAGCAGGACGGAATAATGTAGCGTTTAGGGGTGATATGCGGTCAAAATGTCGGGTCTGTACTCGATGTTTTGACCGCTATTACATAGCAAGGTATAGTTCTATCGTTTTTCTCATTTTTAAGGCTATACAGATTCAAAACGATTAAATCAAGATATTTAATCCCGACTGCTTGAGAAATTCACATTATCGTGATACAATAGACAAGGATATTCTTAAATCGGGAGGGTACTATGGCTGTTACATATAAAAAACTATTTCATCTGTTAATCGACCGTGGTATTGCAACGGCTGAATTGACAGAACAGGCAGGCTTTAGTGCCAACATTTTAACCCGACTTAGAAGAGACCAATATGTTTCATTGGAGAGCATTGAAAAGCTATGTTTTGCCCTCGATTGCGGCGTTGACGATATTCTGGAATTTATACCTGATGAAAAGGAGAACGGAAACAATGATTGATACAAAGAAAGAGCAGGAGCGTGACGAGCTGCACCGTGCGATATGGGCAATCGCTGATGAACTTCGTGGTGCCGTTGACGGCTGGGATTTTAAGAACTATGTTCTTGGCACGATGTTTTATCGATACATTTCCGAAAACCTGATAAGCTATGTCAATTCCGGCGAACAGGAAGCTGGCAATACCGATTTTGATTATGCCAAAATGCCCGATACTGATGCAGAAGAAGCTCGTGACGGCTTGGTAGAAGAAAAGGGCTTCTTTATTCTTCCGTCCGAGCTGTTTTGCAATGTCAATCTCAGAGCCGACAACGACGAAAATCTGAATGAAACCTTGGAGCGTGTGTTTAACCATATCGAAGCATCCGCAAAGGGTTCTTCCTCCGAAAGCAGCTTCGCCGGGCTGTTCGATGATTTTGACGTGAACAGCAACAAACTCGGCTCTACCGTTGCAAAGAGAAACGAACGCCTTGCAAAACTCCTGCACGGCGTAGCCAACATGAACCTCGGCGATGTAAAGGATCACGATATTGATGCCTTTGGCGATGCCTATGAGTATCTGATGACCATGTACGCATCCGGGGCAGGAAAATCCGGCGGCGAGTTCTTTACCCCTGCGGATGTTTCCGAACTGCTGACCCGACTTGGCACGGTGGGCAAGACTGAAATCAATAAAGTCTATGACCCTGCCTGCGGCTCCGGCTCCCTGCTTCTGAAAGCCGAAAAGGTTTTGGGCAGAGATGCCGTCCGAAATGGTTTTTATGGGCAGGAAATCAATATCACGACCTACAACCTCTGCCGTATCAATATGTTCCTGCATGATATTGGTTTTGATAAGTTTGACATTGCCTGTGAGGACACGCTGACCGCACCGCAGCATTGGGACGATGAGCCGTTTGAGCTGATCGTTTCCAACCCTCCCTATTCCATCAAGTGGGCTGGCGATGATAACCCTTTGCTGATTAACGATCCTCGTTTTTCTCCGGCTGGTGTTCTCGCACCGAAGTCTAAAGCTGACCTTTCTTTTATTATGCACTCCCTTGCGTGGCTGGCAACAGGCGGCACAGCGGCGATCGTCTGTTTCCCCGGCATTATGTACCGTGGCGGCGCAGAACAGAAAATCAGAAAGTATCTGATCGACAACAACTTTATTGATTGTATTATCCAGCTGCCGAGCAATCTGTTCTTTGGAACTTCTATTGCGACCTGCATTATGGTGCTGAAAAAAGGCAAAGCCGACAACAAAACTCTTTTTATTGATGCTTCTGCTGAGTGTATCAAGGTAACGAACAACAACAAGCTGACACAGGCGAACATCGAAAGAATCGTGGATACCTTTGCCAATCGAGCCGAGGAAGCACACTTCTCTCATCTGGCAAACTACGAGGAAATTGCGGACAATGATTATAATCTCTCTGTTTCCACCTATGTAGAAGCCGAGGACACCAGAGAGAAAATTGACATTGTAAAGCTCAATGCCGAGATTGAGCAAATCGTTGCCCGTGAACAGGTTCTACGTGATGAGATAGCGAAGATTATCGCAGAAATCGAGGTGGGATAATGAAGGAGGATAAGCGTAAAATCAGCATCGTTCGTTCCTCCGCTGCGGAATATCTGACATTCATCACCGCCACCGGGGAAAGCGATGTAAATGCAGTATATTGCGATGAAAATGTATGGCTGACCCAAAAAATGATGGGACTTCTGTATAATGTGGAAACGCACACCATCAATTATCACTTAAAAAAAATCTTTGCCGACGGAGAGATCAACGAGAATTCAGTTATTCGAAAATTTCGAATAACTGCTGCGGACGGCAAAACCTACAACACCAATCATTATAATCTGAGCGCCATCATTGCCGTGGGCAATAAGGTGGATTCTCCCCGTGCGGTGCAGTTCAGAAAGTGGGCAAACCGCATCATTGAAGAATTTACCGTGAAAGGCTTTGCTATGGATGACGAGCGGCTGAAAAACGGCGGCACCATTCTGACAAAGGATTATTTTAAAGAACAGCTGGAACGCATCCGTGAGATTCGTCTTTCGGAACGGCGGTTTTACCAGAAGATCACCGACATCTATGCCACCAGTATTGACTATGATGCCAAGGCAGAAACGACAAGACTGTTTTTCGCACGGGTGCAAAATCAGCTTCATTGGGCAATCCATGGCGAAACGGCAGCGGAGACCATTTATCGCCGTGCCGACAGCGGTAAAGACCACATGGGACTGACCACATGGAAGGATGCGCCCGACGGCAAAATCCAGAAATTTGACGTGGTGATTGCAAAGAATTATCTGACACGGGAGGAACTTTCCGCAATGGCGAGAATCGTCAACGCCTATCTGGACTTGGCGGAGCTGCGAGCCGAGGAAGAAGTTCCAATGACTATGGAGGATTGGGCGGAGCAGTTTGAAGGTGTCCTTCGGTTGAGCAGAAAGGAAATTCTGACCAATGCGGGGAGCATTTCCGCAAAAATCGCTGAACAGCACGCCCTAAGCGAGTTTGAGAAATATCGTGTCCGGCAGGACCGGCTGTATCAAAGCGACTTCGACAGGATATTGCTGGAGGAAGGAGCGCACACAAATGAGCTGCCGGAAGCGGAGAATGGCGGTGAATAAACTTTATGAGATTATCAGATGTTTTGTCGAAACCGCCCAATAAGGAATACGTTCAAGTTGATGCATTCTTGCAAAACAAAGTTGGAAAAGCAGGTCAAAAGGTTGACATTTCCACTGGAAGTGTTGCATTGAACTACTTTTGCGTTTCATGCGAGGATATAAGGACTTTTTGGTCAAGTCCCAAGCTGACATGTATTTTTGTGAGCAAAAATCTAATCAGTGTTGATTGCGTTTTGACTTGCGGGTGCGGTTCTTCCATACCGGTATGGTTTTTGATAGAGAGCAAAAATGATATAACAGGGCAAGCCCCTGCTATACGCATATTGAAGAAAAGCGTGAAGTTATCCGATACGGTTCGCATAAATGATAATCGTTATGGAGAATTCTCGATACTATTGGATAATGCAATGCAGGCTTATACGGATGGATTGGGAGCAGGAGCCATCGTGTATTTGCGAAAAATCTTTGAAAAAATTACCGTGCAGACAGCACAGGCTGTTGGCATTCAATATAAACAATATGAGGGAGGAAATCCGAGGAATTTCTCCGATCTGTTAAAAGAGGTGAATGAGAAGTGCTCGATCATACCCAGGGAGTTTTCTGCTAATGGGTATCGACTTTTTAGAGAACTAAGTGGTGTTGTTCATGGGGAATATGATGAAGAAGCGGGATTAAAAAATTTTGAAGCCCTACATAGACTTGTGATAGGAATCCTTGAAAATGTAATCAATCATAAAGAGTTGATGAATACTACTGCTATGCTTGGTTGGAATGAAGAAAGAGGTGAGTCTGTATGAACAAGCTGGATGAACTGATTCAGGAGCTTTGCCCGAATGGGGTTGAATATAAGCCTGTCAAGGAAGTTTACCATAGATTGAGAGGTACGCCAATCACGGCTGCCAAAATGAAAGAAATCGAAAGCACTGATGGAGATGTTCGCATTTTTGCAGGCGGAAAAACTGTCATAGATGCTTATGAGGAAGATATTCCAAATGCAAACATAACACGAGTTCCGGCAGTACTTGTTCAATCCCGTGGCGTGATTGATGCCGTGTACTATGAAAGACCGTTCACATTCAAAAATGAGATGTGGGCATATACACACGAAAATAAAACCGCGGTCAAATTCCTCTACTATGTATTGAAGAACAATATGGGGAAATTCAGAGAAGCAGCATCGGGAATGGGTTCTCTGCCGCAGATTTCCTTAAAGGTAACAGAGGATTTTGAAATGCCTGTCCCACCTCTTGAGGTGCAGCGTGAAATTGTCCGTATTCTGGACAATTTCACGGAGCTTACAGCGGAGCTTACAGCGGAGCTTACAGCGGAGCTTACAGCGGAGCTTACAGCGAGGAAGAAGCAGTATGAGTATTATAGAACTAAACTGCTTGAACGACCAGAAAACGAAAGCAAGATGGTTTCCGTTGCCAACCTTGGAAAGTGGAGTGGTGGGAAAACTCCGTCTACGGCTAATAAAGAATTTTGGGAGAATGGCACTATTCCGTGGATTTCATCTAAAGACATGAAAGCTCCAACGCTTGAAGATACCGAGGACCATTTGACCGAAAAGGCTCTTGACGAGGGAGGTATGGCATTGCTGCCGGAGGGAACGATTGCCGTTGTTACTCGTTCCGGCATTTTGAAGCATACTTTTCCGGTTGCTTATGTTCCGTTCAAAACAACGGTCAATCAGGATATAAAGGCACTTGTGGTCAAGGAGGGAATATCTTCTCGTTATGTATTTCACGCTTTACAAGCCTACGCAGAGAACATTCGCAAATCTACAAAGAAGCAAGGCGGAACGGTTGATTCTCTGGATTTTCAAAGAGTTCTTGCGTATGAAATTCCCGTTCCCGCACTTGATGTGCAGAATCGTTTAGTCAACGTCCTTGACAACTTCGACGCTATCTGTTCCGACCTGAATATCGGGTTGCCTGCGGAGATTGAAGCCCGTAAAAAACAATATGAACTTTACAGGGAACAGCTCTTGACATTTGCAGAGGGCGGCAGGACAATCTTGACAGACAGACAGACAGACAGACAGACAGACAGACAGACAGACAGACGAGTATAATGCGCTGATTCGGCTGTGTCAATATGTTTTCGGTTATGTTTTGCTGCCGCTTGAAAAGATTTTTGATATTCGGAACGGTTATACGCCGTCAAAGACGAATCCCGAATATTGGACAAACGGAACGGTAGATTGGTTCCGCATGGAGGACATTCGCATGAACGGACACGTTCTTTCGAGTGCATTGCAAAAAGTTACCGAAGCAGCCGTAAAAGGCGGAAGGAAGATTCCAGCAAATTCGATTGCGCTCTCCACTTCTGCGACCATCGGCGAACACGCCTTGATTACGGTCGAGTGCCTTGGCAATCAAAGGTTTTCCTTCTTTACACCGAAAGCCGCTTTTGCTGATATGGTCAATATGCGGTTTATGAATTACTACTTCTACAAGGTGGATGAATGGTGTAAAGGACATTTGTTTCAGGGTAATTTTAACAGCGTAGATATGGGCGCACTGAAACAACTGTGCGTACCTATCCCCACCACAAGCGAACAGGAACGTATCGTTTCCATCCTTGACCGCTTTGACGCTCTTTGCAACGACCTGACTTCCGGCTTGCCGGCAGAGATCGAGGCGAGGACAAAGCAATACGAATACTACAGAGATAAACTGCTGACTTTCAAGGAGCAGTAAACGAAGGAGGTTGCCGCATGAGCACCTATAACATCATTGCCGCAAGCAATGAGAGCACCGTTGTTGCGGAATATACGCCGGAGAGCGCACGGTCTGACAGCTTCCAGAGCGAAGCAGCACTGGAAAAGGAGTTTATCCGCCTGCTCTGTGAACAGGGATATGAGTATCTTTCTGTTCACGATGAAAGCGGCTT
>ERZ791695.1027-NODE-1027-length-9912-cov-3.0978_pt1 | contig 9912 bp, 6 predicted proteins | sample MGYA00509956_ERZ791695 | MGnify/ENA primary metagenome ERZ791695 (study PRJEB30046, sample SAMN00715234) | human gut metagenome | study: EMG produced TPA metagenomics assembly of the A metagenome-wide association study of gut microbiota in type 2...
TGCCGGCGTAGGCGTAGGCTCCTCGGTTACTACCGGCGTAGGTGTAGGTTCCTCGGTTACTACCGGTACCGTCGGTGTCGGCGTAGGCTCCTCGGTTACTACCGGCGTAGGCGTAGGTTCCGGCTCATCCGGTTCGCACGGACAGTGAATCTCTCCACCCTGCTTATACTTATCCGCTATGATGCCTCCGACAACAGTTCCGCCATTATAGACAGTTGCATTCGGAGCCAGAATATATCCGAAAATAGAATTTACATTAACTTCTGTTGCATTGCCAAAGTTCCAAATAATTCTGTCTGCCCACAGCTGATGTTCCAATGCTTGCTTTTTTGCACCATGCGCATTCATCCAGCCGGTAATATTCACAGTTCCGGAATCACTTACATTTACCACAACTGTTTTTCCATAAAAAGCTGCGCCGGTGATCTCTTTGTCATAGTCTTCCATCCTGGTATTTAACTCAGCACTTGTTACATTCAATACCAGTTGTGTATCGTTATTTTCATCCGCCAAAGCATACAAGTCGTTGCTTTTCTGTACCATATTACCTGCCAGGACATTGCTGATCTCAGATGCAATATCTGTATCCCATACCTCACAGTTCTTCAGAAGATTTCCAGTATATAATTTATTTTCACCAGCTATAATATTATAACCCTGTCCAGTCACTTCCCGCTCAACAGAGTTCTGTGTTCCGTCAGAATTAGTAAGCGGAATTATCAGTTCCTTTTCGTCTGTTCTGCCTGACGCTGTATATTTAAGAATCTGATTCGGAGCAGAAAGATCTCCCAGATAAGATTTTCCCCCATAGCTTACCATGGAAACCTTTAATTCTCTAATTGCGGCATTTCCCTCAATATGGTCCAGATTTGAGGATACAAATTCATTTGTATATAATACAAATGAAAATGGATCATTTAAATCCGCACCTGCTGCCTGCACAGTAATCCCCTCGTTCCCTGCGACGGAACCTGCTACCAGTGCTGCTACCAGAACCTTTACTACTTTTTCCCTTACATACTTGCTAAATCTGCTCATCTGATTTCTCCCTCAATGAAATCCAATGTTTTTCACGTTTTACAACGTTTTCGTTCCTCTTTACAACTATTAAGACGGAAGTGCTTTCAAAAAGGGTTCAGATTTTTTATTAAAAATGTGATTTTTTGCTTATTCTTGTCCTCTGCTTATCTGTTTGTAGTACTATATTCCTAATAATCGGCAGTTTCTGTCAGTACTCCATGGATCAGAGCCCGCCTTTTTGTACCGGATGAGCCGTAGCAGGTAGATAGGGATACGATATTTCCCCTGTCACTTAAGTCTGCATCTGAAGCATACAGGGAATGTTCCGTGGCCCACTGCACATAATCATCATAGGAGGCATCTGAGGTAAACGTGGCAAAACGGTCACTGGTACTCTTTGTTTCATAATAGGAAAAAATCTCATAAATGTAGACTTTATCTTCCGTGTATATATAGAAGTAAGGATTCTCCTCGCAGCTTGCCGTCCCCTTCAGCAAATTTTTAAAAGCCCCAAACATGCTCTCATCCCGCATATTATGTCCGAATACAAAGGTATTCCTGTCTGACCAGTCTGCTGAAGCCCCACAGTCCATGAAAATGCATCCAGCATTCACACTCTCCCCCTCGAAGGAATGCTTCAGATAATAGTCATTGTCCTCCCCCTGTACCACCGGATAACTGATGTCCAATGCCGGGAAATAGAGCCATCCACGAAAATCCGGGTTGTTCCTGATAAGTTCGGCAAAGTCGATCTGTAGCTCCGGATAATTTTTCTCCGCAATCTCTTCCTGTGTTTCCCCCGCCGCAGGCTCTGCCACCACCTCCTGGCGGATGGCATCGTATTCATTTTTTGCTCTCTGCTCTGACAGATAAGAATGCAGACTCATTCCTCCGGTCACCAGTACCGCTGCCGCCAGCACTGCTGTGATCGCATTTTCCGCTTTTTTATTTTTCATGCCAGTTTCCCCTTCCTGCAAGAATCGTTATAATTTGTTAATGATTATACCTTATTTTTCCGCATTCGTCTTTACGAAAGAGTTATTTTTTGATATTTTTAAGGTATGATTTTAAATAAGAAACTATTGGGGGAATAAAATCTTATGATACATCTTTTTGCACTGCTTTCACTGCTTTTGTGCGGTGTCTGCTATACTGGCTTTCAGAACAGTTCTCATTTCCACAATACAGGCAACCGGCGTTCTCTTCTGTTTCTTGTATTTGGCGGTGCCCTGCTTCTGCGCCTGCTCCTTGCATACACCACCCACGGCTTCAGTAATGATATCGCCTGTTTTGCAGCCTGGGCTGACCGGATTTTCACTTTAGGGCCAGGGCAGTTCTATTCTGCCGAGATGTTTACGGACTATCCGCCCGGTTTCATGTATGTATTGTATCTGATCGGAGCGTTACGATCTCTGCTGCAGATTCCTTATTATTCCGATCTGCATATTTTACTGTTAAAATTACCCGCAATTCTCTGTGATATTGCCTGTGGGTTTCTACTCCACAGAGAGGCGGTAAAGCGACTGCATTTTTCCGATCTGCAGGGAATCTTTGCTGCCTCTGCGTATCTGTTCCAGCCGGCGGTCATTCTGAATTCTTCCTGTTGGGGACAGGTGGATTCCGTATACACGCTGATGATCATCCTTATGTGCCTGTTCCTCATGAAGGGAAACCTGCTTCCTGCCTATGCTGTCTACGGACTGGGTGTCCTGTTAAAGCCACAGATGCTGATCTTCACGCCGGTACTGCTGACAGGGATCTGGGACCATGTGTTCTTACAGGATTTTTCCTGGCGGAAATTCTTCTATAATTTGTGCGGTGGTCTGGTTGTCATCTGCGGGATGCTCCTTCTGTGCGCTCCTTTCGGATTAACCGCTGCGATCTCACAATATACTTCAACGTTGGGATCCTATGAATATGCAGCCATCAATGCCTACAATTTCTGGGGACTATTAGGAATGAACTGGGTCGACCAGAACACGATTTTCCTCTTCCTGCCCTGTAAGACCTGGGGCACTATCGTGATCCTGCTGATCGTACTCTTTACCTTCCTTATTGCAGCCCGCTGCCGGAAAGAGCCTTCAAGATATTTCTGTCTCGGTGCCTTTATCATCCTGACGATGTTCCTGTTCTCCGTCCGTATGCATGAGCGTTATATGTATCCCGGTCTGGCACTGTTGCTTTTCTGCTGCCTGTACCGGCCCTCTACACCTCTCTGGAAATGCTTCAGTGGATTTGCAGTGCTGCATTTTTACAACACCGCCAATGTGCTGTACCATTACGATCCGCAGAATTATGACCGCAAGGCTCCCATCATTCTGCTGGTATCTGCCGGAATGTTGTGCTGCCTGTATTATTTCTATAAGATCATCTGGAAATATTATGTTCACGATGAAACAGGGACTGCCACCAATGCGAAGACGCAGACCGCAACAGGCCGCAGAGCTTCCGGGCATACTGCTTCCACAAGATCTGCCGCAGGACTCGGACAAAGACTTCGAGAATATTTTCTCTCTCCCCTGGAGCCCATTCCTTCCGAAGAGAGAATCCATTTCACGAAACCGGATCTGTGCCTGTTGCTGGCAATCGGTATTCTGTACAGTTGCTTTGCCCTCTATGATCTGGGAGACCGCAAAGCTCCGACAACAACTTATGATATGTCGGGGGAATTACAGGCCATCGAGCTGGAATTCCCCGAAGATGCGCTGCCTGTGACTATGGCCAGTTATCTGGCTCCCTGGCACCAGCGACATTTTGGGATGGATGTCAAAAGTAATGCCGAAGGCTCCTGGACTTATCTCGGTGAGATCATTTTAAACAATGTCTTCACCTGGCAGGATGTCTCCCTGCAGGATCTGCTGACACAGGCCACAGAAAACGGTACTTCTGATGTGTCTGCCACAACCAGATATCTGCGTCTGTCATTGACGGATAATGATGCCTCTCTGATTGAACTGGTCTTCTTGGACGCGAATGGCAACATCACACGCCCGTTGAACGCAGATGCCTACCCTACACTGTTTGACGAAAGCGATCTGTACCCGGAACGCTATTCCTTCCGCAACAGCATGTATTTCGATGAAATCTATCACGCACGCACGGCTTACGAGTTCCTTCACGGCCTGCCGACCTACGAAAATACCCACCCGCCTCTGGGCAAGATCTTCATCGCCCTGGGTGTTGCCATCTTTGGAATGAATCCTTTCGGCTGGCGTATCATGGGTACTCTGTTCGGCATTGCCATGCTGCCGTTTATCTACCTGCTGGGGAAAAAAATGACAAGGAATACACCTGCAGCAGCTCTGGCCTGCTTCCTGTTTGCCTTTGATTTTATGCATTTTACGCAGACAAGGATTGCCACCATCGATGTTTATATCACGTTCTTTGTGATTGCAATGTACTATTTTATGTACTACTATTGTTCTATGAGTTTTTACGATACACCGTTGTATAAGACCTTTGTGCCTCTGGGCTTATGCGGCATCTGCATGGGACTGGGAATTGCCAGCAAATGGACCGGTATCTATGCGGGCTGTGGACTGGCCCTGCTGTTTTTTGCGCATCTGCTGCGACGCTACCGGGAATACCTCTATGCCAAAGCCCATCCCGGAAAAAGCACCAACGGCATGGAGCATCAGCAGATTGTAAAGAAATTCCCGGATTATACGGTAAAGACGATCGACTTCTGCCTGACCTTTTTCGTGCTGGTTCCGGCCGTAATCTATCTGTTGTCCTACCTGCCCTTTGTAGACAATTCCCATCCGGGACTTTTTGACCGTATGCTGACCAACCAGACTTCCATGTTCAACTATCACAGCGGCCTGGAGGCAACGCATCCTTATTCCTCTTCCTGGTATCAGTGGCCCACTATGGTCCGCCCGATCTGGTATTATTCCGGTTATGTGACTGATGCCGTCAAGGAAGGGATCAGTGCCTTCGGTAATCCTCTGGTGTGGTGGGTCGGCATTCCGGCATTTTTGTATGTGCTGTATCTGCTTGTCGCCCACAGCAGTTTCCTGCGTGCCCTGACAGGCAAAGCTGACGCTTCCTCTGCGACAACTCCCCTGTCCCGCAGAGAATATCATGCTGCCGCATTTCTGGTGGTTGGCTACCTGGCGCAATATCTGCCCTGGTTCTTCGTCACCAGAATCACCTTCATCTACCACTATTTCCCCAGCACACCGTTTGTGGTACTGATGATCGTGTACAGCCTGATGCAGCTGAAAAAGCGGGTATCCAACCGCACTTTTGCAGTCATCTGCTGTGCCTATGCCGTGCTGGCCTTCGGTCTGTTCCTGCTGTTCTATCCGGTACTTTCGGGTCAGCCGGTGGATGTGGATTTTGTAGTAAAATACTTACGCTGGCGGGATACCTGGGTGTTGATCTCGGGTTAAGTCATTTTTATAAAATACTTCATATAAAAAACAGTGCCAATCCAGGCACTGTTTTTTGGTATAGCATATCTATTCACTTACCCCTCAGCGATCGCATTACCGGTATACAACTGATAATATCTGCCCTTCTGGGCGATGAGTTCATCGTGGTTGCCGCGCTCGATGATGCGGCCCTGTTCCAGAACCATGATGCAGTCACTATTCTTGACAGTGGACAGTCTGTGGGCAATGACAAAGGTGGTTCTGCCCTTCATCAGTTTATCCATGCCGTCCTGTACAATTTTCTCAGTACGGGTATCGATGGAGCTGGTAGCCTCATCCAGGATCAGCACCGGCGGATCCGCTACTGCGGCTCTGGCAATGGACAGAAGCTGTCTCTGTCCCTGGCTTAAGTTCGCACCGTCACCGGTGAGGACTGTGTTGTAACCATCCGGAAGCTGACGGATAAAGGTATCCGCGTTAGCCAGTTTTGCTGCGGCAATGACTTCCTCGTCTGTAGCATCCAGCTTACCGAAACGAATATTGTCCATAACGGTAGCGGTGAACAAATGGGTATCCTGCAATACGATACCCAGAGACTTCCGCAGATCCGCTTTTTTGATCTTGTTGATATTGATGCCGTCGTAACGGATCTTACCATCCTGAATATCATAAAAACGGTTGATCAGGTTCGTGATTGTGGTCTTGCCGGCACCGGTGGAGCCTACAAATGCAATCTTCTGACCGGGCTTTGCATACATCTCGATGTTATGCAGCACGATCTTGTCATCATTGTAGCCGAAGTCCACATCATCGAATACTACTTCACCCTGTAATTCAATATAATCTACGGAACCATCTGCCTGATGCACATGCTTCCATGCCCACATACCGGTTCTCTCGGTACACTCCACGATCTTGCCGCTTACCTTCTTGGCACGGACGATGGTCACATATCCCTCGTCGGTCTCTACCGGCTCATCCAGCAGATCGAAGACTCTCTTGGCACCAGCCTGTGCCATAACGATACTGTTCAGCTGCTGGCTGACCTGGCTGATAGGCATGTTGAAGCTCTTGTTAAAAGTTAAGAAGCTGGCAAGCTTACCCAGCGTCAGTCCTGCGAAACCACCCAGCGCCATGGCACCACCGACGATGGCACATACCACATAGCTTAAGTTACCCAGCTGGGCATTGATGGGTCCCATCAGGTTTGCGAACTTATTAGCATTGTATGCGCTGTCGCACAGTTCATCATTCAGAGCCTTGAACTCCTCCAGACTCTTATCTTCATGGCAGAATACCTTGACTACCTTCTGGCCTTCCATCATTTCCTCAATGTAACCGTTGACTTTACCGATATTCTTCTGCTGCTTTACGAAATATTTTCCGCTTAAGCCCGCTACCTTACCAGTGACGAACATCATCAGTGCCACCATGATCAGACTGACTGCTGTCAGAGGCACACTTAATACCAGCATACTTCCCAGGGTACCGACTACGGTGATGAAGCTGGAAAATACCTGCGGGATACTCTGGCTGATCATCTGACGTAAAGTATCAATATCATTGGTGTAAATGGACATGATATCGCCGTGGGAATGGGTATCAAAATACTTGATCGGCAGCTTTTCCATGTGTTCGAACAGATCATCACGGAGATTCTTCAGTGTTCCCTGAGTTGATACGGTTGTAAGCATAAGTGGCCGCCACACCGACCAGATAAAAACCAGCCACACGGACAATTTCCCGGAACAGATTGCCAAAGTCAGGAGTCTTCTGTCCGATCATGGGCATGATATAGTCATCGATCAGTCTCTGCATGAACAGAGTACCCTGAATGCTTGCCACAACGCTCAGTACAATACAGATCAACACAAAGATAAAGTGAATGCCGTAATTTTTAAAGATATACGCCATCAGTCGTTTAAATACTTTTCCCGGATTCTCAATACGTGTACCGCCCTGCATTCTTCTGCCGGGTCCACGCATTCCGCCGCCCATAGGTCCTGGCATTATGACTCACCTCCATTCTCATCAAAGTCGCCGCCACCCGTCTGGGTCTGGGCTTCATATACTTCCTTATAGATCTCATTAGTACGAAGCAGTTCTTCGTGAGGTGCAAATGCATCGATCTTACCGTTATCCATAACGATGATACGATCTGCATCCTGAATACTGGAGATACGCTGTGCAATGATGATTTTCGTCGTACCGGGGATCTCCGTGGCAAATGCCTTACGGATCTTCGCATCGGTAGCGGTATCCACGGCACTGGTAGAGTCATCCAGAATCAGTACCTTCGGCTTTTTCAGCAGTGCTCTGGCAATACACAGTCTCTGCTTCTGTCCGCCGGATACGTTACTTCCGCCCTGTTCAATATAGGTATTGTATTTCTCTGGCATCTTCTCAATGAATTCATCGGCGCAGGCCAGACGACAGGCACGGATGCATTCCTCTTCAGTAGCATTCTCATCGCCCCAACGGAGATTCTCTAAGATGGTACCGGAGAACAGCACGTTCTTCTGTAATACTACGGATACTTCGTTACGCAGAGTCTCCAGATCATAGCTTCTGACATCCTTACCGCCGACATAGACCGTACCCTCATTTACATCATACAGACGGCTGATGAGGTTCACCAGACTGGTCTTGGAACTACCGGTACCACCCAGAATACCGATGGTCTCTCCGGCTTTGATCTCAAAGTTCAAATCATCCAGTACCGGCTTCTCACTCTGTTTGTTATAGCGGAAGGTCACATGATCAAAACGGATACTACCGTCTGTCACATCGTAGTCAGGCTGTTCAGGATTGGTGATATCTGCCTTCTCTTCCAGTACTTCTGCAATACGCCTTGCACTGGCTGCACTCATGGTCATCATGACGAAGATCATGGCTAACATCATCAGATTCATCAGGATACTCATGCAGTAGGTCAGCAGGCTCATCAGTTCACCGGTGGTCAACTGGCTGGCAACGATCATGTGAGCGCCAAGCCAGCTGATTCCAAGGATACAGCCGTATACGGTAAACTGCATTACCGGCCATACATAAGTCATGGTACATTCTGCTTTTTTGAACATCTTGTAGATGTTGTAGCTGGCCTTATGGAACTTGTCGATCTCATAGTCCTCACGCACATAAGCCTTTACCACACGCTGTGCGGCTACGTTCTCCTGTACGCTGGCATTTAAATCATCGTATTTCTTGAATACTTCACTGAAATACTTGGACACTGCTCTCATAATAAAAATGATAACGATTCCAAGGAACACTACCGCCACCAGATAAATGCTTGCCACTCTTGCATTGATCAGGAACGCCATCAGCATAGCACAGATCAGGCTGACCGGTGCGCGGAAGCACATACGTAAGAGCATCTGGTAAGCGTTCTGGATATTGGTAACATCCGTGGTCATACGGGTGACCAGTCCTGCCGTGGAGAACTTATCAATGTTGGAGAAAGAGAAGGTCTGAACGTTCTCATACATGGCCTCTCTTAAATTTCTGGCAAAACCGGTGGATGCTTTCGCACCGTATTTACCACCCATGACACCGGCGAACAATCCGACAATAGCTGCCAGGATCATGTAACAACCGATGACAAAAATATGTTTCATATCTCCCGCCTGCACGCCGTCATCAATGATGGATGCCATCAGGAGCGGAATCACCATTTCCATGGCTACTTCCAGGATCATGAAAATAGGAGTTACAAGAGATGCACTCTTATATTCCTTGATCTGTTTTGCTAATGTTTTGATCATAGCTGGTTTCCTTTCCTGTATTTTTCTATCCTATAATAAATGTTTTGTAACCTCTCTGTTATGCATGATGGCCAGCATCACTCGTTACGGCATGGCCCGTTACAACGTCCGGTCCGCCTGCTGTCCTGTCCCAGATTCTGCATCATCTTATCTAAAATAGTTAAGAATGTCTGCTTCTCTTCTTCGGTAATACCGTTCTCCAGCTCTCGATTGAAATCCCGGATCTGCTCTTCGATCAGATTGTGATGCTCGATCGCTTTCTCCGTCAACAGGATCCTTTTCAGTCGGGCATCCTCCGTGGATGCCACCCGGACGATATAGCCCTTCTGTTCCAGACTTTGGAGCATTACCGTTGCCGTGGATCTGCGGATCCGGAATTCCTTCTCCACATCCTTCTGATATACATCGCCGTTCCGGCTCTTGTGATACAGATATCCCAACAGCGGCCCCTGCATTCCGTTGATTTCATTTCCTTCCATCTGAGCAAAGATCGCATCGATCTTCCGGCGGATCATGTTGTTGGCGGCCTTGATCTCAAATCCAAGCTGACGGTTCGTCAGTACACTTGTCTCCTCGTTCATCCTGCCTCCTTATCTCCTATGCCTTTAATGCGGTGTTCGTCAAATCCTCATGCCAGCATGGGATTTTCCTCTCTACTCGCACAAACTATGAGAAACACGCTTCGCGAGTTTCTCATAGTTATCGCGGCAGTCGCCAAGGTCTCGTGCAAGCACGGACTTTGGCTCGTTGCT
>ERZ791695.1029-NODE-1029-length-9909-cov-2.94378_pt1 | contig 9909 bp, 9 predicted proteins | sample MGYA00509956_ERZ791695 | MGnify/ENA primary metagenome ERZ791695 (study PRJEB30046, sample SAMN00715234) | human gut metagenome | study: EMG produced TPA metagenomics assembly of the A metagenome-wide association study of gut microbiota in type 2...
GGGTTGGCGGTGATAAGGGCCGCCGTCAGGGCAGAGAGCTGGCAGCCCGTGCCGGTGATGGCACTCATCATTGGGTGGCCGTTGCGGATGCAGTAGGCTTTTGCCCCATCGGCCACGATGTCAATGGCACCGGTAATGGCCACAACGGCACCGGTCTTTGCGGCAAAAGCCTTGGCAAAGGCCACCGCGCCGTCCAGATTTTCCTCGGTGACCCTGTCGGCCACATCGGCATCCACGCCCTTGGTGGTGCCCGCACCGGAAGCCAGCGTCTTTACCTCGGAGATATTGCCCCGGATGACCGTGAACCGCACCTCGTCCAGCAGGCGGTAGGCCGTCTCGGTGCGCAGGGCGGAAGCGCCTGCGCCCACAGGGTCCAGCACCACGGGGTGGCCCAGTGCATTGGCCTTTTTGCCCGCCTTGAGCATAGATTCAATGGTGCGGCTGTTCAGGGTGCCAATGTTGATGTTCAGCCCGCCGCAGATGGTGGTGATATCCTCCACCTCGGCGGCATCGTCGGCCATAATGGGCGAAGCACCGCAGGCCAGCACCATGTTGGCGCAGTCGTTCACGGTGACGTAGTTGGTGATATTATGGATAAGGGGGCTTTTGGTGCGGACATTGGCAAACTGCTCTGCAAACATGACGCACCCCCGTCAGGAAAGGCTGCTCTGCATGGAGCGCAGGGCACCGGAGTGCTGCAGGCTGTACACCAGCACGCCCGCAATGACCGCACCCACAGCGGTGGAGATGAGGAAGGGCACGATGTAGGCGTAGAACGCGATGTCACCGGCGCTCTTGCCCATCAGGCAGATGGCCACCGGGTAAGCGCACAGGCCGCCCAGAATGCTGGTGCCGAACACCTCGCCCACCAGGGTGGCGATCAGGTTCTTGGTCTTTGCGTAGACCAGGCCGCAGAGCAGGGCACCGAACATGCTGCCCGGGAAGGCCATCAGGCTGCCCAGACCCAGGATATTGCGGAGCAGCGAGGCCACAAAGGCCACACCCACACCCCACCAGGGGCCCAGCAGCACGGCGCAGAGCACATTGACCATGTGCTGCACGGGGGCGCACTTGCTGCCGAACATCGGGAAGCTGAACACACTGCCCACCACGCACAGGGCGCAGAACATTCCAGCGAGAGCCAGCTTTTTCACAGAGAATTTTTTCATTGGTAACTCCTCTTTCTCAAAAAGCGGTCGAGGCTTGCTGGCCTCCTCTCACGCCGGAACACGGCTTCCCATCGCAGTCATTTCAAGGCTCAGGGCGCTCCCCCTCAGCCCGGAGCCGCCCGTTGCGGCGGCTTGCGGCAACAAAAAACAGGAGACACCACAGCGGTGCCTCCTGCAAAAAATCATTTTCCTATGACTTCCTACGGCGGCATTATCCGCATCAGGTCAAGGGTCGAAGTTTGGTTACTTCCTCTCAGCCCGCCTTACGAGCTCCCCTGTGTTTTGTTTTTCGTAGGGTATTGTACACCCGCCGGGGCAAAAAAGCAAGAATAAGTTTTTCTTTCGCCTTTTTGCCGCCTTTTTGCCAAATCGCTTTTACAATTTCCCGGATTATGTTATACTTGTCCCAAATTCCGCAGCGCCCGGGGGAGCCATTCCCCGCTTTGGGGCACTGCCCGGCACAAAAGGAGATTGAAGTTATGGGTCTCATCAAAGCAGCCATGGGCGCGGCATCCGGCGTGATGGGCGACCAGTGGAAGGAATATTTTTATTGTGACGCTCTGCCTGCGGAGGTGCTGGCCGTCAAGGGCCAGAAGCGGACCAATGGCCGCTCTGCCAACCGGCACGGCAGCGAAAACGTCATCTCGGATGGCTCTGTGATCGCCGTGGCCGACGGCCAGTGCGTGCTGATCGTGGAGCAGGGCAAGGTGGTGGACCTCTGCGCCGAGCCCGGCGAGTACACCTACAGCACCGGCACCCAGCCCTCCCTGCTCAGCGGCGGGCTGAAGAACATCGACAGCGTGTTTGCCGAGCTGGGCAAGCGGTTCAGCTTTGGCGGGCAGGCCGGTTCCGACCAGCGCATCTACTATATCAATACCCGGGAGCTCACCGGCAACAAGTACGGCACCCCCAACCCGGTGCCTTTCCGGGTGGTGGACCAGCGCGCCGGCATCGATATCGACATCGGCATCCGGTGCTTCGGCGAATACAGCTACCGGGTGGTCAACCCCATCCTGTTTTACACCAATGTCTGCGGCAATGTGGAAAACGCCTACACCCGCGACGCGCTGGACGGCCAGCTCAAGACCGAGCTGATGACCGCCCTGCAGCCCCCCTTTGCCAAGATCAGCGAGCAGGGCATCCGCTACTCCGCCCTGCCCGGCCACACCGCCGAGCTGGCCGAGGCCCTGAATCAGGAGCTGAGCGCCAAGTGGAGCAGGCTGCGCGGCATCGAGATCGTCTCTCTGGGCGTTTCCGGTGTCAAGGCCAGCGAAGAGGACGAGCAGATGATCAAGGAGCTGCAGCGCAGTGCGGCCTTTATGGACCCCACCCGCGCCGCCGCGCATCTGGTGGGCGCACAGGCCTCCGCCATGCAGGCTGCCGCCTCCAACACCGCCGCCGGCCCCGCCATGGCCTTTATGGGGATGAACCAGGCCGCTGCTGCGGGCGGTATCAACGCCCGGGATCTCTACCAGATGGGCGGCCAGCAGACCGCCGCGCAGCCTCAGGCCGCACCGGCCGCAGGTTGGACCTGCAGCTGCGGCCACACCGGCAACACGGGCAAGTTCTGTGCCGAATGCGGCAAGCCCCGGCCCGAAGCCCCGGCTGTCTGGGTGTGCAGCTGCGGTGCAAAGAACAGCGGCAAATTCTGCTCGGAGTGCGGCAAGCCCCGGCCCGCCGCCAGGTGCGCCAACTGCGGCTTTGTGCCCGCCGACCCGGCCAACCCGCCCAAGTTCTGCCCCGAGTGCGGCAAGCCCTTTGGGGCCTGAGAGGGGTCTGACGCATGGCTGAAAAGACAACGAATTATCAGTGCCCGGCCTGTACCGGCCCCCTGCACTATGACGGTGCCAGCGGCAAGCTGGTCTGCGATTACTGCGGCTCGGCCTACGACGTAAAGGACATCGAGGCCCGCTACGCCCAAAAGCAGGCCGCTGCCGACACTGCCGCCGAGGGCGATGCCAAAAAAGCCGCCCGCCTGCCCCGGCAGGACAGCCCGGTGTGGAGCGAGGCCGAGGCGGAGGGCCTGAACAGCTACTCCTGCCCCACCTGCGGGGCCGAGCTGGTCTGTGACGAGACCACCGCCGCCACCACCTGCCCCTACTGCGGCAACCCCACAGTGCTGGGCGGCAAGCTCTCCGGCAAGCTGAAGCCGGAGTACATCCTGCCCTTCAAGCTGGACAAAAAGGCCGCCATTGCCCAGCTGACCAGATATTACAAGGGCAAGGCCTTCCTGCCCAAGGCGTTCAAGAGCCAGAACCACATCGCAGAGATCCAGGGCGTATATGTCCCCTTCTGGCTCTACGATGCCAAGGCCGACGCGCGCGGCCGGTACGAGGGCCAGAACTCCGAGAGCCACCGCGAGGGCGATTACATAGTGACTACCACCCGGCACTACGACGTGCGCCGCGAAGGCTCGGCCGCCTTTGCCAAGGTGCCGGTGGACGGCTCCAGCAAGATGCCCAACACCCACATGGATGCCATTGAGCCCTTTGATTACGGCGACCTGAAGCCCTTCTCCACGGCCTACCTGCCCGGCTATCTGGCCGACCGGTATGACGAGGATGCCGATGCCTGCGCCGAGCGCGCCTACTGCCGGATGTACAACTCCACGGCCGATGCGCTCCACGCCACCACCGGCGGCTACAGCGAGATCCACCCCATTTCTGAGAACATCAACGTGGACATGACCCGCGCCCACTATGCCCTGCTGCCGGTCTGGATGCTCCACACCCGGTGGAAGGACAAGGACTTCCTGTTCGCCATGAACGGGCAGACCGGGCGGTGGACAAGAGCCGGGTGGCCGCGTGGTTTGCGGGCATCAGCCTGCCCCTGATGGCAGTGCTGGCGTTCCTGCTGTTGTTATAAGGGGGTGGCAGAATGAAACACACTGCAAAACGCTTTGCCGCCCTGCTGGCCGCACTGATGCTGGCGCTCTGCCTGAGCATTCCCGCCTTTGCCGCCGCGCCGCTGGTGCGGGACGAGATGGGCCTGTTCGATGCGGATACTTACAGCCAGCTGGAAGCCTCTGCCGAAGCGGCCAGCGACGGCCACGACTGCGACGTGTATTTTCTGGTGGTGGACAGCATCGGTGACACCGACCAGCGCCAGTACGCCAAAGATTACTACCTTGCCAACGGTCTGGGCAGCGGCTCTGAACAGAGCGGCATCCTTTTCCTGCTGGCAGTCGGCTCCCGCAAGTATGTCACCATCACCTACGGCGGCGGCGTGACGGCCTTTACCGATTACCGCATCGAGCAGATCGAAGATGCCGTTGTCCCCTATCTCTCGGACAACGACTGGGCCGAGGCCGCCTCCGAGTACCTCTCCATGTGCGCCGACACGCTGGATTTCTACGCCGAGCACGGCGAACCGCTGGATGTTGACAACGACACCAGCGGCTGGCCCATCCTGCTCCTCATCGTCATCCGGGGGCCCATGATCATTGCCGGTATCGTCTGCGGCGTGCTGTACAGCCAGATGAAAACAGCCCGGCTCAAGACCGAGGCCAACGATTACATCGGCGCAGGCTTAAAGCTGCGGGTGCAGGTGGACACCTACCCCCACACCGACCGCGTGCAGGTCTACGACCCGCCCCACGAGGAGAGCAGCAGCTCCGGCGGCTCCTCCGTGGACAGCGACGGCTTTGGCGGTTCCTCCGGCGGCTCGTTCTGAGCGCCCTTTTCTCCAGCAATAAACCACCGGTTCTGCCGGTGGTTTTCGCTTGTTTTTATTTCCGTATAACATGCAAAAGAAAGGAAACCCAACGAATGTCAAAGAAGATCACCGCCCTGATCCCCGGAGCCGCACTGGCACTGGGCATCGCCTGCATCGCCAAGTGGCTGGAAACGCTGGAAAGCAGCGCCGGGCTCCACCTCATTGGTGCTTCGGTCATCGCCCTGTTTATCGGCATGGCCATCAACGCGTTTTTCCAGCCCAACAAAACAACCGCGCCGGGCATCAAATTCACCTCTAAAAAAGTCCTGAAATTCGCCATCGTCCTTCTGGGTGCCAGCCTGAACATCCGCACCGTGCTGACCGTGGGCCGTTTTTCGCTGACGGTCATGCTCTTCACCCTGGCCACCTGCTTTGGGCTGGGCGCACTGATCGGCAGAGCGCTCGGGCTCAACTGGAAAACCAGCAGCCTGATCAACGCCGGAACCGGCATCTGCGGCGGCTCTGCCATTGCCGCCATTGCACCGGTGATCGAGGCCGATGACATGGACATCGCCTACGGTATGTCCGCCACCTTCCTGTTCGATACGGTGATGATCGTTGTGTTCCCGCTCCTTGGCCGGTGGCTCGGGCTTTCCGATGCCGCATTCGGTCTCTGGGCCGGTACGGCGGTCAACGATACCTCCAGCGTTGTAGCCACCGGCTACGCTTTCAGTGAAGCAGCCGGTGACTTTGCAACGATGGTCAAGCTGACCCGCACGCTGGCGATCATTCCGGCTGTTCTGGTCTTTGCCGCCATCAACCTGCACCTGAAAAAGAAAGAGAGCGCCCAGGCCAACGGTGTCAAGGTGAGCATCCGTTCCATTTTCCCCTGGTTCATCCTTGCATTCCTTGCCATGTCCCTGCTGACCAGTCTGGGCCTTCTGCCCGCCGGGCTGGTTTCCGGCCTGAAGACCATCAGCAAGTTTCTGATGGTCGCGGCCCTGGCGGCCATTGGTCTGAACACGAACTTCAAATCGCTCTGCCGTTCCGGCGCAAAGCCCATGCTGCACGGCTTCATCATCTCCACATTGGTCGTTCTGGTCGCCATTGGCGTTGAGTACATGATCGGCATTGCACCCTACGGCACGCTGTAACGCTCCTGCCAGCTGAATTTTCCTACAAAGAAAGAGCAGTGCTCTCCAATGGGTCCACCCACCGGAAGCACTGCTCTTTTATTGCTCCACAAACGCGAATTTGTTTATTTCTTCTTTTTCAGTTTTGGAGCTGGCAGTTCGTCATACATAGCACCAAACAAACCTGCCAAAAATCCCTTATTATCAACTTCATCTACCAACAACATCTCTTTTGCTCCCTCATAGGGTAATTCATACGGAGCTGTCGGCATATAACTAATTGCTGATTTTACTGGTTTAACAAGTAATCTATCATCATAGATACCGCCTACAATCTTGCCACGATAATAAATAATAAATTCTCCCATCATAGCTCGATAAGTAATTTCTTCTAACTCAGATAGCTGCCCTAAAATAAACTCTAAATATTCTTTGCTTGACGCCATAATTTCACCTAAACTTATAATTTACTTAATAATATGTGCTGTAATAATTGTATAACTATATGAATTGATAGTGATTTTGACATTTTCAATTTCGCAATACCAATTTTTACCTTGTTTGTATATATGGCAATTTTCATCCAACACCATATTTTTGCAATACTCAACAACATCTACTATATCTATTTTTAGATTTCTTTTAATTCTATCAACTCCCAGTTCAGTTGTATGAATTTTGTTAATATTATCGAGTAATATTTTTTTATCTTCCATTCTTCTTTTCCTCAAATTCAGATTTGTTGAGCTAAGCCGAGTATATCACACTCTTCCCGCAATTACTACCAAAAAAACTCCCATGCTCACATCGGAAGATGCTGTGCATGGGAGTTTTTGCTGCGCCTGTTACGGCGTATTGTTACTTATTGAAGGTCTCCTCGTTCAGCAGGCCCTCGCTCTTGGCAACGCAGATGCTGGCAACTGCATCACCCACCACGTTCAGGGAGGTGACCAGCATCTCGATGGGGCGGTTGATGGCCAGGATCAGGGAGTAGGCCAGCAGAGCGCCATCGTTGACGAAGCCCATACCGGACAGGATGGTGAACAGGATGACAGCACCAGCGCCGGGAGCGGCGGGGGTACCCACAGATGCCAGCAGGGCCAGCAGGGCGACCACGACCAGCTGGCCGGGGGTGACAGTGTAACCGGCACAGCCTGCAATGAACACGGTGGCAACGACCTGCATGATGGCGGTGCCGTCCATGTTGATGGTCATTCCCAGCGGCAGGACGAAGGAAGCGATGCTCTCATCCACGCCGAACTCTTCCTCGCACACCTTGATGTTCAGGGGCAGGGTGGCGGCGCTGGAGGAGGTGGAGAAGCCGAACACTGCCACGTTGGCGATCTTTCGGATGAAGGTAAAGGGGTTCAGCTTGGCACCCAGTGCAATGACCAGCGGGTAGGCAATGACCAGGAAGACCAGCAGCAGGACCACCGTGACCACCACATAGACCAGCGCAGGCTTGAGGTAATCAATGCCGTAGATGGCGAAGGTACGGGTCAGCAGCACAAAGACTGCAAAGGGGGCAAAGTTGCTGACGATGAAGTTCAGGAACACGACCACCACATCGTTGACCTCGCCCAGCAGGCGGCGCAGGGTCGCGGTGCGGCTCTCGCCCAGGGTGTTCATGCTCAGGCCGATGGCCACTGCCAGGAACACGCTGGAAAGCACAGCGCCATTGCTGCCAAAGGCAGTGACGATGTTGGAGGGGATGATGTTCAGCACCACGTTCAGGGGGTTGGAACCGGTGGAACCGCTGGCTTCTGCCAGACCCTCGATGTGGGTGTTGAACAGGCCCATGGAGTAGGCACCGTAGCCCACACAGCCTGCCAGCAGCAGCGCCAGGAAGGAGCACAGCAGGAACCAGAACAGGGTCTTTGCGGAAATGCGACCCATGGTGCGGGTGTCTGCAATGCTGCCGATGGCCAGCGAAATGGAGGTAAAGACCATGGGGATAATCACCAGCTGAAGCGCCTTGATGAAGAGCTGGCCGATGATATAGAAGATGCCAAAGGCTCGCTCAGCACCCTCGGCGGTGATATCCTGGAACAGCAGGTTGTTGATGGTGGTCCAGGTCTCTGCCTGACCGCTGGCGTTCAGATGCTCCCGCAGGAACATAAAGGCCAGACCGGCCACCAGGCCGCAGACCAGAGAAATCGCCATGCGTTTTGCAAGGGATAATTCGTGTTTCTTTTTTGTTTCCATATACTTTTCCTCTCACAGTACCGGTTTTTGGCTCACACTTTGTCTACTCTAGCACAGCTTCCCCTGCAATGCAAGAGAAAACCGCGCAAAATACAGCTTTTTTGCAAATAAGTACGACTTTTCTCCGCAAAAATCCCCCGAAAGCACTCTGCCTCCGGGGGATCTGCTCACTTATTTCTTGAACTTGAACACCGGCGTGCCAGCAGCAGCATCGCCGTTTGCAACAACACTGATCTCCGGCAAGTCATCACTGTTGGTCACGATGAGGGCCGTTGCAGTGGGGTGGCCTGCGGCGCGGATGGCTTCCAGATCCACCTTCAGCAGCGGGGTGCCGGCCTTGACCTTGGCCCCTTCTTTGGTCAGGGAGGTAAAGCCCTGTCCCTTCATCTCCACCGTGTCCATGCCGACATGGATCAACAGCTCAATGCCGTCATCGCTCATCATACCAACGGCGTGCAGGCTTTCGGGCACCTGCGTAACGGTGCCGTCAAAGGGAGCATAAACGGTGTCGCCGGTGGGCTCCACGCCGCAGCCGGGGCCCAGGATCGCAGAGGCAAAAGTCTCGTCAGGCAGCTGCTCCAGCGGGATCACCTTGCCGTCAATGGGAAGCATGACCGTCATCTTCTGGCCGGAAAATTTCGTCTCGGATGCGGCCTTGCCGCCAAAAAGCTTGTCAAAAAAGCCCATAATACAAACCATCCTTCCACGGTGCACAAAGTGCAGCCTTTATCCAGTTAAGAATAGCATATCCGCGCAGAAAATACAATCTGCATCCTGCACAAAGAGCCGCGCCAACGTTTGGCAGGTGTGCCCTTACATCAGCTCCAGCAGCTGCTCCACCTCTTCCATCCGGGTGGCCCAGCTGGTGGCAATGCGGACAACGGTGTGGGTATCATCGTACTTCTCCCAGAAGCCGAACTTGGCCTTGCCTTCCAGCGCGGCCAGCTGCTCGTTGGACAGCACGATGAACACCTGATTCGTAGGGGAATCCATGAAGAACGAATAGCCCTTTTCGGCCAGTCCCTTCTTGAGCACGGCGGCGGTCTCAATGGCATTTTTGCTGATGGTCTGGTACAGGTCATCGGTGAACAGCACATCGAACTGAATGCCCAGCAGACGGCCCTTTGCCAGCAGAGCGCCCTGCTGCTTGACCATGGTCATAAAGTGAGCCGGTGCGCCGTGGGGGAACACAACTGCCTCGCCGCAGAGCGCGCCCACCTTGGTGCCGCCGATGTAGAACACATCGGTCAGGCGGGCCACATCGGCCAGCGTCACATCGGTGCCCTCGGCGGCCAGACCATAGCCCAGACGGGCACCGTCCATAAACAGCGGCATGTGGTACTTATGGCAGACAGCGGACAGCGCTTCCAGCTCTGCCTTGGTGTACAGGGTGCCGTACTCCGACGGGTGGGAGATGTACACCATGCCCGGGAACACGAGGTGGTCCACATTGCCATCGGCATAGAAGGTCCTGCACCAGTCCTCAACAGTCCCGGCATCCAGCTTGCCGTTGGTGTGCGGCAGGCCGATGACCTTGTGGCCCGTGAACTCGATGGCACCGGCCTCGTGGGCAGCCACATGGCCGGTGGATGCGGCCAGCACACCCTCCCAGCGGCGCAGCATCGATGCAATGACGATGGCGTTGCTCTGGGTGCCGCCCGAAATGAACCAGACATCGGCATCCGGTGCGCCGCACGCTGCGCGGATCTTCTCCCGCGCACTGGCGCAATAGGGATCGGTGCCGTAAC
>ERZ791695.1039-NODE-1039-length-9783-cov-5.13394_pt1 | contig 9783 bp, 3 predicted proteins | sample MGYA00509956_ERZ791695 | MGnify/ENA primary metagenome ERZ791695 (study PRJEB30046, sample SAMN00715234) | human gut metagenome | study: EMG produced TPA metagenomics assembly of the A metagenome-wide association study of gut microbiota in type 2...
GGCACAGTTTGCAACCCTTGAGGCAACGATACACAAGGCTTTCATTGAGCTTGGTGCGGAGATTGTGCCTCTTAATGGAAATGAGAGGCTGAAAGTGCTTTATGACTATTATCATCTTGGAGATGAGGGCAGCTTTGATTTTGATATCAAAAAGGCAAAGAAGGTCGGGGCAGATTTTAGAAATGACCTGTGCAATGGGATGGTGAAATATTTCCCGGACCATTTTGAGGATGAGAGTAAATTCTGCAAGGCACTTTTTATCAAAAAGTATCCGAGCAGTTTGTCAGACAGATTCATCAATGAGATTACTTCCCTTCCGGTTCATTCTATCACGAGTATTGATGTGGTGCCTGTTCCAAAGGATCTGACAACAAAGGTGCTTCAGAAAAAATACCTTGGTATTGAGTCGGATATTATCAAACAGCAGAGAGTTCGTAATAAGAATAACGATTTTTCTACGGAAATTTCATACGCCAAGAGAACGGAGAAAAAAGAAATTGAGGAAATCATGGATGACGTCCGTGAGAATGACCAGTGCCTTTTCTTCGTGGGAGTAACCATTATTCTTATGGCAGAAAGCAAGAAGGAGCTTGAGAGTGTATGTGAGACTGTGGAGACCATCGGAAAGCGTAACAGCTGCACGATTGATATACACTACTTAAAGCAGAGGGAAGCTCTCAACACAGCACTTCCGATTGGTGTAAGGCAGGTGGAGACAATGCGTACCCTTCTTACACAGTCGCTTGCAGTGCTTATGCCATTTAATGTGCAGGAGCTTAATGACAGCACGGGCAATTATTATGGTATTAACCAGATCAGCAAGAATGTGAATATCGGAAATCGTAAGAAGCTGATTAACGGAAATGGTTTTGTTTTCGGAGTTCCGGGTTCCGGTAAATCATTCTTTTGTAAGATGGAAATGGGAAGTGTATTCTTGTCGGGAGATGATGAGATTATCGTCATTGATCCTATGAATGAATACTTTGATATTGCAGAAACCTATGGCGGAACTGTAGTAAATATGTCCACTTATACAGACAATTATGTAAATCCGCTGGAGATGGATGTATGGAGCCTTGATCCGAATGATTCCAAAGGAATGGTTAGAGAGAAGGGAGAGTTCATGCTTGGTCTTTGTGAGCAGTGTATAGGAGACAGCCTTAATTCACGTCAGAAGTCTATCATAGACCGATGCGTAAGAAAGCTATATATCGACATTGCAAGAAGCAAAGAGAAGTATATCCCGGTGATGAGTGATTTTTACGATATCCTTATGGCACAGCCGGAGGACGAGGCAAAGGACATTGCATTATCATTGGAGCTTTTTGTAAATGGTTCACTTAATATCTTCAACCACCAGACAAATGTGGATGTGGATAACAGATTTACAGTATATGGCATCAGGGACTTAGGTACAGAACTTAGTCCTATCACAATGCTTGTTATGATGGAGTCTATTCAGAACAGGATTGTTGAGAATGGTAAGAGAGGCAAGGCAACATGGCTCTATATTGATGAGTTTCACGTCTTACTTAATTCCGAGTATTCTGCAAAATATCTGCAGCAGCTCTGGAAGAAAGTAAGAAAGCAGGGAGGTCTTTGTACAGGTATCACGCAGAATGTCGTCGATCTGTTGCAGAATTACACAGCAACCACAATGCTTGCAAACTCTGAGTTTGTGGCACTTTTGAAGCAGGCAAATACGGACAGTTCCAAGATGGCGGAAGTTATCGGGGTATCAGAGGCACAGCTAAGATTCGTAACCAATACTGCATCGGGAATGGGACTTATCAAGTGTGGGTCTGTGGTGATTCCATTTGATAATCAGATTAGTAAGGATACAGATTTGTACAGGCTGTATAATACCAACATTCATGAGAAGATTGCGGAACAGAAGAAACGTGAAATGCAGAAAAATGTCGAATAATGTTGATAGAGGTCGCAATTTGCGACCTCAAAGCATAGCCATCCGGGAAGCTGGGTGGCTGTTTTGCATTTTGAGTGAAAGAAGGTGAGAACATTGAAGATAAAAAAGGTGGATGACAAGCCGATGATCATTCACACAAAGGAGAAAGCTAAGATTCATGCCCACGAGCCAAAGGGTGCCAAGATTAAAGGCAGCAACATCTATACAGTAGAGAGAGGTCCTAAGACTATCGGTGCAAAGGTATCTGATGATAAAAAGAAGTCCTATCGCAAGAGTACCATTCATCAGTCAGAGTCGAAGAATAAGGGATTATCAAGATTTAAGCGAAACTATAGAGAATCAAACACTTCCATCAAGACTAAGAACACCAATCTTCACATTGCAGGAAGAACAGGTGTACTTGCAGCCGGGGCAGTAACGGAGCAGGTGGAAGGCGGGTATGAGGTATCGCAGGCAGCATATCTTGCATATGAATCAAGCCGACCTGTTACCGGAACTGCTTCTAAGGGTGCAGCACTTTTCAGGAAAAAGGCGGCAGCCGAGGCAAAGAAGCGTATCAAGAAGGTAGAGGCAGGAAAGAAGCTGGCAAAAAAGACAGCAAAGAAAGCTGCCAAAGATACAGCCAAGACTGTAGCTAAAGAGACAGCAAAAGAAACAGCAAAGACTACTGCCAAGGTTGCAACGAAAACTGCTACAAAGGCAGCTGCTACGGCGGCAGGAACAGCGGTTGCACCGGGAGCAGGCACGGCAATCGGCATGGCAGCCGGATATGCGGCAGGTGTGTCCATAGAGGTCAAGGATGAAAAGATGACAAACCGGAGCAGGAAGATAAAGTTCTTTCTGGATAAGATGAAAGCACAGGAGAATCAGACGGATAGTGTGGCAAAGCTGGTAAAGGATCTGATTGTGCGAAAAGCGATTACCTGGGTAAAGGCAGCTGCACCGATTATCGGATTGGTGCTTTTATTACTTGTTCTTGTAGTTGCCATGATTGCGGTTCCGGTTATAGCGGTGATAGCAATCCTTTACAATTCTCCATTTGCTTTATTCCTGCCACCACTTGAATCAGGAGATACCGTGCAGACAGTAACGAGTGCCTATGTGCAGGAGTTTAACCGGGATGTGAACACGAAAGTGAATGAGCATACCGGATATGACCTTGGAGAGCTTGTCTATGTGGATTATGAAGGTATGGAAGAAAATCCAAGCAATTACTATGACATCATGGCAGTCTATATGGTCAAGCATGGTGTCGGAGATACTGCAACAGTCATGAATGATACTTCTAAAGGCTGGCTGCAGGCAGTTGTAAATGATATGTGTTCATACACCACAAGCACCGGAACAAAGGATGTGGAAGAAACGGATGCAGACGGCAATGTGACTACTGTCACGAAGTCTGTTCTGTATGTGAATGTAACGCTGAAATCGTACAGGGATATGATTTCAGTCTATGGGTTTAACTCTTATCATGTGGAAATGCTTGAGCAGATCATGAGTCCGGAGTTTATGGGACAGCTTGGATATGCCGGAAGCGGAAGTGGCGGCGGAGGCGGAAGTCCGGGAGTAAGCTCCATGACTGAGGATGAAATCAATGCCATCCTAAACGAAATTACAGACAGCAGGCAGAAAACAGTCTGCTCTTATGCACTTCACAGAGTTGGCTTCCCTTATAGTCAGGATTTAAGAGACAGCGGTAACTATTATGACTGCAGTTCCTTAGCCTATTATTCATGGAAAGATGCAGGCGTGGATATTAGTTACGGCGGTGCAACCACAGCGGCAGCGGAGGCACAGGGACTTGATGAAGCCGGAAAGACTGTCTCCTTTGATGAGTTACAGCCGGGAGACCTTATCTTCTACAGTTTTACAAGCAACGGAAGATATAAGAACATCAGCCATGTGGCAGTATATGTCGGAAATGGCAAGGTGGTAGAGGCACTTAATGAAAGTCTTGGTGTGGTCTACAGGGATGTGGCAAGCACAGGAAAGATTGTTGTGATAGGAAGACCATAACAGGAAATTTGCAGAGAGGGCATAGTCCCTCTCTGAGACTGGAGGTAAGAATGGATTTAAACGATATGATACTGGTAACAGAAAACGACAGGGGAACAGAGACAAATATGCTGATGACTCTGGATGATTATAAGAGTTTTATAGCAGTTGATGACATGTCAGAGCTTGCAGACAATTTGTTGCAGCTTGGAAGAACACTTGGTGAAGCAGATAACTTCACAGAGTATTACAGGGCAGCAAATGTAACTGTATCTGCGAGATTCTGTCTGGATGATATTCAGCTGGGACATTTTCTTCAGGGGTTTTATAACGATTCCAAAGAATTTCGGTTTGATAAAGAAGCCAGTTCTTCTGAATGTGTTGCAAAGCTTAAGGAGATTGGAATGACCGATAAGGGCTGGGTGGATGATTTTAACCTGCATTATGAAATGGAGAACCGCTCATTTGAAAGGGGACAGACATTTCATAACTTCAATGACCATGATTACATGGTGCTTGAAGCATTATCACCAAGGAATCTTGTGGTGATGGATATGAAGTCAGGTTCCCTTACAATCGCCCTTGGTGCGACAGAGTATAAGCGTTATCCGAAGGATGAGAAGCCTACAAAGGACAATACCACAATCGGGGTATCGTGGGAGCATGGGATTTATCTTGGTTCCACACTCTCAACCACGAATTTCAAGGCATACAAGAGGGAGTATGGTACACCGGAAAAGATAGAGGATATCTATGATTACAGGGCAAAGCTAAAGCAGAAGTTCTATTTTTATCAGGATATGTCAAAGGATGATGATGTACCAAAGAAGCTGCAGAATGACTTCCTTCACCAGATGTATGAGGATTTCGGAACGATTGAAGAAGACTGTTTTTACGACAGGCTGGAAGATGGAAAGTACGATGAAGGCTTTAAGGAAAGACAGGTAAAGGAAGAAAAGAGCCGATGATGAGATTTTTACAGGAGGCGATATCATATGGAGCAGGAATTTGATGTTGAGATAAAAGAAGTGCTTTCACGAGTACAGAAAGTAAAGGCAGAGTCGCTTGACGATGCCATCAATAAGGCAATGGATATGTATTATGCAGAGCAGATAGTCCTTGGAGCAGAGGACATGAAGGGAGTTGATTTTGCGCCTATCAGCGAAGGTCAGCTCCCTTCTTCATTAAAAGAAAACGGAGGAAGAGCAAGATGAAAAGTGATTCAACAACAGTAATTAAGAACATGGAGTTTTTAGTAAAGGAACTTCATAAGGAGTGGGACAGATCGGGTGCTTCTAAGGCATCCGTTATTATTTCCCTTGAGGAAGTAGATGGTATCAATGATAAGTTAAAAGAGATTATCTATCAGACACAGAAGTCAGTCGATGAGGATGAGCTGACCTTTAAACAGAGCATTGCAAAGTCCAAGGAGTGCTATGTGCTTCTTCGTGTGGTGCGTAAGATTGCAAAGAAAAAGGATAAATGCGAAAAACAGGCAATCGACAATGAATTTGCAATCGAGCTGGATAAGGATGAGTTAAAGCTATTTAAGGGATTGTTTGCAGAGATGTTTAAGTAGAGGAGGACAAAGGTATGGGCGTTGATATGAAGGTCAAAGCGATATACGATTCTGAAATTGGTAACATCACCAGATCAGAAAAGAACTGGAAGGATGTGTTAAAGGTCGCAGGTCAGTTATACCGCTATGAATTTGACAATATCGTTATGGTAACAGCTCAGAGACCTCCGGAAAAAAGCACACTCATGGCAGATTATGATACCTGGAAAAAGGTGGGAAGATATGTAAAGCGTGGTGCGAAAGGCTGCGCCATCTTCCCGTCAAGGGCACTGAATCCACACATGAGGTATATCTTTGATATCAGTGATACCGGAGGGAAGAATGTTAAGCTGACATGGGACCTTGAGGGAGAAAATCTTAAGGATTATGTGGATTTTCTTGTGTCAGAAGGTCAGATTGAGCAGTACGATAACAGTGACAGGGAGTCTCTAAAAAATATATTAAAACAGTTTACAGGAACAGATGTTTGGCTTATAATAAAAGAAGAGTTCGGAGACCGAATGACCGAGCTTATGCAGCTATCAGGTAGTGTGATAAAGGAAGAAAGTAAGAAACGCAATGGCTTACAGCAGGAAATGGACATGGAGCAGCTTGTATATGCAAGTGTCATGTATGCTGTAGGGACGAGATGCGGATTTGACTTATCTGTGCAAGAACAGGATTTTAGTCAGATCGTAAATATCAAAGACGAAGAGATCATTTACCGTCTTGGTTCCATTGTATGCGATGTCTCCTGTAGTGTTCTTAGAGAATTTAGTCGTAACTTAAAGGCAATCGAGAGCGAAAGGAGAATTGGATATGTTAGAAGAAATGACTTACAAGGAAGTGGACGGACTGCTTTATCCGCAGATAGAGATGCCGGACGAGACGGAGGATCTCACGAAGCTGGGCAAATACGGAAGGATGGCGATGAACTATCTAAAGGAGAACGAGCCGGCAAGATACAAGACGTTGATGAGATTCGGGAAGATGTACGAGAAGATGTCAGCGGTAGAGGAGGAAGCGAATCAGCTGTACGACCAGTTAGAGATGCAGTATCTGGCGAAGCACAAGCCACAGAATCCGTCATCGACAATGGAGATGTGGAAGATAAGAGAGCAGGCGAAGATGCAGGCAGAGGAAGTGGTACTGAATCAGATAGTGATGCGATTCCACTAGAATCAGATGATACAGAACTGAATAGGGAACTTGATGAAATCAATTCATTGGGTGTTAGTAAGGAAGCCGAATATACACAGGCTTCCTTTTTTTTCGACCAGAACGGGCAGGCAAGCATTGGCACCATTCATACTGAGGATGAAAACAATAATCAGTTTATGCGTCAGTTCGAGCAGAACAGAAAAGCTGCATTAGCAGGTAAATACAATTACCTGAATCCCAAAAAGTCTGCAACAGTACCAGGTGAGTATATCAAACAGGTGCTTATGAGAGGTACAGGTTTTATCGGTGGTAAGGGCAGGGTATGCAAGATTTTTGAAACAGAGATTGATGCAGGAACCAGAGCAAAGCGTATCAAAGCAGAATATGGTCAGGGAGGTGCAGGCTGGCCGGTTGACGGACTGGGACTGCACGGATATGACACATTTCATGGGAACGGACTGCGTTTTCAGTGGCGAGATGAGGATGGAGAGGTTGAAGGATATGTTTCGTGGAAAGATATCGAAAAAGAGCTTGGTGTCCTTATTCTTACAGGGGAATACCAGCCTGAGACACCTCGTATTGATGAGCTTGCGATGGACGGACTCCGTGAGGATGATGAGGTCATTGATGCCGAATACCGGGAAGTGGAACCGGAAGAGGCAGAATCAGAGATTGATGATTATGCAATACCGGATGAGCCGGAGAGCTATGATTCTAACAGAGATTATGTAAGTGCAAAAGGCATGACACCACAGGAAACTGCCGATGAAGACCGCATGGTAACACAGGCAGAATATGGTGCAGAGATAGAAACTGAAACAACTGAAAAAGATCCATCAGAGCTTCAGTATATTACACCGATTGATTATGCCAAGCGTATTGAGGAGCTTGATGAAGACCTGCGTGATGCGGCGGAGATTCTTGTAACAGATTGCAGCTGCTACACTCCGTTTAGGGCATTCCTTATGGATGTGGTGCAGTCTGATTTTGCATTTATGCCCAATAAACTTGACCTTATCAGGGATATTGCATTAGGGACAGATAATGCAGAAAGAAAAGCATATTCCAACAATAAGTATGGTCTTGTGGAGTACTCAATCAGAAGCGGATATGTGAAGATCAGCTATAAGAACAGGAATGGTGTGCGAAAGGAAGGTGCTCTCGACTGGCGTGAGTTATACGAGATTTTATCCTATATGGTAAAACAGCCATTTTACTGCGGAGAAGACCAGAAGAAGTATTATCAGGAGACAAAGCAGAAGGCTGACAGGGATAAGATGAATCCGGTCTATAAGAGATTCTTTGATATCGAGGATAGTGTAAAAGCCAATCGTCTTGAAACCAGGGAAAGAGCAATAGCGAATGGCTGGGAAACCAAGATTGATGAGAATGGACATGTGGTTTCAGATGATGCAGTATCAGTATCTGTGGATGATATTCAGGCTGATACAGAATCACAGGAAACTGTAGATTTTACACCAAAGCAGGAACCAGTACAGCAAGTAGAAAGTCTTGAAAATGAGAAGAATGTTGCCGGGCAGACGAAACACAATTTCCACTATAACCTCTGGGAAATGGAAAAAGGCGGTGCTAAGACCAGATACCAGTGGAATATGGATGCAATCCGCACTTTAAAGCAGATTGAATCAGAGAACAGGCTTGCCACACCTGAGGAACAGAAAACTCTGTCGAAGTTTGTCGGATGGGGCGGACTGTCACAGGCATTTGATGAGAATAACGCAGGCTGGAGCAAAGAATATGCAGAGCTGAAAGACCTTTTATCTGATGAGGAATACAGTGCGGCAAGGGCAACAGTAAATAACGCCTTTTATACTTCACCGGAGATTGCCATGTGCATAAATTCGGCACTTGTCCAGTTTGGTTTCAGAGGCGGCAATGTATTAGAGCCATCTATGGGTATCGGTAACTTCTTTGGAAGTATGCCGGCACCAATGCAGAGAAGCAAGCTGTATGGGGTGGAGATTGACAGCATTTCAGGAAGAATTGCAAAGCAGCTTTATCAGAATGCCAATATCAGTATCACAGGATTTGAGAATACCACATATCCGGATAACTTCTTTGATGTGGTTGTCGGAAATGTGCCATTTGGTGATTATAAGGTATTTGATCCAAAGTACAACAAGTATAACTTCCGTATCCACGATTATTTTCTGGCAAAAGCACTTGATCAGGTAAGACCGGGAGGCATGGTTGCAGTAATCACCACAAAGGGAACACTTGATAAGGCAAATCCTACTATCCGAAAGTATCTGGCTGAAAGAGCAGAGCTTGTGGGAGCAGTAAGACTTCCGAATACTGCATTTAAAGATAATGCAGGAACCGAAGTGACAGCAGATATCCTGTTTTTGCAGAAGAGGGAGAGAAAGATTGATATTGAACCTGACTGGGTACACCTTGGTGTAACTGAGAATGGCATTGCAGTCAACTCTTATTTTGCAGAGCATCCGGAGATGATGCTTGGATCTATGGAATATGACACAAGGATTTACGGACAGGACAGCAGATATACAGTCTGTGTGAATAATGATGAGAACTTCAATATGTATGAGATTCTCAATAAGGCTATCGGTAATATCAAAGCCCAGATGACAGATTTTGAGAGAGTGGCAGATGAGGCGGAGCAGACGGAGGAAGTTATCCCGGCTGATCCGGATGTGAGAAACTACACTTACACATTTTTTGAAGGAAAACTCTATTACAGGGAAAATTCCGAGATGGTAAAAAAAGAAGTATCACAGACTGCCGAGGAGCGAATCCGAAGCCTTGATGAAATCAGACAGATAACAAGAGAGCTGATTGATATCCAGATGGATGGCTGCAGCGAGGAGGAGCTTTCTGATAAGCAGAGACTTCTTAATGTAAAATATGATGCCTTTGTAAAGCAGTATGGAGCCATTACTTCAAAAGCAAACAGAATAGCTTTCAGGGATGACAGCGATTACCCACTTCTTTGCAGTCTTGAGGAAGTAAATGAAGACGGGGAGGTGAAAAAAGCGGATATGTTTTATAAGCAGACGATTAAGGCAAAGGCTGTCATAGACAGGGTTGAGACTGCTGTGGAAGCATTAAATGTATCCGTCAATGAATTTGGATATGTAAACCCTGCCTATATGCTTTCTAT
>ERZ791695.1044-NODE-1044-length-9712-cov-7.70995_pt1 | contig 9712 bp, 7 predicted proteins | sample MGYA00509956_ERZ791695 | MGnify/ENA primary metagenome ERZ791695 (study PRJEB30046, sample SAMN00715234) | human gut metagenome | study: EMG produced TPA metagenomics assembly of the A metagenome-wide association study of gut microbiota in type 2...
GGGGGGGGGGGGGGTATGGTATAATAAAATCACCGAGACACACCCCACGATTGGAGGTAGAGACGATGAAAACTGCAAAACGACTCCTTGCCCTTGCCCTCGCAGGCGTGATGGCGCTGGCCCTGCTCACCGGATGCTCGGACAGCCGCTCCCAAGCCAAGCAGGTAGAAGAGTATTTCCGGTACAGGAATGGACGATATACGAACTATCAGAAGGACGAGACGCTGGACAAAAAGCTCGAGGCCATCTCACAGAAGTTCCAGCCGAGCTGGCTGGCTGGTGGAGGGAATGGGCTGACCGGGGATGCACAGGACATCATTAAAAAGGAATTGGGAGACTATCTGGCGACAGGCAGTGTTACGCCTTGGGTCGGAGAAGTGAAGCCGGGTCAGAGTGCGCTGGCGCAGGCGGAGAGTATGAAGAGCTACATGAGAATACAGTTTGGCAGGTATGATCCGTCAGGCACCGCTCTGCACGCCATGGCCTTTACAATGACGGACAAAAAGAGTGACGGCCGCCGCTATTACCTCGCACTGGAAACATACGCCACCGTCAATACCCCGCAGACTTGACACAGGAGGAAACGACCATGAAATTGAAAAAGCTGATTGCCCTTGCCCTTGCGGGCGTGATGGCGCTGGCCCTGCTCACCGGCTGCGGCGGAAAGTCGGACGACACCCTCCGGGCCGAGGCTCTGGCAGACATCATAAATGTGCGGTATGGTAAGAACATCACCTGCAAGGCCGACCCGCAGCTGAGTGAGGCGGCGGAGAGGTACACACACGTGAGCTCTGAGGATGGAAGCACTCTTCTCATTAACAAATTGAAGAGTGGCAATTACCACTCTTGCGGTCCTGAGCCTCGCAAAGCTCTCTTGGAGACCATCGGCATCGCCTCCGGCACCGCCAACAAACAGGTCATCTTCTACTTTGGAGAGGACAGAGGCTCGGACGACCCCGTCAAGCAGGCCATCGACCTCTGTAACAACTACAGACTGGTACTGCCGGAACCGAATGAGAAGAATTGGGCCACTATCAGCTTCCTCGCATCCAGCTACCGGGTCGGCTTCGGAAAGTGGAAGGATGAGAATGGCAAACCCAGGCTCTTCGTCATCATGGTAGGCGACATCCCGGGGAGAAGCTGACGCTCCTGCGGCGGGAAGATAAGAAAAACGGACAGCATCCCCCTCGGAGAGACTCCCCGAGGGGGATTTTTGCGCCTTGCGGAGCGCCCTGTCCTTCATACAACCTCTCCGTCATTGCTTCGCAATGCCACCTCCCCTACCGAGGGGAGGCCTTGGCATACCGTAAAGCCTTGCCTCTTCGCCAGAGGCTCCCCTACTAGGGGAGCTGGCGCGAAGCGCCTGAGAGGTTGTACGAAGGACAGCCTGCCCGTGAGCCGCAGCCGTGCCGGAAAGGCACGGCTTTGTTCAATTTTCCTATGTCCCTCCCTCGAATACAGGCGGAAACCGTCAAAACGCGAAAAAATCGGTTTTCCTCTTGCAAAACGGGGCAAAACGCGCTATTCTATAGTCACAGTTTAACAATTTAGCATGGTAAAGCGGTAAAACGAAGCGCCGCTTCTGCTGAATCTGAGGGAGGAATTTGTATATGAAACGTCTGGTATCTGCTTTTCTGGCCGGTGCGATGGCACTGAGCCTTGCCGCCTGCGGCGGTTCTGCATCCACTTCCACGGCTGCTTCTTCTGCCGCCGCCTCTGCCGCCCCGGCAAGCTCCGCGGCCGCTGACAGCGACCTGGCTTATATCCAGTCCAACGGCAAGATGGTCATCGGCTACACCGTGTATGAGCCGATGAACTACACCGACGCCGACGGCAGCTTCACCGGTTTCGATACCGAGCTGGCCACCGCCGTCTGCGGGAAGCTGGGTGTCGAGCCGGAGTTCGTGGAGATCAACTGGGACACCAAGGAGACCGAGCTGGCTGCAAAGAGCATCGACTGCATCTGGAACGGCCTGACCCTCACCGATGACCGCGAGGAGAACATGGCCTGCACCAAGCCCTACGTCAAGAACGCCCAGGTCGTGGTGGTGAAGGACGGCACCGACTACACCTCCACCGCCGACCTCATCGGCAAGACCGTGGTGGCCGAGGCCGGCTCTGCCGGTGAGACCACCATCACCGAGAACGCCGACCTGTCTCAGGCTGATTTCATCTCCAAGGCTGTTCAGACCGACTGCCTGATGGAAGTCGCCGCCGGCACTGCTGACGCCGCCGTCCTCGACCTGACTCTGGCTTCTGCCATGATCGGCGAGGGTACCGATTACGCAAACCTCAAGATGGTGGATGAGCTGAATGTCGAGGAGTACGGCGTGGCCTTCCGCAAGGGCAGCGACGTGGCCGAGGCTGTGGACAACGCATTCGACGAGCTGAAGGCTGACGGCACCATGCAGACTCTGGCCGACAAGTACGGCCTGACTCTGGCTGAGTAACTTACATTATAAACGGATAGGTGTAGTGATTCTGTGACTGTGATTTTGGAGCGTCTGACCGGCGCATTCGCGCTCAACTGTGAGCTGTTCTTTCTGACCCTGCTGTTTTCGCTGCCGCTGGGCCTTGTGGTGGCCTTTGGCTCCATGAGCCGGTGCGCACCGCTGCGGGGCGTCGTCAAGACCTTCGTGTGGGTCATCCGCGGCACGCCGCTGATGCTCCAGATCATCGTCATCTACCTTGGCCCCGGCCTGCTGGGCATGACCAACCCCTGGCCCTCCGGCTCTTCGGGCCGTCTGGTGGCGGCGGTGGTGGCTTTCGCCATCAACTACGCCTGCTACTTCTCTGAGATCTACCGCGGCGGCATCGAGGATGTGCCGAAAGGCCAGACCGAGGCCGGTCAGGTGCTTGGCATGACCAGGAGCCAGATCTTTTTCAAGGTCACGCTCCTGCAGGTCGTCAAGCGCATCCTGCCCCCGATGGGCAACGAGGTCATCACGCTGGTGAAAGATACCTCGCTGGCGAACGTCATCGCCAACAAGGAGATCATCATGATGGCAAAGGAGTACAGCGCCAAGGGCCTTATCTGGCCGCTGTTCTCCACCGCGATCTTCTTCCTCGTCTTTGTCGGCGCACTTACCCTGCTGCTGGACTGGGCCGAGAAAAAGATGGACTATTTCCGCTGCTAAGGAGGATACTGAATTATGGCATTACTCGAAGCCTCTGGCATCGGGAAGAATTTCGGCGAGACGAAAGTTCTCAAGGACATCTCGCTCACACTGGAACAGGGCGAGGCGCTGGCGATCATCGGCTCGTCCGGCTCAGGAAAGACGACGCTGCTGCGCTGCCTGAATTTCCTTGAGCGTCCCGACACCGGCGTCATCAGGGTGAACGGCGAGACCATGTGGGACGCCGCCGACCCTGCCACCCAGCGGGAGAGCGAGGTGCGGAAAAAGCGCCTCCACTTCGGCCTCGTGTTCCAGAACTTCAACCTCTTCCCTCAGTACACCGCGCTGGAAAACGTGATGCTGGCGGGGGAGCTTCTGGCAAAGGAGCAGCCCGACTACAAGGCCAACAAAAAGGCCATCCACGTCCAGCTGGAAGCACAGGCCCGTGACCTGCTGGCCCAGATGGGCCTGTCGGAGCGGGCGGGCCACTACCCCCACCAGCTCTCCGGCGGTCAGCAGCAGCGGGTGGCAATCGCCCGCGCACTGGCGCTCCACCCGGACATCCTCTGCTTCGATGAGCCCACCAGCGCCCTCGACCCGGAGCTGACCGGCGAAGTCCTCCGTGTTCTGCGGGACCTCGCCGACCGAAAGACCACCATGATCATCGTCACCCATGAGATGCACTTCGCCCGGGACGTGGCCGACCGCATCCTGTTCATGGACGGCGGCGTCGTGGTGGAAGAAGGCCCGGCCCGCCAGCTCATCGACCACCCCCAGGAGGAGCGCACCAAGCAGTTTTTGGCGCACTACTCTGAATAAGACAGGCTATGGCCCTCCCCACTCGGGAGGGCTTTTTTGCGCCTGCGGCGCACGGTCAGGCTTCTCTTCGTACAACCTCTCAGGCGCTTCGCGCCAGCTCCCCTAGTAGGGGAGCCTCTGGCGAAGAGGACAGGTCTCCGGGTAAAGGCGAAACTTTCCGGTATGCCAAGGCCTCTCCTACAAGGAGAGGTGGCATTGCGAAGCAATGACGGAGAGGTTGGACAAAGGCGAGGCTGCCCATGAGCGAAAGACGCAAAAAGTGGGCTGTGGCATCGCGTCAGCGCCTGAGAGGGCTATTCACGCCGAAAACACCACGATTCGCGCAGATTTTATTTACATTCTCTGAATTTTTTGGTAAGCTTGTGTCGAGAAAGGATGATTCTTCAAAAGACGAACAGACCAAAGGAGGACAGACTATGAGACTGAAAAGCGCACTCCGGCGGGGCGTGGCCGCCGCCGTCATCGCAGGCATCGTGGTGAGCTCCGGCATCCCGGCCTATGCGATCCGGTGGGACATCGCCGACGGCGACATCACCGTGAAAGCGGGCGACGAAGGCACAAACAGGGTCACACAGGGGAAGAAGGAGAATGTGGAGGACACCGACACCGTCATCACCGGCAAGTCGAAGGAGCACACCGTCACCATCGACACCTCCAAGGGCAAAGTGGACGTCACCTTCGACGACCTGAAAATTGACGTCAGCGGCAAGGCCGAGGGGGACGTCAGCGGCAAGACCGAGGTGGATGGCAGCGATGACAGCCCAGTCGATGCGGGCAAAGCCGCCGTCACCGTGCAGGGCGACCACGATGCCGCCATCGAGCTGGACGGTGACAACAAGCTGAAGAGCGGCAGCGGCAATGCAGGCCTCGAGAAGAACAAACATGAGTCGGAGGGCACCCTGACCATCAAGGACGACAACGGCAAGGACGGCTCCCTCACCGCTGAGGGCGGCGACGACGGCGCAGGCATCGGCGGAGGCATCGGGAGTACTGGCAGCAGCATCACCATCCGGGGCGGCACCATCGAGGCTGTGGGCGGCGCAGGAGCGGCCGGCATCGGCGACGGTGTAGGTGCGCAGCAGCCTGAGATAGACCAGGATACACCGCCCAGCAACCCCAATAACATCATCATCTGCGGCGACGCCGAGGTGACGGCCAAGGCGGGGAGGAGCCAAATGTTGGACGCCAAGGCCCCGGCCATCGGCGGAAAGTACGGCGAAGTACCCACAGAGAACCTTTCTGACGAGGAACACAAGGTGACGGGAGGACGATTGACCCGTCTGAACGCGGACGGCACCGTGATGGAGGGGATGGGCTACGACTACACCTCCACCCCCACGCCCCAGCCGGACGACGACGATGATGACGTCCCGCCCCCGGCACAGGAGAACGCCCCCGAGCCCCTGCCCGGCGGCATGGTGGTGGGCGGCTTCTTTTCCAGCCGGGTCACCATCCGGCGGCTGGACCCTGCGGGGGTCGCGGAGAGCGGCATCGTCCCCGTGTTCGGCAGCGTAAAGGCCGCCGACGCCAGAGCGGATCTCACCCCGGGGGATGTGGTGCTTATTGAGAGCGCCGCTCCCCGCTCCACCGTCACCACCGACATCTCCAGCCTCCGGGAGGACGGCGTGGAGGACATCTTCTTCCGCTATGAGGACACCATGACCCACTATAGCGTGGACAAGATGGCCGACGCGGCGGGCGAGGACGCTGACGTGGAGCTGAAGCAGAACAGGGAGGACATCAGCCTCCGGCTGGACGGCGAGACGCGGGATGACCTGTCGGAGCGCTATCTGGAGTGGGTGCCGGTGCAGACGCCAGAGCCGCAGGAGCGGCTGATATTGACCCACGAAGGGGTAGAGCAAAAAACGAGTGAAGAGCTCAGACGTGAACGCGACGAATTACGGAAACAAGAGCTGGATATGATGGACTTCCAACTCGCGAAAAAAAGGGACGACCTCCCGAGTTTGGATTGGTGGCTCGAGCCTGCGAGAGAGGAAACGGTAGAGCAAAAAACGAGTGAAGAGCTCAGACGCGAACTCGACGAATTACGGAAACAAGAGCTGGAGATGGGCTTCCAATTTGCGAAAAAAAGGGACGACCGCCCGAGTTTGGATTGGTGGCTCGAGCCTGCGAGAACGGAAACGCCGAGAATCGGGCTTGAGGAGTCCCTGAAACAGCTGGCTTCCCGATTTGAGGACATCGCTCCCGAGGAGGATAAGAAGCCACTGCTCGTTCTGGTCGAACCCTCCGGCACGGAGCGCAAAAAGTATATCAATCCGTTGGAGAGTGACCTGCGGCGCTATACCGACCTTAGTGACGACTGGGACGACCAGCCGGATACCCAGGGGGAGATAAAGATCTGGATACCGGAGGACTTGGGGCAGCCCAAAGAAATAAGCATCTTAAAGGAGAGCCTGAGCCGTAGCGACGGCATTGCATGATACACAGAACGAAAGGAGACGTACTATGAGACTGAAAAGCGCACTCCGGCGGGGCGTGGCCGCCGCCGTCATCGCAGGCATCGTGGTGAGTTCCGGCATCCCGGTCTATGCGAAAACATGGGACATCGCTAGCGGTGACATTACGGTCAAAGGTGCGAGCGATGAAAGCGGAAACTATAACGAGGTCAAGCAGGGCGACAAGGGTTTCGAGAAGGATGAGGGGGAGACCGTCATCACCGGCAAGTCGAAGGAGCATACCGTCACCATCGACACCTCCAAGGGCAACGTGGACGTCACCTTCGACGACCTGAAAATTGACGTCAGCGGCAAGGCCGAGGTGGATGGCAGCGGCAAGGCCGAGGGGGACGTCAGCGACAAGACCGAGGTGGATGGCAGCGACAAGGCCGAGGTGGATGGCGGCGGTGACAGCCCTGTCCGGGAGAGCAATGCCGCCGTCACCGTGAAGGGCGACCACGATGCCACCATCGAGCTGGACGGCAAAAACGAGCTGAAGAGCGGCAGCAAAAATGCGGGTCTTGAGAAGAACGAACGCGAGTCGAAAGGCACGTTGACCATCAAGGACGACAACGGCAAAGACGGCTCCCTCACCGCTGAGGGCGGCGACGGCGGCGGCGCAGGCATCGGCGGAAAGCACGAAAGCGGTGCCGGAAACATCGAGATCACCGGCGGCACGATAAAGGCCGTGGGCGGCGAGGGTGCTGCCGGTATCGGCGGCGGTGTGTACGGCACAGGCCGCGACATCGAAATTTCCGGCGGCAAGGTGTCGGCCACGGGCGGCGATGCGAATGAAAATCTGGAACCCTCCCGCACCGGTGCAGCTGGCATCGGCGACGGCGCGGGTACGGAAGGCATTGGCGCGGGCGCGGGCACGGGTACGGGAGGCGAGATAGACCCGAATGCGCCTAGCAACCCCAGCAACCCCAATCACATCATCATCTCTGGCGACGCCGAGGTGGAGGCCAAGGCGGGCGCAAGCACCGGCGGCAAAACTGCGGCCATCGGCGGCGGCATGGTCGGCGAGATCCCCAATGACGCCCTCTCCGACGACGACCACAAGGTGACGGGCGGCAGTCTGACCCGTCTGAACGCGGACGGCACCGAGATGGAGGGGATGGGCTACGACTACACCTCCACCCCCACACCCCAGCCGGAGGAGGACGAGGACGACGATGATGACGACGAGAATGACGCCCCGAACACGCAGGCTGGCGAGGTGCCGGACCGTGTAAAGCAGATGTACGAGACCGTCGGCGTGATCACCCATCCGGATGGCACACAGGAGCTTGGGAATGTGGCCACGGCGGAGTATGACCCGGTCAACAAGGTCCTGAGCTTCGATGCCCACAGCACACTCTTTCGGATGACAGGCGACTCGCTGCGGGAGCTTGCAAAGGAGGTCCATGAGCTTCGCATCCGGTTCCTTGATGGGAACGGGCAGGAAATGGAGGCCGTCATTCCGCTGGCCCGGATCAAAGATCTGGTCGGCGTGAATGGTGCGTTCGAACTCGAGCTGTCCCAGGAAGGGCTCTATCGCTTCTATGTTGTCGGGCAGACGGGATATGATAGAAAAACATTCTCGGATGAGACCGCCCTGCGCCGAAACGGCAAGGAACTGGTCCTCGTGTACCGCGTTGGCGATGAGGAGCAGAAAGCGCAGGAGACTGCCCGGGTGGAAGAGGCGATCGCCCGCCGCAAGCAGGAGAAAGAGCAATGGGGAACGGTCCTCTCCGGTCGAGAAAGCAGCTCCCTGAGCGGACTGCCCGAGCTGACTCAGCCGGGAACGGGTACCGTCGGCGGCGTGACCGGCTTCAGCGCAAAACCGAAGGATCCCACCATCATCGACATGGGCCCCATCACGGTCCGTCCGTCCGAGCAGCCCGAGCTGACTCAGCCGGGAACGGACACCGTCGGCGGCGTGACCGACTCCATCGCAGACCCGAAGGTCATCCACACGGGCTCCATCACGGTCCGTCTGCCCGGGAAGTCCGCCTCCGACTCGTCGGGGTGGAAGACATTTACCGGTAACATCGTGAAGCTCGTGGGCGGGAAGCAGGACAGCAAGAAGGACGACCCGGCCCCCTCCGTCGGTGACCTCAGCGGCCTCACGACTCTCTCGCCGGACAGCCTCACCACGGCCCAGCAGCCGGAAGCAAGCGGCCAGCCGTCGGAAACAAGCGCCCAGCAGCCGGAAACAGGCGGATGGGTAACGGACAGTCAGGGTGACTTGGTGTGGAAGCCGGGCAAGGATGGCGACAAGCCGCCGGATTTGAGAGGAGATTGGGAGACAAGAAAATGGATAAGGGTCAGTCAGTCGCCGGATCTTGCTTGGTGGAATTCCTTTTATGACTCCGTACGGGAGTACGATTATGAAGGCTGAGAGCGTGGGCTGAGAGGGAGTGCAGCAGGAGGGCCTTGCTTACAGGCAGACCTGCCGCTCCACTGCGCACAATCACCAAAAACCACCGATAGAAAATAGCAATGTTGTACGAAGAAATCTGTCCCAAACCCCTTGCAAAATCACGATGAGCTGAGTATAATACCACTCATGAAACGCAAAACGTCCTGCCCCTCGTCCGGCAGGGCGTTTTTGTCGGTAAAGATCCGGCAAAGAAATGTTAAGTGACCGCCCGGGGAGGGGCTTTGTATGACAAAAGACATGACACAGGGCAGCCCGCTCAAGCTCATCCTTGCCTTTGCGGTGCCGCTGATGCTGGGCAGTCTGTTCCAGCAGTTCTACAATCTGGCGGATACCATCATCGTGGGCCGTTTCGTGGGCGTGGATGCGCTGGCGGCGGTGGGCAGCGTGGGCGGCCTGAACTATCTGGTGCTGGGCTTCGTCAACGGCATCGCCTGCGGCTTCTCCATCCCCATCTCGTGGACCTTCGGCGCGAAGGACTACCGCGAGATGCGGCGCTACACCGCCAATACCGTCTGGCTGAGCCTCTTTTTCGCCGTCGTGCTCACGGTGGTGACGGTGGCCCTGACCCGGGCGGTGCTGGTCTGGACCAACACCCCCGACAACATCATCGACATCGCGGACATCTACATCCGCACCATCTTCTGGGGCATCCCCTTCACCCTGCTGTACAACGTCACCAGCGCCCTCATGCGCGCGCTGGGCGACAGCAAGCGGCCTCTCTATTTCCTGCTGGTGGCCAGCGTGCTGAACATCGGCCTCGACCTGCTCTGCATCCTCACCTTCCGGATGGGGGCGTTCGGCGCGGCCTTCGCCACCGTGTTCAGTCAGGCGGTGGCGGGCATCGGCAGTCTCATCTACATCGTCCGCCACTACCCGGAGCTGAAATGGAGCAGGGA
>ERZ791695.1045-NODE-1045-length-9702-cov-2.32632_pt1 | contig 9702 bp, 10 predicted proteins | sample MGYA00509956_ERZ791695 | MGnify/ENA primary metagenome ERZ791695 (study PRJEB30046, sample SAMN00715234) | human gut metagenome | study: EMG produced TPA metagenomics assembly of the A metagenome-wide association study of gut microbiota in type 2...
GATACCTGACGATTGCATGTTCAGGGTTCTCCTCTCTGTAAAGTCATTTTGTTTCATGAACAGCATGCATAGAGCAGGCTCTTTATCTCAGTATGTAGGACAGTTGATTTGGTTTGCGATAAGGCTATTGTTACATTGCAAGCATCAAAACTAATGTGCCGTATCGGAATATAGGAGCGCTGCTTTATTGGCCTTCATTGCTCCTGTCGCATACTCCTGTTCAGTAAAGAACAAAACACCTACAGGAACATCATCTTTATAATAAAATCGAACCTGGAATATTACGTTTGCGGCCACATTGAGCTGGACGGATACTTTGTTGGCATACCCATATGCATGAACATCAGCTTCTGAGCAATCAATTCCATAGACCTTTTTAACAAAGCTTTAGCTGTCTCTACCATCTCCGTATTAAATTGGAAATCTTCATTTTTTTCGATGAATACCTGTTCTTCTTCATTTGAGTGGCAGAAATGGTAAAGAGTCTGAGGAAAGTCATAGCCCTTGTAGAAGTCCACGGTGAAAGAATCATCTTCATCTTTCAGGTATTGAAAGCTCAGCATATCATCTTCTTGCGTGATGATCGGTGAGCATTCTTTTGCATCAAAAGAAAAAGCGGACTGCAGATATTTTTCTGCCAAAGCTTCTGTATCTTCTGACAGAACGCTGATGCACAGTTCTCGAATCGAATCATCGTAAGTCGGTTGAATGAGAAGCTTTTTTTCCGCGATGCTCCCATCTTTGAACTTGACATTGACGGTAATATTGATTACTTTGGCCGTCCATTGACCATTAACATTGTCGATTCTATACTCAAGGTACATTTCTGTAGAATCTTGATTGCCATAATTAACGGTATAACTATTTCCTACATACGAATATGCATGAGTGCCGTTGGAGGAACGACGCGTTGCATACACAGGGAACTCATCGTTTACCGGAGAAGGAGTTATGGTTTGGGTAGCAAACCATGCATTATTCTGGCTTAACTCAGCCATGTTGGCAGCATTTACCTCATTATTGATCGTATAGGTAATCGTATCGATATTTTCATTTTCGCAGATGATGTGGAACAAAGAGCTTGATCTTCCATGCCCGGTACCTTCGTCATAAGTGGCATAGGAGCCTGAACCAATTTCCATATCATCCAAGAGCGCAACAGGTGTTTCTCCAAGTTCATAGCCCGTTCCATCAGCAGCATAGGCAGTCATTACAAGGGAGAGGGACAATGTCGGCTTTCGGCCAAGCTGAAGCACTCCAGCCAAAACTAAGCATAGGCAGGCGGCAACAATACCCCATTTCACACCGTGGTGCTTTGATTTTGAACTTTTAGGAGGTGCGGCTTCCGCAATATAGTCATCGTTTACTTGACCAAGAAGATTCAGAATTCTTTTTTCTTTCATATGTCAATACCTTCTTTCTCTAAAATGTTTCGGAGCGCATTTCTTGAGCGCATTAAGGACATTTTTACTTTGCTCTCACTAATCGAATGATTTGCGGCTATTTCTTTTACAGAGCACAGATACCAATATCGCCGCAGAAAAATAATCCTCTGCTCTTTAGGTAGTCCTGCGAGAAAGTGATTGAGGACTTCTATCAATGCTAAATCATCAGCGATTTTTTCTGTATTGTCCACGTCTGGAACACACTCTTGCAATTCCTCCAAAACAAATGATATCTGACCAGAACCCCGCTTTTCGGCATTAAGATATTCCCACTTATTCAAAGCAAGGTTGCGAGTGATTTTGCCAAGAAATGTGGACAACCGTGTTGGCCGGTGTGTCGGTATAGCCCCCCACGCTTTGAGATATGTATCATTGACGCATTCTTCGCTATCTTCATAGTTTTGCAGGATATTGTAGGCAATTTTTGAGCAGTACTTCCCATATTTGCTGGCGGCCGCAACTATTGCTGCTTCGGATCGCTGCCAAAACAAATCTACTATTTGTTTATCTTCCATGTATGCCTCCTTTCCTCCGTGATAAGGCCTTTCACTTAAATACACAGAATAACCACCTGTGTGGTCACATTTAATTACAGGCGGGAACATCTTTGCAAGATGTCCCCGCCCTCTTATGCCTACCCGGAGACGGGCAGTTCGGCAGCGGAAAGAGAAATACGTGCGTTATAGAAATCGGTTTCCTCTACACCGTCCCACTCGCCGATGAGCTGCATATCTGCCTGATTCGGCGTGGTGAAGGCATCAAAACGCCAGCCTGCATCAGTATAGATCAGAGTGACCGGATAGGTGCGCGTGTACTCATAGCTTGTTTCCAGCCGCTTGTCGCGCTCATCATCGGTTTCGTCCCAGCGTGGATAGGGATAAGAGTAGTGCGCCGTCACCGTGAAGTCGATACGATCATCCGTCCGTGAGGTCAGAGTATATTCATCTGGAATGTTGCTGTTGTAATATTGGTCGCCGTAGGCGCAGTCGAGGATAAAAAGCCGACCGTCGTGTTCAATGTAGATTGGTGCGTTGCCGTCGTCATTGCAGGTAGACCAGAACGTATCGGTGAACAGCGCGTGGATAACGCGGTCAAAGTCAGCCCAGGACTGCCAACGGCTGTGGGAGCTGATATAGGTATAGTCGGAGCCATCCGGCGTGTACTCGTCGTACTCGGTTTGGCCGCCTGCGGCGGGGAAGGCGTCGTCGATGCCGGTCGTTTCACCGTCAAACATCGCGCTATAGAGCGCAAACGCCTGCCTGTAAAGTGTTTGCTGTTCCGCCGTCAGGAAATCCGGCGCGGCGCGAAGCCGCGCAGCATCATCCAGCGGAAGGTCGGTATCGGTCAAATAATAATCTGTAGGCTTTGATTGATCGGATGTATCCGGCTTTGCTGTGCAGCCTGCAAGCAGCAGGAGCAATACCGCAAGCGCGGTGGGAAATAGACGTTTCATCATGGTGCTTGTCCTCTTGATGTTAGATTTGAGCATGGCCCTTGCACTTTTTATTCGGGGATATATACTTCCGCAGGACGTCCGTGCCAGGGATTCACCCAGCCGGAGGTCCCGTCCTGATAATACATGGTGACATTTTCGGTGGAATCAAATACATAATTGGCTTGCTGCGGTGCATCGCCCTTGAAGTAGACCGCACGCAAGTTTGGACAGTCGCAAAAAGCACAGTTGCGCAGGAGTGTAATGCTGGAAGGGATCGTCACCGTCTCCAACGAAGTGCAGCCGTAAAAGGCGTTGTCCTGTCACACCATCCGGAATCACCACAGCGGTTATGCTCGCGCAGCCTTCAAACGCTCCCGTCGTACCCATGACGTTTCCAATCGCGGAAACAGTTTTTCCGCCGATCTGTGAGGGAATCACAATATCTGTTTCAGTACCGATATACCGGCTAATGGTAACTGTGCCATCCTCGTTTTCCGTTATTTCAAAGTTTGCGGCATCGGTGACAGATCCCTGCGGAGAATCGCCATTGGCTTTGTTCTCCTGCACATCGGATGTCATTTCTCTATTTTCTATTGGAGTGGACGGCTGGTCATCGGCTTCCAGCGTGCTCTGTGTGCTGCTGCATGAACTTAGTGTTATAAGGAGAGCAGTACTTACGGCGATGACCGAAAGTCTCGAAATTTGGCGCATGATAAAAGGCCTCCTGCATATTCTGAAATGAAAAATTAAGGTGATGGAATGTAGAGAGATCCCGGCAGCACTATCGGAGTGAGCTTTGAAAGATCGAAGCTGTCAGCCAGTTCTTCAAGCAGATCCCGCGTCAAGCCGTCGGTACTTCCCGCCAAAATAGTGATGGTCACAAAGCTGTCCGGCAAATCAGCCAGAATTAGTGCTCTGCCAGGGCCGAGCGCCAATGTGGCCGATATGCCGCGTGATGTTTGATACTGCCATTCCTGATAACTCATTGCATCGATAACATTGAGTGTAAGGATTTGCTCATTGCACGCAATGTAAGCGGACTATGAGATTTTGACCTGTTCTGCGACGGAGACAAGCTCGTCCGGCGAGAGCTTGAAGCTCCGAAAGTTGATGAGCCAACCGTTTTCTTCATCAATCTGAAAGATGTAGGCCTCTGTACCGGTTTCTCCCGCGCATTCCTGGTCCTCACCCCAGTAAAGCGTAGCATCCTTACCGTAAAGCGTGATGGACTTTGACTCTGCATCGTCAGCAATTTCAAAGCCTCCTACTAAGCCGTCTCTAATGGCCACGACGGTGATTGAAATGATCTCACCGTTGTTGCCGAAAAATGTAGCGCCACTGGCAAAATCGACCCGGTAGCAGCCTTCCGGATCAAGACGATAGGTCTCTTCCAGCGCCGAGTAGTCGATTTTACCGGCGATATAGGATCCGGCTGGCTCATCTCCCTCGACACGGAACGTGGCGTGGTCGGAGAAGATTTCAACCAGGACATTCAGCGTGTTCTCACGAAGTGATGGCGAGAACGCCAGCGCCGACGTGAACAAAAGCACGGAGATGAGGGCCGCGACGAGGACGATTCGCAGTACGCAGGAAGGCTTGCGCTTTTTGGACCGTTCATAGGTCAGCGCCTCTTCGATGAACTCATCGTCGATCCCATTCATTGCGCTGGAGAATTTCTGAGCCAATGTCAACAAGCCAAAACACCCCTTTCTGCAAGATGCGTTTGTAATTGCTTACGAATTCGGGAAAGCCGGACAGAGACGTTCTTTTCCGTCAGACCGGTTCGGGCTGCGATTTCTACATAGCTATCGGAGAACCAGTAGCGCCGCAGGAAGATCACGCGGTTTTCCTGTGACAAGTCCCTGAGAAAGTCTTCAATGATCGCAATCAACTCTTTTTCCTCGAGAGAGTCTTCAACCGAGACTGAGGAAGAAAGGCAATTTTCCAATTCCTCCATTGTCGAGTCGTAATTGCTGTTTCGCTTGAGAGCTGTATTGGCCCGATAACGCATGATAGAAATATTCCGAACGATCTTGCAGACAAAGACGGACAGCGGATTGGGTCTGTGCGGAGGGATCGCATTCCAAACACCGAGATAGGCATCATTCACGCACTCCTCTGCGTCCTGCTGATCCTTCAAAATGCTGCGGGAAAGATTATGGCAAATCGCCCCATATTTGCCGTCCAGCGCTTCGATTGCAAGCTCAGAACGTGCAAAGAACAAATCAATGATCTTAATATCATCCACAAGGAATCACACCCTTCTATTTATTACCTTGCAAATTGGGGTGAAATACTACATCAAAGCAAGAATTTTTATCGGGAATTTTGGAAGATTCCCTGTTCTCTGCTGTCGTATTGCTGTCCCAACATAAAAAGCAATACGACCAGCAAGATTTTATTTCTTCACCCAGACCGGTTTTCGTTCCATTCTATAACAGATGTGCGGGGATATCAAACCCTTGAAGGATTTCGAAATATCTATAGTGTACGTGTATGGTTTGGCACGGAAAACAACCTATAATTTACATTGATGTACCACTTGAAGAACATTTTGCACATAGCTGAAAATATTTATTTGGCTAACTTGTCGAAAAATGAATGGCGCGTTATTCCTTGTAAGAATTTGTTCTCTTTTTACATCTATATATCAGACGTTAAAAGAATTATTGACTTATCCCATCAGCTCCTTTAGTATGGCTATTGATAAAACAAAATGATTTTTGCAGTGGAGGCATTCTCATGGAAAGAAGTGGAATAGACAAACTCAAAAAAGCCTGCATAATACTCCCATTGGTTGTTGCGGTCATATTCAATTCCAGTGTTGCGGCTATTGATCGTGAGAACAATTCTAAACTGAGTTGCGGAATAGATTCCTATTATGTGAAAGATATGATAGCTCAAGACGATCATATATGGCTTCTTTTGCATGATAGCTCGATAGACAAAGATGCAGTAGCCTGTATAAATGAAAAGACGCTTGAATTGCAGGCTTGCTATCGAAGCGGCGAAGATTTAGAAGATGAGATGATCATTCAGAATATGTCTGTCCAACCAAATGGTTCAGTTTGGCTTGACCTATTCTATCCGAAGAATCCAAAGGGTTTGCAATACAGCCTTTTTATTCTTCAAGACAATGTTAATGTGGCTGCGGCCAGTAATGTTGTCCTCTGCGAAAATGTTGCCTTATGGGAAAATGGAAGTTCGCTGTGTTACTGGGATAGCGATGAGATCGTCAAATCTGTGGACATTCCTGCTGGCACAGAGCCTTATGCGATTTCGGCATTGAATGGCAGGCCATGTTTTGTAGATGCCTATACTGGCAAGGTATTCCTTTTGAATGAACACGGAAAATGGATCAATCAGTACAGTATCCCAGTTAGCGATAATAAGGTTTTGCCCCAAGAATTTGTGAACTTTTACGCTTCCATGACAAGCTGCGGTAACGAGGTGTACTTGTCGTATCTTGTCGGCCCGGAAAAGAGCAATAGTCTGAACAGAGGCGGCCTTGTGAGGCTCAGCGACGGAAAAAGGCTGGGAGACACTGCCGGTTTGATCGTTCATGCCAAGAAGCAAAATGATGATTCTGTGCAGCTTTATATGACCAACGGTTTCTCCGACAATTCCAAGCTGAAAGAGTACCAACAGCTGTCTATTAAATCAGACACAATCACCGAAGCAAGGGCTTTCCAACAAGACGGCGACAATACGGCTATATATTTGCCGGCAGAGTGGCAGTATAGGGACAACCTCGGCCGTCTATGGGGATGGTCAGAGACAATTCGGAATAGTATTACCTGCATTGATACGGATAGCCTTACAGATACCGACAGCAAGTTCAGTGCGTCTACCGACTATTATGGCTTCCTGGACGCGGATGAGTCAGCATGGTATGGAAGTCAGCAACAGGGCGTTATAAAGTCAGTTGTCCAGTTGGGCATTATGAACGGATATACTGACGGTACATTTCACCCTATAGGCAATATCACACTGAGCGAAGCAATTAAAATGGCTGCTGTTGTCCATGCCACATGTAATAACCAGACAATCTCTTTTTCAGCATCAGATGGTGGTAAATGGTATGATGCCTATCTGAACTATTGTGTAAAAAATCGAATTGTCTCGAGCGACGAATATTCCAGCCTCGATGCTTACGCAACACGAGCGCAAATAGCACATATTTTCGCGAAAGCAACATCTGATTTTGCCGTTGTCAACGACATTGACTATGATTATATTCCTGACGTAAGCGAACGAAGCGAATACGCTGATGAGATACTTGCTCTTTACAGAGCAGGCATCTTGACCGGAGATGAAAGAACCAGAGCATTCAGACCATCTGACACCATTACACGTGCTGAAGCAGCTGCAATAATCTCGAGAGTAGCTTTGCCTACGACGCGAATCAAAATCGTTTAAAATGGGAAATGAAAAATTCTGTACCCTATGCAGAGGCACTGCAATGGAGCATGATCTGGAAAAGTAAGCGGTTACGGCATTGCCTATCTCTACAAGTCCTATAATGAGGCACGATTTCTGCATAGAATCTTGGAAACATTGTGAGCAAGTGAAATCCGAATTATTTGCGTTTATGGTTTAAACCATAAATGCCTCGAAGTAAGTTGGGATTCTATCTGTTATTGACACGTATTTTAGAGTCGGTTTGCTATCCTCATCAAATCTTCCATATACCGATACGTCATCGGAGCGCATTCTTGCAGCAACGATATAGCATTGGTATTTCCTGCGTACTTCACCCAGTAGGCAAAGCAGTCTGCGAAGTATTCTCTGGCGTTGGTTTTGGCATAGTCCCGCAGCGGCGCGGCGGCAGCTTCTGCACGAAAGAGCTGTTCATGCTCTGCGGGGAATCCCCGCGTCCAATCGAGAAAATGTCCAAATTCGTGGAGCGTCGCGCTGGCCTCCGCGATGTAAAGGGTTTTCTGGCTGTAGTTGGTGGCTCCAATGCAACTCATGTTCAGTTGCTTGCTGAGTTCGCTGATGTAGTCGAAGTCGACACGGTATGTCCAGCCGGCGACGTTGAAGGCGGCAAGCATCGGCTCCGGCACCTGCCGCAGCGCCACCAGGTAGTCATTGATGTTGACGCCTGCCGCGTTTACCAGAGCCACCGGCGCGGGCGGAGCCTCCACGGTGAAGGCGCGGGTCAGAATGGCGTGAAGGAGCATGGCAGCGTCCCTGCGGGTAACGATCTCATTTGCAGTGTTCGCCTCGCCGCAGAGCTGAAGCTCCTTCCCGATGCGGATGCAGTTTTCATAATCGGGCAGCGACACGCCGCCCGCATAGAGTACGCTGTCGTAAACGGGGATCTTGGCTGCGGCAAAGGCGCTTTTGAGCAGCGCTCCCCGGCATAGCTGGATATTGGGAGCGGAGAGTGCGGTTTCGTTCAGCCAGCCCTTCCGGTAGGATTGCTCCACAGCGCTTTGGCTCAGATCACTCCATGAGTTGCCCTCGACCTTCACATCATAGGCCCGGCAGAGCATCATCGCCCACTGCCGCACCGTCACCGGCGCATCCGGGGAGAAGTATCCGTTCCCCGTGCCTTGCGTGATCTCATGCTCCGCAAGATACATCACGCTTTCATAGCAGTCCGCAGTTTCCGGCAAGTCATCAAAGCCTGTGCAGGCAGCGGAAGCAGCTGTGGGCAGGATCACTGCCAGGACAAGGGTGCAGACAGCCAACGCTGTTCTTCTAACGATCATCTTCATAAGTTCCTCCATATTCTTGTTCTTTCTCTGTCCTGTATCCTCCGGTAGAGTAGGCTCTTCTGGATGCGCCATGGTGACGCTACCCTATGGACAGAATTTTGAAAGGGAAAACGTCACAGTCCCCCCTTGGCGGGAGGCTGTGACGTTTTGTGCTTTGTCAGCCGATATAAATTGCTCGTGAGACTGCCGTTGGAGCGGTGGCGGTTCTGCTTCTCAATGAGCTGCCTGCGCTCCAGATCTGCCAGAGCCCGCTGGACTGTCCGCGGCGAAAGTCCCAATTCTCGGGCGATGGTCTTGATCCCCGGCCAGCAGACACCGGAAACGTTTGCCCGGTCCCGAAGATAGATATAGACCGCCTTCTCCCGGTGGCTCAGATGCTCCTCGGCGTAGATAAAATTAAAATCGCTCATCTTTTATCACCCCGCATTGCATTGTAGGGTGTCTTCTCCGCAGCGTATTGTTTGCGAATGTTCGCTATCAGTTCCTTGCAGCCCGCATAGGCAACTCTGCGGACGACCGGCTTCGGCGTCGGACAGTCTTTTTCAAAGGTAATCCCCCAGTCAAGAAACAATCGTAGGCGTGTACGCATTGGGTGCGCGCCCGTCTTCATCACAACAAATTCTCCCTTGGGAACGGACTTGAGCTCGTCCGGCGTCATAAGAGGGCGCTCTATCATCTGAAGCGACTGGCTGCTCTCCTTGCCCTGACTGACGGAGCCGGACAGTACCGTCCTGCTGCCGAGGGCAGCGGAGAGGGCATCTGCCGTTTTGCTCTGGGGCGAAAAGCCGCCAAAGATGGTGTCCTGGCAGTTGTCACATATAATTTCCGCACCTTCTTTACCATAGTTCTTCTCCAGTTGGGCAAGGCTCTGGATAATGGGTACCAGCGTCAGCTTACGGGAGCGCCCCGCGCTGAATAGGGGCAGAATGTCAAAGGGCGGCATGGTACCAAGTTCATCGCAAAACAGCACCACACGGTTTTTGAGCCTGCCGCCGGTTTCATCCGCCACGGAGAACAATTCGCGGGACAGGTTTTGGATCATGAGCGCCGCGATGAAATTCTTTGCCGGATCTTCTTCCGGCAAAATCAGAAAGATGGC
>ERZ791695.1048-NODE-1048-length-9652-cov-7.28009_pt1 | contig 9652 bp, 9 predicted proteins | sample MGYA00509956_ERZ791695 | MGnify/ENA primary metagenome ERZ791695 (study PRJEB30046, sample SAMN00715234) | human gut metagenome | study: EMG produced TPA metagenomics assembly of the A metagenome-wide association study of gut microbiota in type 2...
CCCCCAGCCGTTGTCATTGGCATTTGTCTGATGGCAGCGGTATATCAGATCATAGAAGGCATTATCACGACCGTGCTCGCAAAGCAGTATCGGTCGTCTTTTGCATATAAAAATGGTATTACGAATGCGTTCCTTTGTTCTTTTTACCGGGTGGCAACGTTAGGAAGCGGTTCCGGAGTTGCAGCGATCATTTATCTGGGTGAGCATGGAATTGAATATGGCGGGGGATTTGGACTGTATATGATACAGTATGCGCTCCACAAAATAAGCATTGCATTGTTTTCTGCAATCTTTTTTGTGATGAACTGGGAATTTATGAGAAACTGGTTTGGTGATTATGCGGGACTTTTAGCTGCCGGATATGTGCTTACACTGGTGATCACACTTGGGTTGTTTTTATTCTGCTGTTCGAACCGGTTTCATCATCTGATCTGCCGGCTGCTTGACTTCGCAAATCAGAAATTTCATGGAAAATTTGAAATAATGGCAGAAGAGATCAAAAGGCAGTGCATGATGCTTGAGGATGCTTCGAACCATCTGATGAAAAACAAAAAAGTTACCACAGAGGTGATCTTTCTTTGCCTGTTGAAATGCTGTTTCTGGTACGGAATACCGTATCTTCTTTTTAAAGGTGTTCAGTTTCAGGGTAATCCGGCACTGTCCCTGTCACAGGTACTGGCGATCACTTCGTTGTCTGTCATGCTTGCTGCGGTTATTCCGTCTCCGGCTGGGATCGGTTCCACGGAATTTGTATTTACAACACTTTTTGCAGGAATCGTCGGCACTGGTATTGCCGGATCTGCATCGCTTTTATACCGGTTTGGCACATTTGTATTTCCATTTCTGGTGGGGGCTGTTGTTGTGCTGGTAAGGCATTTCAAAAGAAAAAAATTATCTTCAGGAAGCATATGAAAAGATTAGTTGTAATCTCAAAGTAAATATAGTAATATGAATAAAGGCACAAAACAGATAGTATACTGTACTTAAAACTGAATGAGGGAGGAGTTTCGTATGCCGGGAGTAATTGTAGCACTTATTATTTTAATCATTGTGGCACTGCTGATCGCAGTATCCTGTGTTAAGATCGTTCCGCAGGCAACTGCATGCGTGGTAGAACGTCTGGGAGGTTATCTTGCAACATGGTCTGTAGGTATTCATTTCAAAGCACCGTTTATCGACCGTGTGGCAAAGAGAGTTGTGTTAAAAGAGCAGGTGGTAGATTTCCCGCCGCAGCCGGTTATCACAAAAGATAACGTAACGATGCAGATCGATACTGTTGTATATTTCCAGATCACAGATCCAAAACTTTATGCATATGGAGTGGAAAATCCGATCATGGCGATCGAGAATCTGACAGCAACCACACTGCGTAACATCATTGGTGATCTTGAACTTGATGAGACACTGACATCGAGAGAGACAATCAACACGAAGATGAGATCTTCTTTAGATGTTGCGACTGATCCATGGGGAATCAAAGTCAACCGTGTTGAGTTAAAGAATATCATCCCGCCTGCAGCGATCCAGGATGCGATGGAGAAACAGATGAAGGCAGAGCGTGAGCGACGTGAAGCGATCCTGCGTGCAGAGGGTGAAAAGAAATCAACAGTCCTTGTTGCAGAAGGTAAGAAAGAATCTGCAATTCTTGACGCAGAGGCAGAGAAACAGGCAGCAATTTTACGTGCAGAGGCAAAGAAAGAGGCAACGATCCGCGAGGCAGAAGGTCAGGCAGAAGCTATTCTTAAGATCCAGCAGGCAAACGCAGATGGACTTCGTATGATCAAAGAAGCAGCACCGGATCAGAACGTGATCCAGTTAAAGAGCTTAGAGGCGTTTGCAAAAGCAGCAGACGGAAAAGCAACCAAGATCATCATTCCATCTGAGATTCAGGGAATCGCCGGTCTTGCAAAATCTGTTACGGAAATTGCAGCAGATCATAAATAAAATCAAAAAAGGTTATCAGAACGGATGGTGCGCATGTTGTACCATCCGTTGTGGCATAAAAAGATAATATACACAGCCATGTAAAGGAGATAGAAAGACATGAATTTAAAAGGACGTAATTTTTTAAAATTAATGGACTTTACACCAGAAGAGATTACATATATGATCGACCTTGCAGCGGATCTGAAAGCAAAGAAAAAACAGGGTATTGCGCATGATTGTCTGACAGGAAAAAATATCGCACTTATTTTTGAAAAGACAAGCACCAGGACACGTTGTTCTTTTGAGGTGGCAGCCCATGATCTTGGCATGCATGTAACTTACTTAGATCCTTCGGGTTCCCAGATCGGCAAAAAAGAGAGCATTCCGGATACCGCTCGTGTGTTGGGACGTATGTTTGATGGTATTGAATATCGTGGATATGGACAGGATATCGTGGAAGAGCTCGCAGAATATGCCGGTGTGCCGGTATGGAATGGTCTGACCAATGAATTTCATCCGACTCAGATGCTTGCCGATATGCTGACGATCCGTGAGCATCTTGGCAGATTAAAAGGTGTGAGACTGGTTTACATGGGTGATGCCCGCTATAATATGGGTAATTCCCTGATGGTGACCTGTGCAAAACTTGGTATGGATTTTGTTGCATGCACAAGCAAAAAGTATTTCCCGGATGCAAAACTGGTAGAGTACTGTGAAGGTGTTGCAAAAGAGACAGGAGCAACCATTACACTGACAGAAGATGTCAAAGAGGGCACAAAAGACGCAGATGTTATTTATACGGATGTATGGGTATCCATGGGTGAACCGGATGAGATCTGGGAGGAACGTCTTCATGATCTGATGCCATATCAGGTAAATGCGAAAGCTATGGCAAATGCAAAATCGGATGCCATTTTCATGCACTGTCTGCCTGCATTCCATGACTTAAAGACCAAGATCGGCAAAGAAGTTTATGAGAAGTTTGGTTACAGTGAATTAGAAGTAACGGATGAAGTATTTGAGAGTAAACAGTCTGTCGTATTTGATGAGGCAGAAAACCGTATGCATACGATCAAAGCAGTCATGTTTGCAACACTTGGTGGAGAACAGTGTGAAAAATAAGTGTATCAGACAAAAATGGAGGACACTAGATGAGGACGCAGCTACTAGCGGCATTAAAGGAAGCTGATGATTATATTTCAGGACAGGAACTGTGTGAGCGTTTCGGCGTATCGCGCACTGCAATCTGGAAAGCGGTAAAACAGTTAAAAGAAGCGGGATATGTGATCGAGGCGGTGCAGAATAAAGGATACAAGATCGTGTCGACACCGGATTGTCTGAATAAGGCAGAATTGGAAAGCATCCGGAAAACAAAATGGGCAGGACGTGAGATCTTTTATTTTGATACGATAGATTCTACCAATACAAAGGCAAAACAGCTTGCAGAGGAAGGTCATCCGACCGGTACACTGGTCGTTGCGGAGAAGCAGGAAGCCGGACGCGGCCGCCGTGGAAGAGGATTTGAATCTCCGGCAGGAGTCGGAATATTTATGACGCTGGTGCTCAAACCGGATTTTGCTCCTGACCGTGCTTCCATGCTGACACTGATCGCAGCACTTGCGGTATCGAAAGCGATATCGGAGAAAACAGGCGTAGACGCAGGTATTAAGTGGCCGAATGACATTGTGATGAACGGCAGAAAAGTCTGCGGAATCTTAACGGAGATGAGTGCACAGTTAGATTACATCAATCATGTTGTCATTGGAATCGGTATCAATGTCCGGAATCAATCATTTCCAAAAGAGATTGAACAGATAGCAACCTCGATCCTGATGGAGACCGGTTTACGTGTGAACCGCGCAGAACTGATCGAGGCAGTATTAGAGCAGTTCGAACGATATTATGAGATATTCTTAGAGACGGAAGATTTAAGCGGCCTGGTAAAAGAATACAATGCGCACCTGATCAATATGCAAAAACAGGTCAGAGTGTTAGATCCAAAAGAGCCTTATGAGGCGAAAGCAATGGGAATCACGCCGCATGGCGAACTGATCGTGGATACTTGGGAAGGCAGAAAACTGGTATCCTCCGGCGAAGTTTCCGTGAGAGGAGTATACGGATATGTCTGAGAGAGAAGAAGTGGTGCTCTGCGGAGCGAGCGCTTACAATAAAAAATTTTATCTGAATCAGGATTTCAAGGGACTTCCGGATTCGATCAAAGATGAATTAAAGATCATGTGTGTTCTTTTTACGGAAGATATCGGTGGTATTTTTCAGGTAGTCTTTGATGAGGAGGGCAATCTGGAGTTTCGTACTTCCAGTGATGAGAATGATCTTTTATATGATGAGATCGGCTGTGGGTTAAAGATACGTGAACTGCAGCGTACAAAAGAAGAACTGCTTCGTGCTTTGGAAATGTATTATAAAGTGCTATATATTGGCATGGACGAATCAGAAATGTAAAGAAAAAGGTAGGAAAATACGATGGTAATCACGATTGACGTAGGAAATACAAATATCACAGTGGGTGTATTCCGTGGGGATGAGGTAATGGCAAGTTTTCGTATCACGACGAAGATGCCGCGTACATCGGACGAGTATGGAATGCTTTTGTCAAATCTGTTAGAGCAGAATAAGATCAGACATGATGACATTGAGGATGCAATCATAGCTTCTGTTGTTCCAAATGTTATGCATTCCTTAGAGGGTGCGATCATCAAATATTTTGGTATCAATCCGATCATTGTGGAGCCGGGTACCAAAACAGGAATCCGCGTGGTAACCGAGAACCCGCGGCAGATCGGTGCAGACCGTATCGTGGATGCGGCAGCAGCATATGAGCTGTATGGCGGACCGGTACTGGTACTTGATTTTGGCACTGCCACTACTTATGATCTGGTCGATAAAAACGGAGCATTTGTTTCCGGGGTAACTGCACCGGGAATCCGCATTTCTGCAAAAGCGTTGTGGGAAGATGCGGCAAAACTGCCGGAGATCGAGATCCGCAAACCGGAGAGCATTCTTGCAAAAGAAACGATCTCAAGTATGCAGGCAGGACTGGTATATGGACAGATCGGACAGACAGAATATATTGTAAAAAATATGATCAGAGAGGCTGACATGGGAGAGGTCAAGGTGGTCGCAACCGGCGGTCTTGGACGTATCATTGCAAATGAGACAGATGTGATCGATGTATATGATCCGAACCTGACTTTAAAAGGAATGAACCTTATTTATAAGAAACAGAACCGTAAATCCGGTAAGATCAGGAAATAAGAGATATTTGATCGGGAATTCAGGATACCTGAATTGGGTATGAGAGAGTAAATTATTTAGGAAAATGGTGGTATGGGAGAGATCAGACGACTTAAGATTGGAAATGTAACGTTAGAAAATAACCTGATACTAGCACCGATGGCAGGCGTAACAGACCTGCCATTTCGTTTGCTTTGCAAGGAACAGGGAGCAGGGCTGCTTTGCATGGAGATGGTGAGTGCAAAAGCTATCCTCTATAAAAACAGAAATACCGAAGATCTGTTAACGATCGATAAGCGGGAAAATCCGGTGTCGCTTCAGCTGTTTGGTTCTGATCCGGATATCATGAGTGAGATCGCGAAACAAATCGAAGACAGACCGTTTGATATTTTAGATATCAACATGGGCTGCCCGGTGCCGAAAGTAGTCAACAACGGTGATGGTTCTGCACTGATGAAAAATCCAAAACTTGCCGGAGAGATCATTGAAAAGACAGCGCGGGCAATCAAAAAACCGGTTACAGTGAAAATCAGGAAAGGTTTTGATGAGGAGCATGTCAATGCGGTTGAGATGGCACACATTGCACAGGAATCCGGTGCAGCGGCAGTGGCGGTCCATGGCAGGACGAGATCGCAGTTTTACTCCGGAAAAGCCGACTGGGATATCATAAGACAGGTAAAAGAAGCGGTCTCGATACCGGTCATCGGAAACGGTGATATCTTAACAGCAAAAGATGTGATCGCGATGCAGAAACAGACCGGCTGCGACGGCTTTATGATCGCACGCGGCGCCGAGGGCAATCCGTGGATCTTTGCACAGATCCTTCATTATTTTAAGACGGGGGAAGAACTCCCGAAACCGACTTTTGAGGAAGTGACACAGATGCTCCTTCGGCATGCCCGTATGCAGCTTGAATTTAAAGGCGAATATACCGGTATCCGTGAGATCAGGAAACATGCCGCCTGGTATACAGCCGGCTACCGTAACTCTTCTAAGCTGCGGGGCAGGATCAACGAGGTGGAGACATATGAGCAGCTTGAGGCATTGTTTCAGGAGGTCTGCGGTTTTATGGCATGATCCGAGTGCCAAAAGGCGATTCGTGACTTAGCGACTGGCAGAAAAATTCAATCCGGTAAAGTTAAAATGAAGGAAACAAAAAAGACATAAGTAAAATTCCGGAAAGAGTACTGAATCAGAAAATGCTGTCATAAAGATGGAAAAAGGAATATGACGGAGAAGCGCGATGTACTTTTCCAATGAATTTTTATATGATTTTAAACCAGTGTACGAAGGCATTCTTGCGGCAAAAAGTGTGAAGCCGGAGTGCGCGATTGTCGAGGTGATCGATGAGGAACCGGATGGAGCAGGGATGTTTGAGCCGGCAGGGACGCTCGATGTGCTGGAGCAGATCGGGGATGAGCTTAATGCGCTTACAATTTATACAGACCGACCTGCATATTTTCATGAGTTTGCAGAGACAATGTATGAGAAGACCGGACTGGTTTCACTTATCGTATCGAAAAAGCGTCTTGGATTAGCAAAGAATAAGGAAAAAAACAGCAGTATTTTTCTGCTTGATTTTGAATGGAACAGTGCTCTGTATGAAAAACAGATCGCGTTGGGAAAACATTATATTCCAATCCATAAAAAAACCTGGCGAACAGCCGAAAATCTTGACATAGCAGTACCTATCGGTTATAATACTGTGATTGTTAAGAGACCAAAAAAGAAAACGGGGGCGCCGTGGCAGGACAGATTTGAGAAGGCTTTTTATCGTTCATAGCGTCTGGCGCAAGGCTTTGTGCCGCCGTATACATGAACCGAACAATAATTATTATAAAGAAGGGTAAATGCAATGGACAAGAAAAACATTCTGACTTACGAGGGACTCAAGAAACTGGAAGACGAATTAGAGAACTTAAAGGTTGTAAGAAGAAAAGAAGTTTCACAGAAGATCAAAGAGGCAAGAGAGCAGGGAGACTTATCTGAGAACGCTGAGTACGACGCTGCAAAGGACGAGCAGAGAGACATCGAAGCACGTATTGAAGAACTTGAGAAAATCTTAAAGAATGCAGAAGTAGTTGTCGAGGAAGAGGCTGATCTTGATAAAGTAAGCATCGGATGCAGCGTAAAGATCCTTGACTGCGAATTTGATGAGGAATTAGAGTATAAGATTGTTGGTTCTACCGAGGCTAACAGCTTAAAAGGCAAGATTTCCAACGAATCACCGGTTGGTAAGGCACTGCTTGGCAAACAGGTAGGTGATACCGTTACTGTTGAGACACCGGCAGGAGAGTTTTCATACAAAGTGCTTTCAATTCACAGAGCAAACTAAGAGATATGATAGTCGGGCAGAAAGACTGTCCGAGGAATAAAACAAGTGGAGGATAAACATGGCAGAGCAGAACAATAACCAGCAGGATTTAAACCAGCTGCTTCAGGTACGTTATGACAAGCTGCATGAACTGCAGGAGAACGGAAAAGATCCGTTTGTCATCACAAAATATGATGTGACAAATCACTCAACCGATATCATCGACAATTTTGAGACAATGGAAGGCAAACCGGTATCGATCGCCGGCCGTATGATGTTTAAACGTGTGATGGGAAAAGCATCATTCTGCAATATTCAGGACTTAAAGGGACGTATTCAGGTATATGTTGCAAGAGATAATATCGGAGAGGAAATCTACAAAGATTTCAAGAAATCTGATATCGGCGATATCTGGGGCGTAAAGGGATATGCTTTCCGTACCAAAACAGGTGAGATTTCTATCCATGCTGAGGAGATGACGCTGCTGTCTAAGTCATTACAGATCCTTCCGGAGAAGTTCCATGGACTGACAGATACAGATATGCGTTATCGTCAGAGATATATCGATCTGATCATGAACCAGGAGAGCAAGGAAGTATTTATCAAACGTTCCAAGATCTTAAAAGAAATCCGTAACTTTTTAGCAGACCGTGATTTTATGGAAGTAGAGACTCCGATGCTTGTATCGAATGCAGGTGGAGCAGCAGCAAGACCGTTTGAGACACATTACAATGCATTAAATGAAGATGTAAAACTGCGTATCTCTCTGGAATTATATTTAAAGAGACTGATCGTCGGAGGACTTGAGCGTGTATACGAAATCGGTCGTGTATTCCGTAATGAGGGTGTTGATACCCGTCACAATCCGGAGTTTACACTGATGGAGCTGTATCAGGCATACACAGATTATGAGGGCATGATGGAACTGACAGAGTCCATGTTCCGTTATCTTGCAGAGAAAGTCTGCGGAAGCACAAAGATCAGCTACAATGGCATCGAGATCGACCTTGGCAAGCCATTTACACGCATGACCATGAACGATGCGATTAAAAAATATACCGGAATCGACTTTGATACCGTAGCAGATGATGCAGCAGCAAAGAAACTTGCTGAGGAGCATCACATTGCATACGAGGAACGCCACAAGAAAGGTGATATCATCAACCTCTTCTTCGAGGAGTTCTGTGAGAAAGAACTGATCCAGCCGACCTTTATCATGGATCATCCGATTGAGATTTCTCCGCTTACCAAGAAGAAACCGAGCGATCCTACCAAGGTAGAGCGTTTCGAACTTTTCATCAATACATGGGAAATGTGTAATGCATATTCTGAGCTTAACGATCCGGTCGACCAGCGTGAGCGTTTTGCAGCACAGGATGCAAATGCTGCAGCCGGTGATGATGAGGCAGAGCATACAGACGAAGATTTCTTAAATGCATTAGAGATCGGTATGCCTCCGACAGGTGGTATCGGATATGGAATCGACCGTCTTGTAATGTTGCTTACAGACAGCGCAGCAATCCGTGACGTATTACTCTTCCCGACAATGAAGTCTTTAGATGGTGTAAATAAGAAAAATGATGTAAATAATACAGCTTCTGAAGCACCTGAAAAAAATGTAAAAACTGAGTCTGAAAAGATTGATTTTTCTAAGGTAAAGGTAGAGCCTTTATTTGAGGAATTTGTTGATTTTGATACATTCAGCAAGTCAGATTTCCGTGCAGTAAAGGTTAAAGAGTGTGCTGCAGTACCAAAGTCAAAGAAACTGTTACAGTTTACTCTTGATGACGGAACAGGCACAGACAGAACCATTTTAAGCGGTATTCATGCTTACTATGAGCCGGAAGAACTGGTTGGAAAGACTCTTATTGCTATCACAAATCTTCCACCGAGAGCTATGATGGGCATTGACTCTTGCGGTATGCTCCTCAGTGCTATTCATGAAGAAGAAGGCGAAGAAAAGCTTCATCTTCTGATGGTTGATGACCACATTCCGGCAGGTGCAAAGCTCTATTAAGATGATGTAAAGATGTACCGTTTTACCAAATAGACGGGACGTACTTCATTTGATAAAAAACTAAAAAAACAGCGATTTACATCAAACTTACATCAATTGATGCAGAAATCGGTGCAAGCAAGAAAAAATCGCATAATTAG
>ERZ791695.1053-NODE-1053-length-9611-cov-2.47352_pt1 | contig 9611 bp, 9 predicted proteins | sample MGYA00509956_ERZ791695 | MGnify/ENA primary metagenome ERZ791695 (study PRJEB30046, sample SAMN00715234) | human gut metagenome | study: EMG produced TPA metagenomics assembly of the A metagenome-wide association study of gut microbiota in type 2...
GGGCATCAGCCCAGCTTCCGTCACCAAGATGGGACGAAATGGGCATGTCACCACAGAGATACTCATGAAGATTTGTGCCGCGCTGGATTGCCGGATTGAGGATATTGTGGAAGTTGTTTCTGAGCAAAATCAATCAGAATGAGCTACGCATAATATTGAAATGGAAAATTTAAACTTATAGTAGAAGGTAGATAACAATGAGAGTTGCTGATTTTTTCTGCGGCGGCGGTGGCTTTTCCGAAGGCTTCCGACAAGCAGGATTTGAGATAGTATTTGCTGTAGATAAATGGGAACCCGCAGTAATAACATACAGAGGAAATAAACCAGGAGTTAATGTTATCCAAGATGATGTAATTCGTATTTCACTGCTGAGTGATGAAGAATTTGAAAAAGCAGTTCCGGATTCTGAAGTTATTATTGGATCTCCACCGTGTCAAGCCTTTTCGCATTCGAATAAATCTGGGAATGGGGATAAAACGCTTGGAATCCAGCTGATTGAAGCATATTTACGGATTATTGCGAGAAAGAAAGCTAAGCCAAACTCTGCTCTCCAATATTGGGTTCTTGAAAACGTGCCAGCCGTAAAAGACTATATAAAGGAGGAGTATTCGGCAAAAGACCTTGGTTTGCAGGGCAGTATTGTATTACATCCTCACGAAGGTGCTGCCGGTATATATAATGCTAAGTATTTTGGGGCCCCGACCAATCGTGAACGATACTTATGTGGAGAGTTTCCCAAGCCGCAGCAGACCCATACCGATAAAACAGTTGTGACGTTACGACAAGTCCTTGCAGCGCTTGGGGACCCCGCATCTGAGGAAAATGACCTAATATATGATGTCAATTATCCAGGTTTTTGCATGAATCGTAAAGATGTAACTGACCACAGATATATATATGAGCTGGCGAGTTTTGAATGGGAGACCGCCAAGCGATTAAAACAAGATAAAGGATATATGGGAAAAATGTCTTTTCCTGAAAACCTTGATAAACCAGCTCGTACAGTAATGGCAACAATGACTGCAAGTGCACGTGAAGCAATGATTCTTGGGTACGGGGAAGGAAAGTATCGTCTGCCTACTGTAAGGGAAGCCGCTTCGATGATGAGTTTTCCCATTGATTATCAGTTTTATGGGAAATCCAAGGCAACCAAACATACATTAGTCGGAAATGCAGTTCCTCCAAAGCTGTCGTATGCGGTTGCAAAAGCCATTCTGTTGAATTCGGGAGAAAAAATCCCAGAGAAATATATTCCAATTCATCACGATTCTAATATAGCGTTTCTAAATTTGAACGGAACCAAGTTCTCCCTCAAGCAAGAACAGCCTCGCAAAGATAATGCCAAATTCAAATACCATATCCCGTATTTGATACTCGCGGCATATCGCGTAGAGTTGACCAATTATCATTCGGACTTTGAAAAGAAAAAATACAAATGGGATGCTGAAATCCATCATAGTCAAGGGAAGAAAAAAGCAAAATTTTTTACACCCAATTTATCTAAGAGCATGGTTTCAGCTATGTATACTGAACGTGTAGAACAGTATATATCGAAAAAATGTGCAGATGCCTCTTCGTTCCAGAGGTTTCAAAATTTGTTTTGCATGACGACTCAGCAACGCATTATTGTAAAGAAAGATGGTCCATATGAGTTATTGGCCGATATTCGCCAATTTATTGACACTTTGCTCCCGGATGAAGAGAAAATGCAGCTAATCACCATAAATGCAGAACTACAACAAGTCCCTCAAGCTATTGCCATTGGATATTATATTTTAAAGAGTATTGTTACTGAAATGGGAGGCCTCACATAATGGATGCTTCAACGAGAAAAGCTAAACTGATTGAATTACAGGCAAATGAAAATAATGTTGCTATGACAGGTATTCCTTTACGTTACAAGGGTGAAACACGCACTGTTAAGGTATACAGAATTCCTCTCGATTATCTAATTTATAACAAATACAATGGGCGAATTGGCACGGATGTGTTATCGTATGAAAGACAGAACGGCATCTTAGATGCCGAAAAGGACGAAGATCGCACTTTGATTGAGAGGTTTCTCTATGAATCGAAAAAAGAACGCAATGAGACAACCTTGAAAAGTTTGCAACAAAACCGTCAACAGCGTTATGGCATTGTCACAGCTGATGGAACAATTGTTGACGGTAATAGACGTGCAATGCTTTTGAATCGCCTTTTCCATAAGCATGCTGAATTGGGCTATACTTATGCTGATGTTGAACATTGCAGATATTTTCTTGCAATTATTTTACCGGATGACGCAGAAGAGAAAGATATTCAGCAACTTGAAACCATTTACCAAATGGGCGAAGATGATAAACTCGATTATAATCCAATCGAAAAGTACTTAAAGTGTAAAGAGCTTAAACGACTTGGCTTCACAGAAGAAAACATAGCTGAATTTATGGTTGAAAAGCCAAGCCAGATTAGAAAATGGCTGTCCATCCTAAAACTTATGGAAGAGTATTTGCAAGAATACGATTATGACGGTATCTATACTCGTCTGGAAAAAACAGAAGGACCATTTGTAGATTTAGATGGCTATATTGATTCTTATGAAAAGCGTGGTGCCAATGTCCGCAATGTCGATTGGAATTACACTGATTCTGACATTTCGGATTTAAAAAGGGTTTGCTTCGATTATATTCGAGCTCGGTATGAGGGAAAAGAGTTTCGCGATATAGCAAAGACAGGAAAAGAGGGAAGCATCTTTTTCTTTAAGAGCCTTTGGGACGCTTTTTTAGAAGAGCATCAGACCAATACTCCAGCGGATGAAGAAACTGTTGAAGAGCTAAGGCAAAAATATCCGACAGAAGATCTTAGTGTTCTTTTGAGGAGAAGGGATAATGACAGGGTTGAACAAGCTAAAGGGCATCTAAAGGGGAATCTCCAAAAAAACGCTCGAAAGCTTGAGGATCGGAGAGATGCAGGTAAACCAGCCGATTTGATTGAGCGTGCGCTGGGTGCGCTTCAAGCGGTTGACTGTGAGCAAGAAAGTTTTACCAATGATCCTCGTATAAGGGATATGGTTATGCAAATAAGTCGGCTGACTTGGGATATGAAAAAGCGCTTGGAACGGAGTTGATTTGAATGCCAAAAATCTCTATCGATGTCAGTTCGACTGGCAGCGAAGTTTATCTCCGTGGCGATATAACTGCATTGAAGAAGCACCGTTATGCATGGGGATATATTAAGGATTATCTAAGACCAATAGAATGTGCAGACAAAATTGCGATTCCCGTGGGCGAGGAAGAACCAGTAGCTGTCCTTACGAAAGTTCGGGATATGCTAAATAAATACAAGTTTACTGAAGAACAAAGTGAGTCTTCCAGCAAGGTTTTGCTGGACTTTTATGAAGAAGAACGTAAATTTTCTGCCTTTTCTGAAATGGCAGAAAAGATTCGAAACAATGAATGTGATACACAAGATTTTCGCAATTTTACTGATGCGGTTGCGGTAAATCTATCAAATCGATCCCTTTATCCGTTGCAGCTTCTTTCTGCATATCATTTGGCCTTTTCTCAAAATGCTTGCAACTTTTCTGTCCCCGGCGCAGGTAAGACAAGTATCGTATATGGTGCATATGCGTATCTGCACAGCTTACCAAAAAGTCATCCAAAGTATGTTGATAGACTTTTGATTGTAGGTCCTCTAAGTTCCTTCGGACCGTGGGAATTAGAGTACGCAGAATGTTTTGGGAAGGCTCCATCTGTTAAGCGATTAATTAGTGGCATTAGTAAGTCGGAAAAGCAAGAGTATCTCATTTCTGGCCATACTTGTGAACTTACATTAGTTTCATATGCATCCCTTGTATCGCTCGAAAAGTACTTGGGCTTTTTCCTTCGCAATAACAGAGTGATGGTTGTTTTGGACGAGGCGCACAAAGCGAAAAACTCTTCTGGCGGAATAATAGCACAGACTGTGTTGAATTTTGCGAAATATTGTAGTGCACGAGTTGTGTTAACTGGTACTCCTGCGCCGAATGGCTACGAAGACATTTACAACATGTTTAAGTTCATTTGGCCAACAAAAAATGTGATCGGATTTGAGGTTAATCAACTAAGAGATATTACTGCTCGTGGCGATGAGCAAAGAATTTCTCGACTTATTTCCAATATTTCGCCCTATTTTATTCGTATTCGGAAAAGCGATCTTAACATTCCTCCGGCTACAGTCCATCCGCCTATTTTAGTTGATATGGGTCCAATTCAACGGCGTATATATGATTTTATTGAAAAGAAATATATCGATGCCATGCTTGAAGAAGGTCAAGTAGATACATCCTCCCGTTTCAAGGCTATGTTAGCACAAGCACGGACAATTCGGCTAATGCAAGCTGCCTCCGATCCGTCTATGCTGAAAATGCCATTGAGTGAATTCCTGGAAGATGATGAATGCCCTGTAGAAGCTTATCAGGCAATTGACGATTCGGATATTTTAGGTGCCATTTTAGCATATGAGGAAAAAGAAGTACCCGCGAAATATCAAGCGGTAAAAGAACTTGCACAAACGATTATCTCAGCAGGAGGAAAGGTGGTTATTTGGGCAACCTTTATCCATACAATTCACGGCATCAAGGAATATCTTTCTCGGTATGGTATTGCGGCTCAGGAACTCTATGGTGCAATTCCTGTTGAACAAGAAGGTATAAATGACGATAGCGATGATATGATTTTTACCCGTGAACGTATAGTGCAAGAATTTCAAAAGCCGGATTGCCCTTTTAAAGTTATCATTGCGAACCCTTTTGCCGTCGCTGAATCAATCTCTCTTCACAAGGCTTGCCACAATGCAATTTATATGGAAAGATCATTTAACGCGGCGCACTTTGTTCAGTCAAAAGATCGCATCCACCGATACGGCCTTGCACCAGGAACAGAAACAAATTATTATTATGTGCTTTCGCGGGACTCTGTTGATGAAACTATCGACACCCGACTTTCAGAAAAAGAACAACGCATGGCAGCGATAATGGAAAGTATGCCGATTCCCCTGTTTAATAATGTTTCTGCTGATTTTGGAGATGAAGATATAAAGGCGCTGATTAAAGATTATGTTAGACGAACTAAAAAAACTTAATTATCCCGGACGGAAAGAGGATTTAATTTATTTCCTGCAGTCAATCGTTGGGAATAAAAACCTAAAAGCGAGCGATATTTATGTGCTCTGTGCACATGCTCCGGCAGGATATCAACTAAGAGCGGAAGCTCTCATTAACTATTGCACCTGTTTTGGATGGATTTTACAGCGCGAGAATATCGTGGTTTGCGCAGAGATTCAAAGCATTGTGGACAATGCAGCACGTTTAAATTACTATTTGATAGAATCTTCCTTAGAGATATTATTTAAATATGATGTACTGACTGCAGATATGTTTATTTATGATATCCACAGACATAAAGTCTCATTTCGTAATGAGTTGCTGCCCTTGTCTTACGCATCTATCCGTAATGTACTTGTTAGCCAAGAGTTTTTGAACGTAGACCGTGAACAGCAGAAAGCAACATTTTGGGTGCATCCCAATTTTGAGAGCATGCTCGCTCAGTTTTGCAAGAAAAGTTCTACTACACTGACTTTAAAGCAACTCCGGGCGCGGCTTGAGGCTGATGCTATTGCGGGCGCAAAGGCGGAATCATTTGTTTTGAAATATGAAAGGCACCGAATATGCAACCCTGTTTTGCAAAGACAAATTAAGCAGATTTCCGAAATAGATGTATGTGCAGGGTATGATATCATTTCTTACGAAAATGATAAGTCCATTTTCTATGATCGTTTTATTGAAGTAAAGGCAATCCCTCAGAAGCCAAGTTTTTTCTGGTCACGAAATGAGTTGGAAATTGCAAAGCTACAAGGTGAAAAGTATTTTTTATATCTTGTAGATCTTTCAAGAATTGAGGATGAAGAGTATTGTCCACAGATTATTTCAAATCCAGTACAATCTATTATGAAATCGCCAGATTGGATTGTGGAACCGGAGTCCTATCATGTTCAAAGAATTTAATTTAGGACATGAGCAATGTGCCGCAGCAATTTTTATGGAAAGCTGCGGCACTTTCTCAAACGGATTTTGAATATAGCAGATATTTGTGATTGTAGAGGAAGATAAAGCGGAGCTGCTGTCCACCGAGGATTTCCTTGTGATTGATGCTCTGTACCACGAAAGACCGCTGAACGAGAAGATGCAGTCTCGCTTGAACCGTCTGATCGAGATGGGCATTGTCGAGCATATCGGTCGCAAGAAGTATGTTCTTGACAGAAGTCTCTATGCAGCAACGGGAAAACTGGTGTGTATACAAGGTATGTCGGCCTGGATCGAGATACCAACAAGGAACTGCTGTTAAAGCACATCCGGCAGAACAACGAAGTTGGTACTCCGTTCAAAGAATTGCAGCAAGTTTTGCCGGGTCTTGATCGAAACCAAATCCATGTTTTGATGAGAGAATTGCGTGAAAGCGGGAAGGTTTTCTGCGAAGGGACAACAAGTGCCGCAAGGTGGTTTGCGTCCAAATAATCCAAAATACTAACGAATCTTGGAACCAACTTGGAACTAACTTGCGACCTAATCAGCAAAGTGCGTGCTGACGATTAAAGCGGATGGCGGATCTCATAAATCCGGGAGCAAGCAGGCAGTGCGGGACGCGAAAAAGAACTCCATTCTGGATAAGTGCGCTATTCCTCTCCTACGCCTCCGTACAGATGGCAGTGGGGAAAAAGAGAAAATCAAAAATGCGCTAAAGAGGGAATGACTATGCCGAGAATTATCAGGAACGCGATCAGATGCAAAAAATGCGGAGAAGTCATCGAAAGCAAAACCGTCCATGATTTTAAGTTTTGCAGCTGCGGCTCCTGCGCCGTGGACGGCGGACACGATTATCTTCGCAGATGCGGAGATCGCGAGGATTGGGAAGAACTGTCCGAAGTGGAAAAAGCGGAGGAGAGTAACACGGGGATCTGATTTTGACGATAGGATAGGGGTGACAGGATGTCTCTTAAAATCCAACTTTTTGAAAACCAGCGCATCCGCACGGCGTGGGATGAAGAAAAAGAAGAATGGTATTTTTCCATCGTTGATGTAGTGGCCGTACTGACTGACCAGCCGAATCAGCGCCATGCGGCGAAGTATTGGAGTGTCCTCAAGACGCGCCTGAAAAAAGAGGGCAGTGAGTTGACTACAAATTGTAGTCAACTGAAAATGCGTTCTGCGGATGGCAAGCGATACAATACCGATGTGGCCGATACCGAGCAACTTCTCCGTATCATCCAGTCCATCCCGTCACCCAAAGCGGAGCCGTTCAAGCTCTGGCTGGCACAGGTGGGACGGGACCGCATTGAGGAGACCCTCGACCCGGAGTTGACCATTGAGCGGGCGCTGGAAACCTACCTCAAGAAAGGCTATACCCGCGAATGGATCAACCAGCGGCTGCAAGCCATTCAGGTTCGTAAGGAATTGACAGACGAGTGGGACGTCCGCGGCGTGCAGAAGGGCGTGGAATACGCCATCCTCACCGATGAGATCTCCCGCGCGTGGTCGGGGATGTCCACCCGGCAGTATAAAAATCTGAAGGGACTCAAAAAGGAAAATCTCCGCGACAACATGACCACGCTGGAACTGGTGTTGAATATGCTGGCGGAGGCCACCACCACGGAAATTTCCAAACAGAAAGCACCGGCAACCCTTTCGGAAAACATCGATGTGGCCCGTGCCGGTGGCAAGGTGGCTGGCGACGCGCGGAAGGCCATTGAGACGCAGACCGGCGTTCCTGTCATTACTTCCAAGAATGCTGCGCAGCTTAATGAAGTGGTGACAAATCTGCTGGAAGATACAGCGGATATGGATAAATGATAACTGCGCATGAGAGAATGATGCCATTAGTCAAAACATTATAATCAATTTACAGGATAGCAAGGAGGAATGGCAGCGTGTCCAAGAACGATCAATACAGGCAGTTGATCGATGATGTTCGCACAGCCTATCGATTTGCGCAGCGTGAATTGAGGTGGTGCGATGAATGCCAAGAGATCAATCTGTGGACTTATTGGCAGGGACGCGGACATTTAGATGCCCGGATCATGCTGGTGGGTCAGGATTGGGGCTGCCCATGGGACGCAGGGGCTGCGGAGGTTATGCGGAATGTGCAGGCCATGAATCGTGGGCAATCCATCGGCTATATGCGTGAAAATAAAAACCCAACAGATAGAAATCTCATTGAACTCTTTTGCTCGATTGGATTCGACATTCTAACGGACGACTCACGCCTGTTTTTTACGAACTTTGCGATGGGGTATCGTGTCAAGGGAACCAGCGGAAATTTTAAGAAAAACTGGGCAATGGCAGATGCAGAATATTTCCGTCGGTTGGTTGAGATCATACGTCCGCGCATCCTTTTGTGCTTGGGCAAGGATACATTGAAAAGTGTGCTCGGTTGCTTTGACAGCACCGTATCAAATAAGGTGAGCTACAATTGCGTTATCGAAAGCGAGAAAAATCCGGTGGTGGTAAGCCTCTCAGATGGAGTGCCAGTCTATGTGTTTGCCTTGGCGCACTGCGGTGTAATGGGTACGCTCAATCGAAATCGGGGCAGTGGTGATAAACTCTCGCTGAATCGGCAGAAGAATGACTGGGCAAAAGTGCTTCCGGTATTTTGGAGCGATCCGCAGCTCATGAATACATATTGGAAACCAGCTATTGAACTGTTACGGGAGATTGAAACATCAGAGGAAAAGCGAGATTGGTGTAAAGAATATTCTGCCTATGCGCCACAGGCGGACAAGCATGGGTTGATGCGAGACATTGAGCGGTTTATAGAGGAAACATATAAAAATGGCGTGGTGATTGGAAATTACCATGAAATAATGAAAAGCCTAAATCTTAATGAGCGGCAGATTGTTAAGGCAGAAAAAGTATGGATAGATACACTACCGCTGTATGGTGCGGCAGCTGGTCTTGCTTATCATTTTCGCCGGGATCATTTCTGTGAGGGCAGTCTCATAAGTGATAGCATTGCGAATGGATGCGTGCTGCGACTAATGGAACGGCTCTATAAGCTGCTTACAGCAACACCGTGATTAAATGCTGGCGGTTTAAAATCTGCCTCGCAATAGACAAAGAACACCGTGTGCTGACCTTGCGGTCAGCACACGGTGTTTCATTTGGATTCCTTCAGCCAGACCTCCAGTTCCTTCTGAGAGATAAGCCCCTGCTCGCATTTATCCTTTTCCGCTCTGGCCCGCTCGCTCCAATCGTAAAACTGCTGGTCGGTGATCCGTCCGGCCTTGATCCACGCAAAGCGCTTTTTGTACTCTCGGCGGTAGACCTTGAATACCTCATCGTCCCGCTTGCTGCGCGTCCATGTATTGATGGCCCCGACCTCCCGACAGGTGCGCCCGCGCTCGTCGGCCACGCGACCGCAGTACTCCGTCGCGCCATGCCGCATCACCGCAAAGTACCTGCCGCAGTTTTTGCAGCGACGCATCTTAATTTCCTGCTTCACACAGGCGCGGAGCTGGAAGTCGAGGATATCGTAGATGTTATTTGGCGTCAGAACCTCGGTAAACACTTCACCGATCAACTCAAACCCAATCGGCTG
>ERZ791695.1054-NODE-1054-length-9575-cov-2.84097_pt1 | contig 9575 bp, 6 predicted proteins | sample MGYA00509956_ERZ791695 | MGnify/ENA primary metagenome ERZ791695 (study PRJEB30046, sample SAMN00715234) | human gut metagenome | study: EMG produced TPA metagenomics assembly of the A metagenome-wide association study of gut microbiota in type 2...
TAGCCGATGAGACGTTTGTCGAGGGCACGGCGGACTTCTCCGCGTACCTCAATAACGCCGTCTCCGGCGGCGCAGACGTCATCTTCGCGCCGTCCGCCATCGCCTATGCCCCGCAGATCATCGAGCAGGCCTCTGCACTCGGCGTCAGCCTCCCCATCCTCGGCGGCGACACGTGGGAGAACTCCGCGATCTCCGACGCGCAGAACGGCACCGATATGCAGGTCTTCGTCTCCACATTCTTTGACGAGAACGACGAGTCCGGCCTTGCCAAGGAATTCGTCTCCGGCTATAAGGCGTGGCTGAACGGCAATGCCCAGAACCTCACCAACAACGGCGGCAACGACGTTGTCGCGGCAGTCTCCGCGCTCGGCTATGACGCCTACATGGCTGCGGTCGCGGCCATCGAAAAGGCCCAGTCCACCGACGGCACCGCCATCCGCGACGCGCTGGCTGGTCTGTCCATCGATGCCGTTACCGGCGCGCTGAGCTTCGACGCCAACGGCGACGCGGTCAAGAACACCGCCTACATCAAGCAGGCCATCGACGGCGGCTTCCAGTTCTACAAGGTTCAGACTGCCGCCTGAGCATTTGTCCCGCAATACTGACCACAATGGTTTCCGGCCGGAGGAAATCCCTCCGGCCGGTACGCATTTTCATCCGGCAGCGTTCGAACCCGCTGCCGGATGGAACCATTCTTTTATCGCCGCGTCCAAGCCGGCTCATTTCGGTGAGCGGTTCGCGGTTTGGACATGGCGATAAACAAAAATCAGGAGGTTCCCCATGGGTGTTCTCAAGCAATGGCTGCCCTATGTCCTGTCGGGCATTTCGGCCGGCGGCCAATATGCGCTGATCGCCGTCGGCTATACGATGGTCTACGGCATTCTGCGCCTTATCAACTTTGCGCACGGCGATATCTTCATGGTCGCCGGTCTCATCATGGTCTATCTTTCGGCGACGATGCCGCTGTATTTTGCGCTGCCCGTCGTCGTGATTCTGACGGTCGCGCTCGGCTTCGCGGTGGAGCGCTGTGCGTATAAGCCGCTGCGGCAGGCCCCGCGTATGTCCGTCATGATCTCCGCCATCGGCGTGAGCTATCTGCTGCAGAACCTCGCGTATTACGTCACCGGCGGCGTCCCGAGCTGCCGTGGATCTCCGACACCATCACGATCCTCGGCGCGTCCACCAAGCGCGTGACCGTCATTACCCCGATCCTGACGCTGGCGCTGGTCGTGGCGCTCGTGGTTCTCATCAAGCGCACGAAGGTCGGCATGGCCATGCGCGCCGCGTCCAAGGATTTTGAGACGGCGCAGCTGATGGGCATCAAGATCAACTCCGTCATTTCCTTTACGTTCATCATCGGCTCCGCGCTGGCCGCCGTGGCCTCGTTCCTGTATTTCTCGAATTATACGACCATCGCCCCGGCCTCCGGCGCCATGCCGGGCCTGAAGGCGTTCGTCGCCGCCGTCTTCGGCGGCATCGGGTCGATCCCCGGCGCGGTCATCGGCGCGTTTATCATCGGCATCTGTGAGAACCTCCTTAAGGGCATGAAGCTGACGGCGTTCTCCGATGCGTTCACGTTTGCGCTGCTCATCGTCATCCTCGTCGTCAAGCCGACGGGCCTGTTCGGTGAGAAGCTGACCGAGAAAGTCTGAGGTGGAGCATATGGAAAAGAAAAAGGGCCTCTCCTTACAGACGATCCTGACCATTGCGGGCCTTGCGCTCGTCTATCTGCTGGCGTTCCTGCTCGACCGCATTCCGGGCGTGCCCATCATGCTCACGACCGTCCTGCGCAAGGGCGCAATTTACTCCCTCGTGGCGGTATCCATGAACCTTCTGAACGGCTTTACGGGCCTGTTCTCGCTCGGACAGGCGGGCTTCATGCTCGTCGGCGCGTACACGTTTGCCGCCATCAACATTTCAAGCGGCATCCGCTCGACCGTGTATCAGTATTATGACCCGCTGCTCAAGTTCTCCCTGACCGAGACGCTGCAAGGTGCGCTCGGCAATACGGCGGGCACGGTCCTCGGCGTGTTCATTTCGCTGCTGCTGGCGGGATTGCTGGCGGCGGTGCTGGCGTATCTCATCGGCCTGCCTGTTCTGAAGCTCAAGAGCGACTATCTGGCCATCGCGACGCTCGGCTTTGCCGAAATTATCCGCGCCCTTGTCCAGCTGGAGGCGTTCGCGCCTGTCACCAACGGCTCGCAGCTCCTGCGCGGCTTCCCGTATTTTACGGATACGTTCATGCCGTTTGTGATCGTCGGCATCTGCATCGCCGTTGTCGTGCTGCTTATCAACTCGACCTATGGCCGCGCGTTCAAGGCCATCCGCGACGATGAGATCGCCGCCGAGGCCATGGGCATCAACCTTGCCCACCATAAACGCATGGCGTTTACCATTTCCTCGTTCTTTGCCGGGATATCCGGCGCGCTGCTGGCTATGTATCAGACTACGGTGCAGGCCAATACATTCAAATCCGCCATGACGTATGAGATTTTGCTCATCGTCGTCATCGGCGGCATCGGCTCCATCTCCGGCAGCTGCATCGGCTCGTTCCTGTTCATCGCGTGCTCGGAGTGGTGGCTGCGGTTTTTGGACAACGAGACGTATATCGGCGCGTTCAAGGTCCCGCTGCTGCGCACGGGCTTCCGGATGGTCGTGTTCTCGGTCATCATCATGATCGTGGTGCTCTTCTTCCGCAAGGGCATCATGGGCACCCGTGAGCTTTCGCTGGCCGGGCTTGCCGACAGGCTGCGGAAAGAATCCGCTAAGGGAGGAAAACAGGCATGAGCACACCCGTCCTTCATGTGGAGCATATCACGATGCAGTTTGGCGGCGTCGTCGCCGTCAACGACCTGTCCATGGATATCTATCCCGGCGAGATCGTCGCTCTGATCGGCCCGAACGGCGCCGGCAAGACCACGGCCTTCAACTGCATCACCGGCGTTTACGAGCCGACCAATGGCCGTGTGGACTTCATGGGCGAACCCATCGTCTGCAACCATCCGCGCGGCAAGATGAAAAAGAGCTATGCGGGAGCGGAGTCGGAGCGTTATCTGTCCCTGCCGACCGTCTCCTACACGCCCGACAAGATCACAAAGCGCGGCATCGCGCGCACGTTCCAGAACATTCGTCTGTTCAAGTCCATGACCGTTTTTGAAAACGTCCTGACGGCCATGCACGTGCGCCGCACGTCCAATGTTTTTTCCGCCACGTTCCGCGCCAACCATAAGGAGGAGGCTGCGCAGCACGAAAAGGCGCTGGAGCTGCTGAAAATCGTCGGCCTTGACGATGTAAAGGACGAGCTGGCGACGGCTCTGCCGTATGGCAAGCAGCGCAGGCTTGAAATTGCCCGCGCGCTGGCGACCAGTCCGAAGCTGCTGCTGCTCGACGAGCCTGCGGCTGGCATGAACCCGCAGGAGACGCTTGAGCTGACCGCTTTCATCCGCAGCATCCGCGACCGGTTCGGCCTGACCATCTTCCTCATCGAGCATCACATGAATCTTGTCATGGACATCTCCGACCGCATCTATGTCATCGACTTCGGCAAGCAGATCGCGGCGGGCGTTCCGGCGGAGATCCAAAACGATCCGCGCGTCATTGACGCGTATCTGGGGGTGGACGAGGATGCGTAATATTCTGGAAATCAAGAATCTGGTCGTCTCCTACGGCGGCATTGAGGCCGTCAAGGGCATCGACCTGAAGGTCGAGGAGGGCAAGATCGTCACCCTCATCGGCTCGAACGGCGCGGGCAAATCGACCACGCTGAAGGCAGTCGCCGGACTGGTCAGGCCGAAATCGGGTGAAATTCTCCTGAACGACGCGAATCTGGTCGGAAAATCGACCGACCAGATCGTTTCGAGCGGCGTTACGCTCGTGCCGGAGGGCCGCCGCGTGTTCGAGAACCTGACTGTTGCAGAAAATCTGCGCATCGGCGCATATCTGCGCAAGGACCCGCTGGCGGACGATCTGGCCCGGGTCTACGACCTCTTCCCGCGTTTGAAGGAGCGTGCGTGGCAGCAGGCCGGGACGCTCTCGGGCGGCGAGCAGCAGATGCTGGCCGTGGGCCGCGCGCTCATGGCAAAACCGAAGCTCATCATGATGGACGAGCCGTCTCTGGGCCTTGCACCCATCGTCGTCCGGGGCATTTTCGAGATCATCCGCGAGATCAACCGCCAGGGCATCACGGTGCTTCTCATCGAGCAGAACGCGAACATGGCGCTCAAAATCGCGGACTGGGCCTACGTCATGCAGACCGGCTCCATCCTCATGCAGGGCCCCGGCGAAGAGCTGGCCGCCAACGAGGAGGTCAAGGCCGCGTATCTCGGCACGGCAAAATAAAAGAAGCGATTCCCCCGGCAGCCGCCGGGGGATTTTTGCGCGGCTCCGGTGCGTGCGGTTTTTACACATCTTTTCCTGCTTGCCTATTGCCAGATCCGGCTGTTTTGTGCTAAACTGGATTAAATTTTCAGGAGGATCCAAATACGGGAGTGTGAATCATGAGTCGGGAACCGAAAAACAACGAAGAGGGCTTCATGTATAAGCTTGCCAGCTTTATTGTTGACAAGCGGAATCTGATTTTTCTGATCGTCGCCATCGGGCTGGTGTTTTCCGTGTTTTCACGGAACTGGGTGCAGGTGGAGAACCAGCTTTCGGCGTATCTGCCGAAGGATTCGGAGACATACAGGGGCCTGCATCTGATGGAGGATGAATTCATCACCTTCGGCACGGCAAAGGTCATGCTTGTCAACGTGACCTATGACGAGGCGCAGGCCGTATCCGAGCGGCTTGAAGCGGTCGACGGCGTGCAGAGCGTTACGTTTGACGACACGAAGGAGCACTATACCAACGCCTCCGCGCTCTACAACATTACCTTTGACTATTCCGAAACGGACGAGATGTGCGAGACGGTCATGAACCGGGTCGAGGATGAGCTTTCCGGCTATGATATCTACGTCTCGGCGACCTTCGGCGATACCGCGTCCAAGACGCTGGCGCAGGAGATCGGCGTGATCGTCATCATCGTGGCAATCGTCGTCGTGTCCGTGCTGATCCTGACCTCGCAGACCTATGCGGAGGTGCCGGTGCTGCTCATTACGTTCATTGCAGCGGCGCTTTTGAACATGGGCACGAACTTCCTGCTCGGCACGATCTCGTTCGTGTCAAACTCCGTTACCATCGTGCTGCAATTGGCCCTGTCTGTGGACTATGCGATCATTTTCTGCAACCGCTATAAAGAAGAGCACGAAAAGCTTCCCACCCGCGAGGCCGTCATCGTCGCTCTGAGCAAGGCTGTGCCGGAGATCTGCGGCAGCAGCCTGACGACGATCGGCGGCCTGGTCGCGATGCTCTTTATGGAGTTCCGTCTGGGCTTTGACCTCGGCATCTGCCTGATCAAGTCCATTTTCTTCTCGCTGTTCGCGGTGTTCTTTCTCATGCCGGGCCTTCTGGTGCTCTTCGGCAAAAAAATTGACGCAACGCGGCACAAGAATTTCGTTCCCAAAATTCCGTTCGTCGGCAGGTTTGCCTATGCGACAAAGAAGATCATTCCGCCGATTTTTCTGGCGGTCATCATCGTCGCCATGCTCCTTGCGAATAACTGCCCGTATGTCTACGGCTTCAGCTATCTGGAGACGACCAAGCGCTCGGAGCAGCAGATCGCGGACGATCTGATGGACGAGACGTTCGGCTCGACGAATATGGTCGCCGTCGTGGTCCCGGCAGGGGATTACGCGGCGGAAAAGAAGCTGCTGGATGAGCTTGGGACATACGACGAGGTCAACTCCACGCTGGGCCTTTCCAACGTCGAGGCGATGGGCGGCTATATGCTGACCGACGCGCTGACGCCCCGGCAGTTTTCCGAGCTGACCGACCTCGACTATGAGGTCGCGGAGCTTCTCTACGCGGCCTATGCCGCCGACGGCGGCAATTACGGCAAGATCATCGGCGGTCTTCCCAATTACTCCGTGCCGCTCATCGATATGTTCACCTTTCTCTACGGCGAGATGCAGGACGGCTACGTTTCGCTCGACGCCGATATGACCGAGACGCTGGAAAGCGCCTATTCGCAGATCACCAACGCCCGCAAGCAGCTGCAGTCCGACGATTATACCCGTATGCTCGTCTATCTGAACCTGCCCGTGGGCGGCGACGAGACGTATGACTTCCTCGACCAGATGCGCGTCGTCGCGCACAAATACTATCCGGACGGCGAGGTATACGTCGTGGGCGATTCCTCGTCCGAGCAGGACTTCAAGACCTCGTTCTCGCGCGACAACGTCGTCGTGTCGGTGCTGTCTATCCTGATCGTTCTGGTCGTGCTGCTGTTCACGTTCAAATCAGCCGGTATCCCGGTGCTGCTGATCGTGGTCATTCAGGGCAGCATCTGGATCAACTACGGCATCCCGACCATCACGAACAGCCCCCTGTTCTTCCTGAGCTATCTGGTCGTCTCGTCCATTCAGATGGGCGCGAATATCGACTATGCAATCGTCACGACCAGCCGATTCATGGAGCTCAAGGACAAAATGCCCAAAAAGGACGCGATCATCGAGACGATGAACCTGTCCTTCCCGACGATCATCACCTCGGGCCTCATGATGGCCATCGCCGGTATCCTCATTGGACAGATGACCTCCAACGCCGCGATCGCCGGTATCGGCGACAGCCTTGGACGCGGCACGATTATCACGATCTTCATCGTCATGTTCATTCTGCCGCAGATTCTGCTTCTGGGTGAGAAGGTCATTGATAAGACTGCGTTCGATATGCCCTCTGCTGTCTCTTCGCATCAGTCTTCGGGACGCGTGCGCATCGACGGCATGGTGCGCGGCGAAATTCACGGCCAGATCAGCGGCATTGTACACGCGGTCGTGGAGGGGGACGTCAATATCAGCCTGCTCTCCGGCACGGCAGAGCCGGAAACCGCGGACGCGCCGCAGGCGCAGACGGAAAAGGAGGATGACGCGCATGAATAACAGAACGATTCGGGCCCGCGTGGGTGCGGTGCTGCTGGTGCTGGCACTTTGCCTGACCGTTCTCCCGGCAGCCGCGGCATCCGGCAGTATGCAGACCGTCTATCTGGACTCTGCTGAAGAGTTTGCCGCGTTCGCGAAAAGCTGTTCGCTCGATACCTGGTCGCAGGGCAAAACCTTTATCCTGCGCGCCGACATTTCGCTTTCCGGCGTGGACTTTACGCCTGCAGCCTCCTTCGGCGGCACGTTTGAAGGACGCGGACATACCATCTCCGATTTCAATCTCACGCAAAATGCCAGCCCCGCCGGGCTGTTCGGCACGATCCTGCCCGGCGGACGCGTGGCAAACCTGAATGTTGCGGGCTCTGTAGCTGCGGGCGGCGACAAGATCGCCTGCGGCGGCATCGCGGGTGAGAACTACGGCAAGATCGTCTGCTGCACGTTCACCGGCATGGTGCAGGGCGACACGCAGATCGGCGGCATCGTGGGCCGCAATCAGGCCTCCGGCCAGATCGTCAGCTGCTCGTTTGAGGGCAAGGTGCAGGGCACGACCGCCACCGGCGGCATCGCGGGCCAGAATGGGGGCACCATCCGGCACTGCACGAATACAGGCAGCGTCAATATTGACAACATCGACTCTGCGCTGAGCCTCAGCGACATTCAGATCGACACCACGCTTGATCTTGCCAATCTTGCTACCACGCAGACCTTCCTCACCACGACCGCCACCGGCGGCATTGCAGGCCGGAATACTGGCCTGATCGCAGTCTGCGAAAATACCGGCACGGTCGGCTATGAGCACGTCGGCTACAACGTCGGCGGCATTGCGGGCGTGACGAGCGGGTATCTGCTCAATAATACGAACTCCGGCACAATCTACGGCCGCAAGGACGTTGGCGGCATCGCCGGTCAGGTCGAGCCGTATGTCGCCGTGACCGTCTCCGAGAGCACAAAGCAGCAACTGCAAGATCAGCTGCAGGAGCTCAAAACGCTCACCGATCAGGCAACCGCTGACGCAGGCGGTGCGGCAAGCGACCTCGGCTCCCAGCTGGCCGGGATGGGCGCGTATCTGGACAGCGCGGCCAACGCGGCCAATAACCTCCGCGCGACCGCGACCATCGATGCGGGTGCGCTGGCAAATGGCGGTGTGAGCGGCGGGGCAGACCTCACCGTCGGGGACGCGTCAGCCGGCATCGGCGCAGGCCTTGGCATCGGCGCAGGCGGGATCGGCATCGGTGCGGGCGGATACATCGACCCGTCCGATCTCTCAATCTCCGGCGGCACGGACGGCTCCGGCGCGCTCAGCGCGTCGCTGCAGATGAATGCAGACGCTTCCATGCCGGAACTGGCAAGCGCGCTGAGCGGCATGGGCGCACAGATGCGCGCCATCGGCTCACAGGCGGCGAATCTGTCCGAGACGCTGCAAAAAGACGTGCAGGCCGTCAGCGACAAGCTGGATGAGATCAGCACGACCGTCTTTGACGCCATGGACAGTCTGGAAAACCGCGACCTTGTGACCGACGGCTCGCAGACCGATCCGGAGAGCATCACCATGGGCGCTCTGCGCGGCTGCGAAAACACGGGCATGGTGCAGGCTGACCGCAACGTCGGCGGCATCGCGGGCGCGATGGGCATGGAGGCCGGCGCTGACCCGGAAAGCGACGTCAGCCAGAGCCTGTCCACGACCGAGCGCAAGCAGTATGAGCTGCGCGCCGTTTTGCAGCGCTGCGTCTCCACGGGCGCAGTCACAGCCAAGAAGGACTGCGCGGCGGCGATCTGCGGCCGGATGGATCTCGGCCTGATCGACGGCTGCGAGGCCTACGGCAGCGTGGAGAGCCAGAGCGGCGATTATGTCGGCGGCGTCGCGGGCATTTGCAGCGCGGCGATTGAAAACTGCTGGGCCAAGTGTGCGCTTTCCGGCGGACGTTATGTCGGCGGCATCACCGGCACGGGTGTGACGGACAGCGTGACCGGCAGCGGCAGCACCGTCTCCGGCTGCGTGTCGCTCGTGTCCATCACCGGGTATTCCCAGTATGCGGGCGCGATCAGCGGCAGCAGCGCAGGTGCGTTCGCGGATAATCTCTTCGTCTCCGACACGCTGGCCGGGCTTGACGGCGCAAGCGCTGCCGGACAGGCGGAGCCGGTCGCGTATGAAACGCTGCTGGAAAACGAAGACCTTCCCGATGCGTTCCGCACCTTCACTGTGCAGTTCGTCGCGGGCGAGGAGGTGCTCAAGACCGTAGAAGTAAATTACGGCGAGTCCCTGCCGGACAGCGTGTACCCGGACATCCCCGCCGTCGACGGACAGTACGGCGAGTGGGACGTGCAGACGCTTGAAAATATCCAGTTTGACACCACCGTGACCGCGCAGTACCACGCCAGCATCGACGCGCTCCCGAGCGATGTGCAGCGTGCCGACGGCAGGCCCGTCTTCCTGGCCGAGGGCGCGTATACGAGCGCCGACCGCCTGCAGGCGCAGCCGCAGGCCATCACGCCCGCCGCTTTCGGCGAGATCTCTGCCAGCATCCCGGAGGCCATCCGGAAATACTGCGAGAATATCGCAGACGGCCATGCGCCCGCCGCGCACGTGGCGCGCTCCGTCGT
>ERZ791695.1056-NODE-1056-length-9565-cov-2.73544_pt1 | contig 9565 bp, 5 predicted proteins | sample MGYA00509956_ERZ791695 | MGnify/ENA primary metagenome ERZ791695 (study PRJEB30046, sample SAMN00715234) | human gut metagenome | study: EMG produced TPA metagenomics assembly of the A metagenome-wide association study of gut microbiota in type 2...
GTTGGTGGAGAAGCGGGAATGCACGAGCGCAAGTGCAGAGGCAAAATCCGCGTCCTGCAGATCCGGATAGAATTTCCGCAGCTGCCATACCAGAAACAGCCCCTTGTATACGATCGTCCGGCTGGACATCGATACGACGTAGGTGCCGGAGACGGAATGCTCGTACTCGCGCCGGGCCAGATACAGTTTTCGGTCAAAATCCAGGCCGCGCGCGGTCTTTTCCGGGCGGCGGATAAAGCACTGCGCGATCGCAGGCATACTGCTCCGCGCTTTTTCGCTCAGAATCTCCGGACAGACCGGCACATCCCGCCAGAACAGCAGCCCCAGCCCTTCGCGCGACAGGATCATCTCCAGCAGCTTTCGGCTGCGCATACGTTTGAGCGGATCCTGCGGAAAAAAGATCATGGCGACGCCATAATCGCCCGCTTCCGGAAGCGGTTTTCCCGCCTGCCGCGCTGTTTTTTCAAAAAAGGCATACGGAAGCTGCGTCATAATGCCGACGCCATCGCCGGTAGTGCCATCGGCGTCCTTGCCGGTGCGGTGTTCAAGCTTTTCGACGATCTTCAGCGCGTCATCTACTGCCCGATGCGTTCTCTGTCCGCTGATATTGACAACGGCGCCGATCCCGCAGGCATCATGCTGGCTTTCCTGTTCGGTGAATCGCTGCTGATGTACCTGTTCCATGCTTTCCTGTCCCCTCTTCCGCTGTAAAGCCTGTGCCGCTTCACGCTGCATATTCTCCGGGAATGCGAACGCCTCCCAATATGTCCTCGTATCATATACATATGTCTTTATAAAAAGAATTTCTATTTATTTTAGTGATGTATATCGTTAATGTCAACAATTTTCGCCCGTTTGATTTATTCATATTGCTGAACGCTGCCTTCAGAAATTCTAATATTGCTTTTTCCCATGCAGCGCTTGACATTTGCCTGCGGCGCGCGTATAATGCGCTCAAACAAACGGTTCGGCAATGTCCTTCCGGCTCATATGGAGACGCAGAAGCGGCGGCTGGATACAATTATAAAGCATATTTCGTGATTCCTCTTTTCATTTGTGTTGACGGCGGCCCGCAGGAAAACCTGCGGGCCGCCGTCATATGCTATTCGGCAAATGCGTGCCTGTTTTACTCCTGATCCATACGCAGAAGTGTTCAGAACGCGGGGGGCTTTGAAAAGCTGACGGGGCTGCAGCGATTTCTCGCTGCAGCCCCGTTTAAATTTGTTCAGCGGCCCTGATAGTATCTGTACAGGAAGGTCACGATCTGGGCGCGGGTGCAGTAGGCGGCCGGGCTGAAGGTCGTATCGCTGGTGCCGGTGGTGATGCGGTTGTCATAGGCCCAGAGGATGGCGTTGTAGTTGTACGCCGTGGTCTTGACATCCGTGAAGGGGCTGAACGTGTTGGGCTTGGCGGCGGAGGCGGCGCGGTAGAGGAACGTTGCGACCTGGCCGCGGGTGACCGTTACGTCAGGCCCGAAGGTGGTGGCATTGAGGCCGGTGGTGATGCCCTGCTCAACAGCCCAGAGGACTGCGTTGTAGTAATAATCGCTGGGCTGCACGTCCGTGAACGGGCAGACGCGATATCTGGGCAGCGGGGAACCGGCTGCGCGCCAGAGGAAGGTGACGGTCTGTGCGCGGGTGCAGACGGCGTTGGGCGAGAAGGTGTAGCGGCCCGTGCCGGAGGCGATGCCATTTTCTGCGGCCCACTTGACAGCGTCGTAGAAGTAGTCAAGGCGGCTCACGTCATGGAAGTTGAAGCTGCCCGTATTGCCGCCGATCACGCCGGGGATGTAATCCATGCCGTCGTCGACATAGGGAACGAGCGTGCCGGTGAGGATGGTGTAGTTGTGCGTATCAGCCGGGGTGAAGGTCCACGCGTATGCCTTGCCGTCCTCAAGTACGGTCGTGAGAGGCAGATCCCACGCGATGGGGCCAGCCGGGCGGATGGTGCCGACGGTGAGCTTGGCGTCGGCAAGGGTCTTGCCGTTCGTTTCGAGCTTTGTGTAGCCGGGCGTGCCGGTCGGGGTCGCCTTGGTGATGGTAAAGGTCGCGGTCTTGTAGCCGAAGCTGGCGTCGCTGTTGAAGGTCACGGCGACGGTGTAGGTGCCGACGGTCAGCGGGAGGCCGGAGGCGTCAAGCGAAGCGCCGGTCGAGGCGTTGGGCGTGTAGCCGTAGCGCAGCGTGCCGGAATAGCCGGAAATGGTCGCATTCTCGTACTTGATGCCAGTACCGGTGTAGACAGCGGAGCCATCCGGGAAGGAGATGCTGCCGGAGACGTCGGTTCTGTCGTGGGTCGAGATCGTCAGCGCATAGCTGCCGCCGTTGTAGTTGCCGGAGACCGGGGTGACAGTGACCGTGAAGGTCGCCGCGCCGACTTCGTTCTTCAGCCGGAAGGTGATCTTGTTTTCGCCTTCGACAACCGCAGGTGCCACAGCGAAGATGTCGTCGCCGCCCGCAACAGCGGTGAGCTCGATGGAGAAGCCGGTTTCGGTCTCGCCTGCGAGGAAGAAGTCGGACGGGAGCGTTCTGGTCTTCAGGTCGGTCTCGGTGCAGAGCTCGGAGATCGTGCAGGGGTTCAGGGTCAGGCCGGCCTTGTTGATGGTGAAGGTCTTGCTGGCCGTGCCGGTGAAGTTGCCCTTGCCGGTGACGGTAACTGTGGCGGTACCGGCGTTGATGTTGGAGGCGTAAGAAACGGTGTAATCCTTATCTGCCTCAAGCGTTCTGCCGCTGATCGCAACGGTCACTTCCGGAGTATGTGCCTTGGTGTTATAGGTCACGTCAGCGATAGGCGCGAACGTGCAGCCGGAAATTTCCGCAGAATTGATAGTGAAGGTCTTTTCCGTCGAGCCCGTGAAGTGATCGCCTATACCGGTGATGATGATCTTCGCAGTACCGGCGTTGATGTTGTTCTCATAGGAAACCGTGTAGTCGGTATCAGCTGTTAGCGCAGCATCATTGAAGGAAACGGCAACTTCAGGCTTCCATTCCTTGCCAGTGTAGCCATAGGGGCCGGCATCATAGGTGATCTCAGCGCTGGAGATGTCCGCCTTGGCAATCTCGAAGGACTTTGTGACTGTGCCGGTGTAGTTGCCCGTGCCGGCGACGGTGACGGGATAGCTGCCCGGCTCAGTGCCGGTCAGGTCGGAAACGGTATAGTCCGTGCCGACGGTCAGGGTCTTGCCGTTAACTGTGACGGTCACAGTCTGGGTCAGTTCATTGCCGGTGTAGGTCAGTTCCTTATCAAAGGCAACGTCCTTGGCTTCGATCTCGCGCGGTTCGACCGTGAAGGTCGCTTCTGCGGTGTAGATCGTGCTCTCGCTCTCGCAGGATGCGGTGACTTTGTAGGTGCCTGCGTCGAACGGCTGCGCAGTGGTGAGCACCTCATGGTTGTCCTCGTCGAAGAACTTGAACGTGACGTTGCCTGCACCTGCCGGTTTGGACTCGCCGACGCTGGGGGTAACAGTATCGCCGTAGGTGACGGTAGCAGGAACGTCGATCTTGAGCGTATCCGCGTCGGTGTTCTTGTCGATGATCTTGATGGTGAGCGTACCGGACGCCTCGTTATAATTCGCCGAAGAGAATTTCAATGTAGCCGTGTCAGACGCGTTATTAGCAGCATCTGTCTTATCCGTATCTCTCAGCATAAACGTGACAGAACGCATGTCATCGCTTGGTAAGTAACCTGTAATCAGGCTATTTCCCGCGTGAGTAACCTCAATTTTAATGCCGTCCTGCATCAGACCGAAATCAGCCGGAGTAACCGTGACTTCCTTTGTACCGAAGAGCACGGATTTTTCTGCGTCCGTCGGCGTGAGGTCACCCTTGTTGATCTTCCAAGTGTGATCGCGCGTGAGAACATTGTCCTCGTTGAATTTGTAATTGGCCGGGTCTACCAGTTCAAGCGATGCAGAGGCCGTATATTCACCGACGGCCTGCGCCTCAGTGTCACCAGTATACTCCTTAACTTTGACGATACCAACAAGATCCTCATCAATTTTCAGCTCGACAGAATGGCTTTTCCCGTCATAGGTGAACTCGTTGGCACTCCATGTGTTAAGCTTATCGGTAATGTCGATTTCCTTCTGCGCGACAGTCACGGTGACCTTGCCGGTAACAGTGGCGTAGAGGTCCGTGTTGGTGGGCGTGAAGACTACATCAAATTCATTCACGCCAGCATTGCCGACCGTGGTTTCTGCATTGTACTTATTCGACCATGTGAATGTGCCGGAAACATTCTGACCGTCATAGATTGCAGTGCCGGTCGGAGTGTGCGTGAACAGCTTATCGCCGTAGGTGGCGTTGATCGGATTCGGCGTGATCGTCGGGGCATCCTTATCCGCAGTCGTAGCTGTTACAACAGCCTTGTATGCACCGGCAAATCCGCTCTCCTCGATTGCGACCGTCTGCGGCTCACCGCCATTGACCGTGACGGTCAGCGTCTGGGCGTTAAGCACATGGTTCTTGTCCGCTTCCAGCCCGATCACGATGCTGTAAAGCGTGCCCGCCTTAAACTTCTCTTGGGAATCAAGCGGATTGCCATCGGTATTCGTGCCCTCATAGCAGGTAGAGCCCACAGAAAGGCCGGGAGTCGTCGTCTCGACGTTCAGGTCAAAGATTCGCTGACCCTTGGCAAAACTCGTGACCGTTGCAACGGGCGCGGTGATCTCCTGCTTGGTGATCGTGAGGGTTGCGTTCTGAACAGTCACGCTCTCATCGATTCTGCAGTTGTCTCCATTCGGCTCAGCAGTGACAGTATAGGTACCAGCATCTGCTGCAGCAACATTCAGTTCATTGCCGTTGTTGACAACGAAGCCAGCAGCGTCGTTGCCTTCTGCATCCTTCACCTTGAAGGTGACGAAGCTGGTGATGTCCTTGTTGGAGGTAGACGTTGCGCCCAGAGTGAGCACTTCGTCGCTGCCGTATACGACTTCAGACTTATCGACGGAGGTGCTGCCAATAGTAGGTGCCTTACCGCTTACCGGCATGGTATTCTCTTCTATAGCAACAGAGTCCTTAATGTCATCTGCCTCGCCCGCGGCTGCACCCTTTTTTGTAAGTTCGTCAATCTTCAGAGTAAACGCAGCGTCTCCGGACTCAATATCATTTTTAACCTTAAACAGATAATATGCAACATCAATCGTTGCGCCAGCCGTCACGTTCACGCCTCTGCTGGAAGCACCGCTGATTTTTGATTTACCTTCTGCAATTACGCTTGCAGCAGCTTCCATTTTGAAGGAATCTGCAAAAACAGCTATACCATAAGTATCTCCCTCAAACTCCCATGTATACGGCTCCAGCACGGAACTATCATACTCCATGACCATTTCAATGCTCATGAGTTTGATTGTCTCAGCTTCTGCGTTATGGAACGTTGCTTTCACCGCGACAAGATCGTCTTTTTCATACGGAGTTGTTTTGGGAGCACCATACACAACATAGCCGTCTTCGCCAACTGTAAATGTAGTAAAAGATGCAACCGACATTTTCGATTGCTCAGCTGCACTGATCGGAAGCACACACAGCGAGAGCAGCATGGCCACCACCAGAAGCAGTGCAAATAGTCTCTTCATTTTTTCCTCCTCAATCAAGCGTGATTAATCCAACTGTATACTGCAAAATCATTGATGCGTCATATGCAGAAATCTTTCCGTCTTTATTCACATCTGCTGCCGCAACTCCTGCAAGATCTATAAGGCCGACAGTATGCTGCAAAATCATAGAAGCATCGTATGCAGAAACTTTTCCATCCCCGTTCACATCACCCAACGTGTATTCCGGCTTCTCGCCGTACTTGAACGATGCGACCTTGTCGAGCGCCTTGTCGGTCGTGCTGATGTAGACGTTGTATGTACCCTCCGTCAGGGCCTTGGGCTTGAGGGTGAATGTCACCTTGCCAGCCTTCACGCTCGTCTGGTCGATGTACTGGATGTTGCCTTCTGTGGGGACGGCACTGTCGCCCGCGAGGAGCAGGACGAGGGAATACTCGCCGGTCAGGCCGGTGCAGTTCAGCTCGAACGTGTCCGCGCCTGCGTAGAAGCCACCGTCCTTCGTGCCGTTCTTCACGGTCAGGGGGCCGGTCACATTATAAACGCCGAGGACTTCCGTGTCTTCCGCAAACGCGGCTGCGGTGAGCATCGTGAGTGTCAGCACTGCGAGCAGCAGCGCAAGCATTCTTCTTTTCATGCCGCTTCCTCCATTGTCATAAATTGATCCGCATACCGCAGCAGGATCGCCGCGATCTGTGCGCGGGACGCGTTGGCCTCCGGCGCGATGCGGCTGCCGCCGACGCCGGAAACAAGCTCGTGGTAGACCGCCCACCATGTCGCGTCCTTCGCCCAGGCGGCGATGGTCGTGCTGTCGGCGAAGGTCTGCTCATAGATGCCGGTCAGCGTCAGCTCTGTGCCGCTCTGCCCGCCGTTCAGGCGGAAGAGGATGGCCATGGCCTGCTGGCGCGTGATGGGGGCGTCGGGGCCGAAGCGGGTGCCGGACAGGCCGTTCACATAGCCTTTTTCTACGGCCCAGCTCAGTGCGTCCTGATACCAGTCCGCGCTGGCGTCTGCAAACGAGGCCGCCTTGGCCGCAGCGGGCTTGCCGCACATGCGCCAGAGCATGAGGACGAACTGTGCGCGGGTCACGGCGGTATCGGGACGGAAGGTACCGTTGGAATAGCCGGTGACGAGGCCCATTTCCGCCGCCCGTTCGACCGAGGCGAAGGCCCAGTGCGCACTGGTCACGTCGCGGAAGGAGCCGGTTCTGACTTCTTCCTGCGCGGCGTCTGCGGGCTGCTCCTCTTCGGACTTTTTATCGTCTTCGGATTTCTTATCGTTGTCAGACTTCTTATCGTCCGCGCCCGGCTTTTCGGCGTCAGAGCCGGAACCGCTGCCGCTGTCGGAGCCGCTGCCCTGCGCGATCAGCGCCGGGAGCGAATAGGAAAGCGAGAGCGCCTTGCCGTCAATGTCAGAAAGGAGCGCATCGGCGAGGGTCAGCTTCGCGTCGCCCGCCGCCTTGACGCGGAAGGTAAACACGGCGAGGCTGCCATCGGTCTTGACGGCGGTGGTGGTCGCCGCTGCGAGGATCGCGCCGACGCCGTCCCGCGTTGCGTACGGGTTGCTCGCGGCGAGCATACCGGCAACGAGCGCGCCGTTTTCAATGCCCGTGCATTCGACAACGGAATCGTCGTAGCCCAGACTGAGCTGCACGGCGGCAAGGCCTGTGTTGCCGGTCAGCTCCGCCGTGACGGTAAAGGTCTGTCCAACGTCCGGCAGCTTGTCCGGGGCTGTGAGCTTGAGCGTCGTGCCTGCCGCGCAGGCAAGCGGCGTCAGCAGCTGCACCGCCAGCAGCAGTGCGATGCCTATGGCCAATATTCGGTTGCGTTTCATTCTTCGCATTCCTCCTCATCTCGGTCGGACGTACAATCGGGGTGAAATTGTAACAGGGTGCTGCAAGAGTCTACACTACCCCTAGTATTCGTAGAATAATTATATACGAACTGTGCCGCAATTGCAAGATGCTGGCTGCTTTATTTCCGGGGATTTTGTAAAATGTTTCTTCAGAATTTCCGGGAGACGGGGCGGGCTGACGCAAATGCCGCCTGCCCTTATCGTGCGGGGCACGACAAGGGCAGGCTTTGGGGGCGTCTCAGGTCTGGAGGTAGTCATTGATGGTGATTGGCGTGTTCAGGCGCGGGGCGGAGGATGCGTTCAGGAGGAACAGGCGGCAGGTGTCCTGCAAATTGAGTATCACGAAATCCTTTTTGGTGCGCAGGACGCCGATGCTCGTGACGCGGCCCTCCGCGTCATAGGAGACTGCGACGACGCAGCCCTCGTTCAGATCGTCGGTCAGAGTGACCTTTCCGGTGTCCGTGTTGACGCTCCATGACGTTTCGATCTCATATCCTCTGACATCGTAACCAAACCGCCTTGTGTGCGGGTTGTCCCAGCGTGTTTCGCCGTCCCACAGGGCAATCTTGTAGCCAGCATAGGTATCGCCCGTCCAGCCGGACGTGCCGGGCAGATAATAGAGCGTCCAGTCCGACGGGAACGAGCAGTCGTCATTTGGCGTCCCGACAATCTGGGGCGCGGCACCGAGGAAATACACGCCGACAGGGAGCTCATTGAGATTTGCGTTACTCTTCCACTCTCTATCGAACGCTTTTTTCCCGATTGATTTTATACTCGCAGGAAGGATTACTGCATTTATAAAATGGCAGGCGAAAAACGCCTCGTCCCCTATCGTTTCCAGCCCATCCGACAGCGTAACTTTGCTCAGACCCGCATAAAAAAATGCCCGGTCTTCGATGTTCTTCAACGTGGACGGCAAGCGGACGGACCACATACGAGAATCACGGAACGCGTCCTCGTCGATCTCCGTCACGCCCTCCGGGATCACGACCTCTGTTTTCAGGCCATACCTAGTTCCAAATTCCGCAAACGAGTTCGTTTCAATTTTGGTCAGTCCGGCGGAAAGCTTCAAACTGGTAAAGCCCTTGCAGCCATAAAACGCGCCTTCCCCCACCGTTTTGACGCTGTCCGGCAGGGACAGGGTTCCGACGAAGCCGTCGCAATCCACAAATGCGTCCTCGCCGATGCTCGTCACGCCGTCCGGGATCAGCAGTTCGCCGGAAAAGTCTCCAAATGAGAACGTGTTTGCACCGATGGTTCTCAGCGTCGACGGCAGCGTCAGCGTACCGTTAAACATTCCGTCTCTATACTGATACAGAGAAGAAAATGCACCGTCTGCGATTTCCGTAACGCCCTCCGGAATCGTCAGGTCGCCGGTAAACGCACTCCAGTAGAACGCCTCCTTGCCGATTGTCCGCAGGCTCTTTCCGAGCGTCAGCGTACCGTTCAGATTTTCGCATTTATAAAACGCTCTTTCGCCGATTTCCACAACAGAATCCGGAATCGTCAGACTGCCTGTATATCTGCTTTCGCAGAACGCGGACTCGCCGATGCTGCGCAGATTCCTGCCGAGCGTCAGCGTCCCCTGTGTTTTCAGACGCGGATACAGATATGGATTGATGTAGAACGCATAGCTTCCAATTGAGGTCACGCTGTCTAGGATTACAAGATCGCCGGACAGCGGGCAATTATAAAACGCGTTATCGCCGATGCTCCGCACGTTTTCCCCGAATTTGATCATATGGCAGACCGTCGACGCAAAAGCGTTCCGGCCAATCTGCGTGATCTGGTCGCCGATCACGACTATCTGAACCCGATCACGGTAATCCTTCCACGGATATTCGTTCTCGGACTCATAATCATCCATCGCGCCGCTGCCGGAAATCGTCAGCGTGACGTAGCTGTTGTCAAACGACCAGTAGGCGGACGGGCCGCACTTCCCGCTCGTCTCCGCCGCCGACGCGCCGATGCACAGCGCAAGCAGCAAAAGCGCCGCGCAGAGCAGCCGTGTGATGTGTTTTTTCATTTCAAGGCCCCCGTTTTTTGTTTTTCTTTATTATATCGTGCAATTCCGGGAAAATCAATCGGATCAATGCCTCCCCTTTCAGGGCAATGTCATCAACTTAAGACCATAGACGGTTTGTTTTACGCAAAAACCGTTGAAAT